>NPIG01000547.1_pt1 | contig 22334 bp, 24 predicted proteins | sample 8637441 | NCBI WGS metagenome assembly NPIG01 (sample SAMN07420675, study PRJNA396082) | bioreactor metagenome | isolation source: sample BR6 brine-fed electro-methanogenic bioreactor BR | place: Japan: Kochi | collected 2016-06-14 | reverse complement strand
TTCGCGGTGGTGGCCAGCGAGGTCAAGAACCTGGCCAACCAGACGGCCAAGGCGACCGACGAGATCGGCACCCAGATTTCAGGTATTCAGACCGCGACCAAGGAAGCGGTCACGGCTATCGAGTCGATCACCAAGACGATCTCCAAGATCGACGAGGTGAATTCCAGCGTCGCTTCGGCGGTCGAGGAGCAGGGTGCAGCAACGCAGGAAATTGCCCGCAACGTCGAACAGGCTGCGGCCGGTACCCAGGAGGTGACGACCAATATTACCGGCGTCAGTCAGGCGGCCAACGATACCGGGGCGGCTTCCGAGCAGATCAAGGGCGCCGCCGGCGAACTGTCGCAACAGTCCGAACGGTTGCGGACCGAAGTCGATAAGTTCCTGTCCAGTATCCGCGCAGCTTAGGTTTATGCGATTGAAACTCGGTTTACGGGTGGCCCTCGACGAGGGCCACCCGTTCCGAATCGCCACACGCTCCCTCGAATTCAGCTGCGCATACATGCAATCGGGAACGGCCTCGGCTGGCCCTCATCGTTCCCCGATTCTAAGTCTCTTCAAAGGTAATTTTGGCGCTCATCCAACCGCAGGTAGTTGTTATAAAGTAATATTTTATGAGAATGATCGTGATTCTTAATTGACCATAAAGATTGTGCGGTTATTTCCCTTGAACATCTCAAATAACTAATGTAAGAACTGGTTATGGCTTGAGTTTTGGGTTTCAGAAGTGGTCATACGCTCGAAAAAAACAACAGAATGTATGACCGGCTGAAGATCCGGGAACGATCCAAAAAAACGCTTTTCCAATAGGAGACTAACATGTCCGAACTCCTGCAAGCGGCGCCCGAAGCGGTTAATTCCGTGGACGCCCGCGGCAGCGCATGCCCTGGCCCCCTCCTCGAAGCAAAGAAGGCCATCGGGTCGGTCAAGGTCGGCGATATCCTCGAGGTTATGTCCAACGACCCCGGCACCAAAGATGACATCCCGAAGTGGGCCAAGAAGGTCGGCCACGAATACCTCGGGCATATGGTGGCCGACGGTTACGAACGGCTGTTCGTCCGCCGCGGAAAATAAGGCACATTGCGATGAGCGGCCGGGAAACAAAACCAAAAGTCCTGATCCTGGCCACCGAGGATTGCGCCTATCCGGGCGCCAATTCGGTCGGCCAAGCCCATCAGGCCTATGCCGACAACACCTATGTGCTTCGGACTCGTGAACCGGCGATGTTCCCCGAAAAGTTCTACATGGACTGTTTCGAGAAGGGCATCGCCGGGATCATCATCATGTCCTGCGGAGTCGAATGTCCCTATGAGGGAGCCTACCCGGCACTCTCCAAACGTGTCGACCGCGTCTACGAACAAATGAAAAAGCGCGGTTGGGACACGCGCCGTCTCCGCCTCACCGCCATCTGCACGGTCTGCAACCGGGCCTATCTCAACGAGATCAAGCAGATGAACGAGTTGGTGCAGGAGCTCGGCCAGCCGGGTGAGGAAAGCACCGCAACCGCGGCCGCCTGAACGGTCGCCGGCATGCAATAACAAAGAGGTTTCCGATGACGGCCTCGGACGTCCAGCAATTCGACACGCTCGTCCTCGGCGGAGGTATCGCCGGACTGCAAGCAGCCCTCGATCTCGCCGATCAGGGCTTCAAGGTGGCGGTGGTCGAGCGCGACCCCTCCATCGGCGGCAAGATGATCCGCCTTTCCAAGGTCTTCCCGACCCTGGACTGCGCAAGCTGCATCACCACGCCGAAGATGGCCGCCGCAGCCCACCACGACAACATCACCCTGTTCACCTACTGTGAACTGGAGAAGCTGTCGCGCAACGGCGAGGGCCTGATCGCCAACGTGGTACAGAAGCCGCGCTACGTCGACATCGACCTGTGCACCGGCTGCCGCGAATGCGAATACGCCTGTCCGACCTTCGTGCCCGACCACGAGCAGGGCGGCTTTACGGCGCGCAAGGCGGTCTACGTGCCGTTCTCCAATGCTGTCCCGCAGAAGGCGGTCATGGACCCCGAAAACTGCTGGATCTGCGGCAAGGAAGGCGGACAGTGCGTGAAGGTCTGCCCGACCGGTGCCATCAACTACTTCGAGAAGCCGCGGCCGTTCACCATCAAGGCCCGTTCGGCGGTGCTGGCCACCGGCTACGAATTGATCCCCGACTATACGGAGAAGGCGTTCGGCAAGGCGTCGCATAATCCCAATCTGATCACGTCGCTGCAGATGGAGCGGCTGCTGGCCCCGCACGGCCCCTATATGCGCGTGCTGCGCCCCTCCGACGGCAAGGAACCGGAATCGGTCGCCTTCATCCAGTGCGCCGGATCGCGTGACCTGACCCTGGGCGTTCCCTACTGCTCGCGGGTCTGCTGCATGTACTCGATCAAGCAGGCCATGCTTCTGTCGGGTGCCCTGCCGCTGGCCGACATCACCATTTACTACATGGACATCCGCGCCTTCGGTAAGAACTACGAGCAGTTCTACCAGAACGCCAAGGCAATGGGCGTCGAGTTCGTCAAAGCGAAACCGACGGTCGTCGGCAAGGGCGAGGACGGCGGCATGGTCCTGCGCTACGAGGATCAGGAAGGCGGCGGCGGCGGTGTCGACCGCGAGCATGACCTGGTCGTGCAGGCCCTGGCCATCGTGCCGGCGTGGAACCCCGAGGGTACCGTTGACGTCGGTGTCGCCGAAGACGGCTTCTTGGAGTCCGTCAGCCCGAAATTCGCACCGACCCTGACTAAAATGGACGGTGTCTTCTCCGCCGGTGTGGCCCTCGGCCCCAAGGACATCGTGGACACCATCATCGAGGCGGGGGCCGCCGCGATGGAGGTGTCGAACTACCTTACCGCGACGTGTAAGGCCTGAGCCCGGGGCGCAAGTTCCGGAAACGAGGACGGATCACAGGGACGAACCCAATGAGTTCCGACGACAAGAAGAAACCCGCTGATCAGGAAAAGGTTGCCGTCTACATCTGCCATTGCGGCGGCAACATCTCGGATCACGTCGACGTCGAGAAGCTCGAGGAAATGGCCTCGAAGATGCCCGGCGTCACGGTCTCCCGGCGCAACCACTTCATGTGCTCCGATCCCGGCCAGAACATGATCATCGAGGACCTCAAGGCCGGCAAGGCGGACCGTATCGTCGTCGCCTCCTGCGCCCCGGCGCTCCATGAGACGACGTTCCGGCGGGCCGCCGAGCGCGGCGGCGGCAATCCCTACCTATACGAGCACGCCAACATCCGCGAACAGGTAAGCTGGGTCCACCATGGTGACGGGGCGACGGCCAAGGCCGCGGCCCTGGTCAACGCGGCCGTCGCCAAGGCGCGAGCGCTGCAACCGCTGGAACCGATCCGGGTCGACGCCCTGCAGCATGCGACCGTGGTCGGCGGCGGCGTCGCCGGTCTGAAGGCCGCCCGCGACCTCGCAATCCGCGGCATCAAGGTGGTGCTGCTGGAAAAGACGCCGTTCCTGGGCGGCAATTTCGCCCAGCTCGACCATGTCTACCCGACGCAGGAAAAAGCGGGCGACCTGCTGCAAGGGCTCGCGGCCACCGTCCTCGCCCATCCGGGGATCGAGGTCGTGACCTGCGCCGAAGTGACCGGCTCGGAAGGCTATGTCGGCGACTTCAAGCTCAAGATGACGCGCCGGCCGCCGACCGACGAGGCGGACCTGGAGAAGTTGGCCCGTTACAGAGAAGCCGGCGTCGAGAAGGGTCAGTTCGTTCCCTTCGTCGGCATCCTGCCCGACGACGTTCCCGAGGCCGAGGAAACCCGCGATATCGCCACCGGGTCGGTCGTGCTGGCCACGGGCTTCAAGCACTACACCCCGCGGCAGGGCGAATACGGCTACGGCGAGAACCCGGAGGTCATCACCCTGCCCGACCTGATCCGGATCATGGCCGAGGACGAGAACGGCGGCGGTCAGCTGCAGATCAACGGCCGGCCGATCCGCACCATGGCGATGATCCGCTGCGTGGGCAGCCGGCAGATCCCAGGCATCCACGAAGAGGACGAGAACGGCAACCTCAACGAATACTGCTCGCGGGTCTGCTGCACGGCCACCCTGCAGACCGACCGCGAACTGCGCGAAAAGTATCCCGAGACCGTCATCTACGACTTCTACCGCGACATCCGCGCCTATGGCCGCGGCCACGAGGAATATTACGTCGGCGCATCACGGGACGGCGTGCTGTTCATTCGTTTCGAGGCGGACGAGGCGCCGCAGATCACCCGTTCCGAGGATCCGACGGAAGGTGCGATCACGATCACCGGCAAGGACACGCTGCTGTCCGGCGGCGAGATCGAACTGCCGGTCGACCTGGTGGTGCTGGCGGTCGGCATGGTACCGTCCGACGTCGCCAAGCTGGTCGACACCATGAAACTGCCGCTCGGTGCCGACCGCTTCCTGCTGGAGGTTCACCCCAAGCTGCGCCCGGTGGAACTGGCCAATGCCGGCGTCCTTCTGGCCGGAACCTGCCAGGCACCGATGGATTCCTCGGAAGCCACCTCGGCGGCAACCGCCGCGGCGGTCAAAGCCTCGGCCATCCTGTCGCGAGGCTTCGTCGAGCTCGACCCCTACGTCGCCCAGGTCAATGCCGATTTGTGCGAAGGCACCGGCGCCTGCGCCGAGGAATGCCCGCAGGAAGGCTGCATCAACCTGGTCGAAGCCGACGGCAAGAAACAGGCGAAGGTCAATCCGGCGCTGTGTACCGGTTGCGGCATGTGCGTCGCCGTCTGTCCCAATATCGCCATTGAAGTCAACGGTTGGACCCTGCACCAGTACGAGGCGATGGTCGACGCCATCGTCGCCGGGACGCCCGCCGAGGAGATCGCGTGATGTCCGAGATGTTCACTCTGACCCCGGAACAGGTTCAGGAGCTCGACGCCATTCGCAAGGAACGGCGGGCCAACATCAAGGACGCCTTCACGGCCAACCGCCAGCGCATGGCCAACATCAAAAAGGTGCGCAACGCCCTGGCCGGTTCCGAGACGCCGATGACCGTCCCCGAGATCGTCGAGGCGACCGGACTGCCGGCGACCGAAGCATTCTGGTGCGTTACCGCGATGAAGAAATACGGCGTGATCGGCGAGCGGGAAAAGGACGGCGACTACTTCCGCTACGGGTTGGAGGAAGCGACCAACGACGTCCCGGAAGACGATCACGACGATTGACGGCCTCGCCGCGTCGGCACAGGCTTGAAAGAGGAATGTCGGCAAATGTCCGAATCGGAAGAGAAGAAAGAGAAGATCATCTACATCGGCACCTATGCCGGTGAGAATCCGGAAAAGGCGTCGCTGCCCTTCGTGCTGGCCAATGCCGCTTTGACCCTCGAGGTCGAAGCCGTCGTGGCGCTGCAAAGCACCGCCGTGTACCTGGCCAAGAAGGGATACCTCGACAACGTCTTCGCCGCCGGTCTGCCGCCGCTCAAGGAACTGGTGCAGAGCTTCCTCGATCAAGGCGGGCGTCTGGTCGTCTGCGTCCCCTGCATCCGCGAGCGCAAGATCGACGAATCGGACCTGATCGAAGGCGCCCAGCCGGTCGCCGCGGCGGGCCTGACGCTGGAAATCCTCGAAGCCGACGCGACTCTCGTTTACTAGGAGCACCCCATGCCCGACACCCCCTTCTACGAGGTCAACGAAGCGATCGTCTTTTCGGGCGGGATCGACCTCAATACCTGTATGCAGTGCGGCATGTGCGCCGCCGTCTGTCCGTGGCGGGAAGTCGACAGCGAATTCATCGTGCGCCGCATGATCCGCCTCGGCCAACTCGGCGTCGAAGGCAACGAGGTCGAAGACATCCTCTACGGCTGCACCACCTGCAACAAGTGCGTCATCAACTGTCCGCGCGGCGTCGATATCATCGGCATCATGCGGGCCATCCGCACCATGACCGCCGAGATGGGCGGTACGCCGGATACCATCCGCGCCGTCGTCGGCAGCTGCGATTCCAACGGCAATCCCTGGGGCGAACCGCGCGACAAGCGCACCGACTGGATGAAAGGCATCGAGGTCCCGGAATACACCGAGGATACCGAGTACCTGCTGTTCGTCTGCTGCACCTCCTGCTACGACGCGCGCAGCCGGAAGATCGCCCGGGCCCTGGTCGAACTGCTGAAGACCGCAGGCGTCTCGTTCGGGGTGATCGGCGCCGAGGAAAGCTGCTGCGGCGAATCCCTGCGCAAGACCGGGGACGAGACCGGCTACATGAAGCTGGCCGAAGCCAATATCGGCCTGTTCAACGGTCGTGGCGTGAAGAAGGTCATCACCACCTCGCCGCATTGCTATTACACCTTCGGCCGCGAATATCCGGAATTCGGTGGCGAGTGGGAAGTCATCCATCACAGCCAATTGCTGGCGCAACTGGTCACCGAGGGCAAACTGCCCGCGCCGGAAACCGGGTTGGACGCCAAGGTCGCCTATCACGACCCCTGCTATCTGGGCCGCCATTCCGAGGTGTTCGACGAGCCGCGCGCCGTGGTCGCGGCAACCGGCGCCGAAACGATGGAGATGCCTCGCGAACAACGGTTCTCGCTGTGCTGCGGCGGAGGCGGCGGGCGCATCTGGATGGATACGCCGAACGAGAAGCGCTTCAGCGTTCTTCGTGTCAACGAGGCGGTTGACAGCGGCGCCGACGTGCTGGCCACGGCCTGTCCCTACTGCATCTCGCTGCTGGAGGACAGCCGCAAGACGGAGAACCTGGAGGACAAGCTCGAGGTCCTGGACATTTCAGAGGTACTGCTGCGCGCGATGGCCTAAGCCGCCATCCTGGGGATCAGACCATGACCGAGGAAACCACCCGCAACCCGAAGATCCGGCCGCCGGCGCTGTACAAGGCTGCCCACTCGGCCAACCGCCCGACCTACGTGAAGCGGACGCCGGCCTGTCAGGCGGCCTGCCCGTCCGGCCACGACGTACGCGGCTGGCTGGCCATCGTGCGCGGCCAGGAGCTGCCGCTCGGCGGCCTGACCTGGCAGGAAGCCGCGTTCCGGCGAATGACCGAGGCCAACCCCTTCCCGGCGATCATGGGCCGCGTCTGCCCCGCCCTGTGCCAGACGAAGTGCAACCGCGGATCGACCGACGAGCATGTCGGCATCAACGCCATCGAGCACTACATCGGCGACCACGCCATCGAACAGGGCTTCCGCTTCGAGCCGCCGACCGAGGAGACCGGCAAGAAGATCGCCGTCATCGGCGGCGGCCCGGCCGGGCTCGCCTGCGCCTATCAGCTGCGCCGGCGCGGCCACAAGCCGACGGTGTTCGAGGCCAACGAAGCGCTCGGCGGGATGCTGCGCTACGGCCTGTCGCGCCATCGCTGCCCGCGCGACATCGTCGACGCCGAAATCCAGCGTATCCTCGACATGGGCGTCGAGGTAAGGCTCAACACCCGGGTCGGCACCGACGTGCCGGTGGCCGAGGTGGAAAGCGAATTCGACGCCATCTTCTGGGGCATCGGCGCCCAGGGCTCGCAGCCGCTGCCGGTTCCGGGCGGCGATGCGCCCAACTGCGTCGCCGGTCTGACCTTCCTGCGGGCCGCTAATACCGGCCAGCTCAAATACCTGTCGGGGCGGGTGCTGGTGATCGGCGGCGGCGACACCGCCATGGACTGCCTGCGCACCGCCATCCGCGAGGGGGCCGAAACCGTCACCTGCCTCTACCGCCGCGACGAGGCCAACATGCCGGGGAGCGAAAAGGAGTACCGCAACGCCATCGAGGAGGGAGCGGTCTTTCTGTTCAACGTAACCCCCAAGCGCATCGACCTCAACGACGACGGTCTGGTCGCCGGCGTCGACCTGCTCCGAACCCGCCTCGGCGAAAAAGGTCCGGACGGGCGCCAGAGCGTTGAGGAGATCCCCGGCAGCGAGCACTGCGTGTCGGCCGAGGTGGTCATTCTGGCCCTGGGCTTCGACCTCGAGGGCAACGGCTTTCTCGAGCAGGCCGGCATCGAAACCAGCCGCTGGGGAACCATCGTGGTCGATCCGGTGACCGGCCGCTCCTCCCACGAAAAGATCTACGCCGGGGGCGATTGCTACCGGGGCGCCGACCTGGTGGTCACCGCCGCCGCCGACGGCCGCCGGGCGGCCCTGGCGATCATGGACCAACTGCTGGGGGGCTGAAACGCCAAGCCAGTCCTTCGGCGGCGAACAAGAAGCAGGCCGCCTCCCCGGGGAAGCGGCCTGCTTCTTGTTTCCTGCTTAGCAACCGTCTTCACTTCGCCGATCTAGATTCCACCCATGCACAGGTATTTCATCTCGAGGAAATCATCCATCCCGTACCTGGAACCCTCGCGGCCGATGCCCGATTCCTTCATCCCGCCGAAGGGGGCCAGGGTGGTCGAGATCAGGCCGGTGTTGATGCCGACGATGCCGTACTCGAGCGCCTCGGCCACCCGCCAGATCCGGCCGATATCGCGGCTGTAGAAATAGGCGGCCAGACCGAATTCGGTGTCGTTGGCCATGCCGATGACCTCGTCGTCGGTCTTGAAGCGAAACAGCGGCGCCACGGGGCCGAAGGTTTCCTCGCGGGCCACCGCCATCTGCGGGGTGACATCGACCAGCACCGTCGGCTGAAAAAAGCTGCCGCCGAGCCGGTGCCGCTGCCCGCCGGTGAGCACCCGGGCCCCCTTCTGCAGCGCGTCGCCGATATGCTCCTCCACCTTTTCCACCGCCGCCATGTCGATCAGCGGCCCCTGCTGGGTTTCACCCTTGAGCCCGTCGCCCACCGTCATCTCGGCCACCCGGGCCGCCAGCTTTTCGGCGAAGGCGTCGTAGACCCGGTCCTGAACCAGAAAGCGGTTGGTGCACACGCAGGTCTGGCCGGTGTTGCGGTACTTGGAGATCAGCGCCCCATCGACCGCCGCGTCGAGGTCGGCATCGTCGAAGACGATGAAGGGGGCGTTGCCGCCGAGTTCCAGGGAAACCTTTTTCACCGTGGTGGCACACTGGGCCATGAGCTGCTTGCCGATTTCGGTGGAGCCGGTAAAGGTCAGCTTCCTGACGATCGGATTGGAGGTCATTTCCCCGCCGATGGCGCCGGAGGAACCCGTCACCACGCTGAAAACCCCGGCCGGGATGCCGGCCGGGACGGCCAGTTCGGCCAGAGCCAGGGCCGAATAGGGGGTGGCGGTGGCCGGTTTGACCACCATCGTGCAGCCGGCGGCCAGCGCCGGGCCGGCCTTGCGGGTGATCATGGCCGAGGGAAAGTTCCACGGGGTGATGGCGGCGCAGACCCCGATCGGCTCCTTGAGCACCAAGATCCGTTTGTCGTTCTGGTGCTGGGGGATGGTGTCGCCGTAGATCCGTTTGCCTTCCTCGGCGAACCATTCGATGAAGGAAGCCGCATAGGCGATCTCCCCCCGGGATTCCGCCAGCGGCTTGCCCTGCTCGGCGGTCATCAGCACGGCCAGATCGTCCTGATTCTCCAGCAGCAGCTCGTACCAGCGACGCAGGATGGCCGCCCGCTCCTGGGCGGTTCTGGCGCGCCAGGCGGGGAAGGCCCGATTGGCCGCCGCGATCGCCCGCCGGGTCTCCGCGCCCCCCATCCTGGGGATGGTGCCGAGCTTCGCACCGGTGGCGGGGTTGGTCACATCGATGGTCGCTCCCTCGTCGGCATCGAGCCACTGGCCGTCGATGAAGCATTGCTGGCGTAAAAGCGAAGGATCTTTCAGGGTCGGCAAGGTCATTTCGTTTCTCCTACAGGGGCAATCTATTGAAAATGTGGTCAGTCAATATTACAAAATTCCCCGGCGGAGTCCACCCCCTGACCTCCGGGCCGAATGCCGGAGGCGAGTTTTTTGTTCCGCACCCCGGAACGCGAAACTGAACCAGCCCAAACCTGGCGGATGCTGCGCCAACCCCTTGAGGACGACCTCTCCGCCGGGCCCGCACAACTGCGGCGCCTGGTTCGGTGATAATCATCAAAAGATCGCCGATGAGACTGACCGCCCTTACACCGAGGCGATGAATGCCGGTCTGGCGCGGGGCTGCAACAAGTGCCACGCCGGCTGCAACGACTGCCACTACGAAGGCTTCACGCAGTCAAAGAGCCGACACGTCTTCAACCGCCAGCCCCCCAGCCTTTCCTGCGCCGGCAGCGGCCGCGGTACCATCTGCCATGCCGGCCCGATGGATCGGCGCCGCGGCGCTGGCTTCATGCGCAGTGAGTTCGCCTTTCCGGTCGACGAGCTGCCGCCGGACGTACATCGGGAAAACGGCCTGGACTGCGTCGACTGCCATACCATCAAAAACCATGATTACGGTATGATGGCCCAGGCTGATGCCCGCAAGGCCTGCCAACGGTGCCATCCGGAAATCGTCGCGGCGGTGACCGACAGTCAGCATGGTCAGGTGGACTGCAGCGCCTGCCACGTCCAGGCGGTTGGGGCCTATCAGTTCACCTTTCACGGTCCGGGAAAATCGGAAGGGCAGTTCAATCTTTTCACCAAGCACAAGCAGTATTACGGCGTGCGCGATCTGCCGACCCTGGTGAAGCATCCGGTCACCGGCCGGTGGCTGCCGATGAAGCCCTATCCCATGGGGACGATGAACATCGATACCCCGGTCAAGGCCACCGGACTGCTGCTGAGGTCCATCCCCGAGACAACAGTCAAGGGGCAGGAGCGCCTCGGCGAGCCGACTTCTTTCACCGTGGCCCGGACTCCGGAGCAGATCAACGACATGTACATCATCAACGGCACTTTCAAGGGATTGGGCGAAAACGATCCAATGCTTGGCTGGATTCAGCTCGACAAGATGTCTCACGCCATCGGTCGCGGGCGGGCCTGCGATTCCTGCCACGGCAGTCATGAACAGGTCTCCACATCCTGGTACACTTACGCCAACCAAAATGATGTTCAGCAGCCTTTCAGCGGCTCCTATACTCTCAAAGCCACCCGCGACGGGCTGTTCTTTTCCGAGTTCACCAACTCGGAGATCCTGCCGGTGGAAGGGCGAAAAGTGTCGGACTTCGCCCCTTTCGTCATTCTGAGCAACGTCTGGGATGTGAAAGGGATCGATTTTTCCATTCCCTTTGATGAGCGGAAGTTCGAGCAACAACGCAACAGGTTCAACCGTTTATACGCCCAGCTGCATCACCTGAAAACGGCCAACAAAAATCAGCCCGGGCGGATGGATGTACTTCGCCTGATCGAGTCCATCCTGCCTCACAATCAGCAACGCGCGGAAACGATGCTGGAAAGCTTCGGCAAGCAGGGAGGGGAAGAGGACGGGAACGGTTGATCAGCAACCCCAGATCTCCTTTTCACGCAACCCGCTGAAGAGCAGCGCGGGCCCTTAAACCGACAGCTCTGGACACCCGAAAAACGGCCCCCTCGCTGGAAAGCGAGGGGGCCGATGCCTCTCTCCATCGCATCCTGGAAGCGCGGTGCCCTTCTGCCTTGCCGCGAGCGATGCCATGAGAAGCCCGTAGAGCCTTCGTTGCTCAGAATCTCAGCCGATCCTGCCGTTAAGAATCGCCGCCAGCGTTAGGCCGCTGGCCAGCAACCAAAGGCTGACGCCTTGAGCCAAGGGACGGATGCCGACATTTTTCAGGATCTCTTTTGTCAGACCGGCGCCGATCAGAAACAACGTGATCACCAAGGTTTGCTTGGAGACGACTGCCAGCCCGCCCCAAACGGTTCCGAATTGCGGTAACAGCGTGCGCACCGCCGCAGCGACAATGAAACCAACGATGAACAGAGGGACCCTGGCCTTTTTCTCGGACCTGGTCATCCAGGCCGCACCCATCACAAAGGGAATAATCCAGATAGCTCGAGTCAGTTTGACCGTTGTCCCTGTTGCAAGCGCAGTTGAACCGTAGGCGGCTGCGGCCCCGACAACACTGCTGGTGTCATGAATGGCAAGTCCGGCCCATACTCCAAACTGGTGTTGGCTGAGATGCAGAAGATGGCCGAAAAACGGAAAGATCAACAGGGCTACGGAGTTCAGGGTGAACACTGTTGCCAATGCCAGGGCCGCTTCGTCATCCTTGGCTTTGATAACCGGAGACATGGCGGCGATAGCACTACCCCCACAGATTGCCGTACCGAAAGAAACGAGCGCAGAGGTGTTCTTCTCTATCTTGAACAGGCGTCCCAAGAAAAGGCCGACCACAAGAGTCAGAGAGATACCGACAATCGTATAGAGCATCGAGCTTTTTCCTACCTGCCACACCTGGCCAAGGCTCAGCCCAAAACCGAGGCCAACCACCGATAATTGCAGCAGCTTTCTGCTCGAGTCCGAAGACTTCTGGGGCCATGGATTACCGAGAAGCAGGCTGAACAATATCCCGGCGATCAGAGCATACGCGGTGCTGACCAGAGGGAAAGCACAGGCCGCCAATAGAGTCAGAAACAAGGTTTTCTTTAAATTAATACCAACCATCGGTTTTCACTCCTGTTGAATCGTCCGTCTTCAAACCAGCTTAGAAAAAGCCCGCCTCTACCATCGCGGAATTCTCAGGCAAGGTCTGCCTAGGAAAATAGGCTTCCACTTTTCACAAGTCCAATATATAATTTTTTAGATAAATATCAGTTTTATTGATAAGGACTGCGTATGGGAATTACCCTCAGACAGCTAGAAGTGTTTGTCTCGGTGGCACAGGAAGGGAACGTCACGCGGGCCGCTGAGGTTTTACGGATCTCCCAGTCGGCAGTCAGTATGTCGCTGGCTGAACTGGAAAGACTCCTGGGGGAGAAACTCTTTGATCGCCGGGGGAAAAGGCTGTTGGTGAATGACCAGGGGCGGGCGTTGATTCCCAAAGCGGCGGCCGTGCTTGCTCGCGTCGGGGAAATTGACACATTTTTCAGCGGACCCGACAACCAGTTGGCGGGCTTGCTGAGAGTCGGCGCCAGCTCGACCATCGGCAACTATCTGATGCCGCGAATTTTGGGAGAATTTACGGCGACCTTTCCAGAGGCGCGGCTCTCCCTTGATGTCGGCAATACGGAACAGATCGTTCAAGAGCTGCTCCGCTTCAATATCGATATCGGTTTTATTGAAGGCTTCTGCCACCAGGCTGGTATCGAAACGATCCCCTGGCGACAGGATCATCTGGCCATCCACGCAGGGGCAGACCATCCGTTAGCAAGGAAAAAGGAAATGACCGTTAATGACCTGATGCAGGCTCGCTGGATATTGCGAGAGAGGGGCTCGGGGACCCGAGAAGTCTTCGAGGCTGCGCTGGCAGGAAAGATGGACAGTATCAGGGTTTATCTGGAGCTGGGGAATACCGAAGCGATCAAGGAGGCGGTGGAAGCGGGGCTTGGCGTCAGCTGCCTGTCTCTGCTGGCAACCCGGCGGGCACGCCAGAGCGGTGCCCTGGTGGCCCTGAAGACTCCGTTTCTCGATCTGCGACGTAACTTTTACCTGTTATTGCACGGCGATAAATACCGGACAAAGCTTCTGCGCCGCTTCATGGCCTTTTGTGAAGAATATTCGGCATACGACAAAGGGAAAGCGGGTCAAAAAGTCTAGTGGAGAAGTTGAAAAAATTACTAAAGCGCCCTGTCCACTATGTTGTTAACTAAAACCTTCCAATCTCCCCGGAGCAAGCCATATCAACACAGATTATGGTGTTCAGGAACTGGCCGGCGGGGACAGTTAATACCGAGGCCTCGCGAAGGTGCGCAGAGGGCTATGGGGGGATGAAGTTGCGAGAGAATGGCTGGAAAAGGAGAACAGGAAAAGTGGGGCAGTCCTGAAAGATGGCCGGAGTTCCCTCTCGGTTTCAGCTGAAGCACCCTGCAATGCAAGTTGGTGAAATACGGGCTGGCAGAGGCGTAAAAAATTTTGGCACCCGTCCCCGCCCCGCTGACATTCATGTTCAAATTTTTTTACACCAAAAATTAAGCATACCTCCAACCACTTGAAATTAAGGGGCAGTTTTTGTTGGCACATGTGTTGCCTTAACTCCTACAGCCCCTGTTTTGCCCCGGAGCCCCTCTCAAGGAAGGAGTTGCATGCCCAACCGGATTTTCCCCGGCCGCTTTCTGTCCCTGCTGATTCTCTCGCTTGCCTAACTGGTTCTCTCGTCCCTGTTGCGCCTGGCGTTATGGAAGATCTTCGGGGCGGAGGCCGCAGGCAACATCGGCATCCTGGCGACCGGTCTGCTCAACGACCTGGTGGTGCTTGTCTTTCTCAACCTCCCGGCCAGGCTTTACCTCACTCTGCGCCCAGACCGCCTGGCCCGCAGTCGTTGGCATCAGAGATCCTTCTCGGTTCTGGTCCTTGCAGTCTGTTCGGTCTGCTCTACCTCGCCCAGATCGGGTTTTTCTTTTTCGACGAATTCGACGCCTGTTTCAACCTGATTGGCGTCGACTACCTGATCTGCCCGCGTGAGGTGCTGACCGACATATGGGAATCCTACCCGGTGATCTGGGTCCTGCTCGTCGATAGCGTCATCAGCCTGCTCCTGTTCCGCTGGATCATGCCCTGGAAACGCTGGGCCGCACCGGGGCACGCACCGCCGGCTCTGGCCTAGTTGACCGCACATGGTGAAACCTAAATAAAACGCACATCATTCGGCACCCGTCACCGTCCTTTCTTCCCCCTCGTTCCCCGGTCGCTCCACGGGCGGTCAACGGATCGGGCAGTCAAACAGGTGGATGCGAGGGTCCGCCGGGGCCTTTAGGTCATTCATGAAAAAGATTTCGTTTGTGATTCCCGTTTACAATGAAGAGGAAAACCTGGACGAGCTCTGGCAGCAGATCGCCCGGGTCGCTGGCCGGTTGGAGGCCGACTTCGAGCTGCTGTTCGTCGACGACGGCAGCAGCGACGGCAGCCTGGAGCTGATCCGCTCTCTGGCCGCAGAACACCCGGAGATCGGCTTCCTCAGCTTTGCCCGCAACTGCGGCCAGTCGGCCGCCCTCTATGCCGGCTTCCAGGCCGCCGAAGGGGACGTCATCGTCACCATGGACGCCGATTTGCAGAATGATCCGGCCGATCTGCCAGACATGCTGTGCTACTACGGCGATTACGACATGGTGACCGGCTGGAGGCACAATCGCCAGGACTGCCTGTCCAAGAAGATCGGCAGCCGCATCGGCAACGGCTTCCGCAACTGGCTGACCGAGGAGAACATCCACGACACCGGCTGTTCGCTCAAGGTGATGCGCGCCGAGATGCTCAAGCGGATCAAGATGTTCCGCGGACTGCATCGCTTCCTGCCGACCCTGATGCGCCTCGAGGGCGCCCGGGTCAAGGAAATCAAGGTCAATCACCGCCCGCGCCTGCACGGGGAATCGAAGTATACCAACCTGCGCCGCGGCATCGAGGGATTCTACGATGTGATCGCCGTGCGCTGGATGATCAAGCGGAATCTGAACATCGAAATCGGAGAGCGACATGACTAAAACCGAGGGGTCCATCCTGGTTCTCGGCTTCACCGGCCAGGCGCTCTTCTTCATGCGCTTCCTGGTGCAATGGCTCTATTCTGAGAAGCACAAACGCAGCATGATCCCGGTCGCCTTCTGGTATTTCAGCCTCGGCGGCAGCAGCCTGCTGCTGATCTACGCCATCATCCGCAAAGACCTTGTCTTCATTGTCGGTCAGTCGACCGGCTTTACCATCTATCTGCGCAACCTCTACCTGATCGCCCGGGAGCGCCGGGAAGAACAGGCCTATGCCGACGAGAATCAGTAAACGCCTGTTGCTGCTGCTGTTGGGCGGCTATCTTTTGCTGCTGCTGCTTCCCGCCGGGGCGATGCCGCTGATGGAGAGCACCGAGGCGCGCTATGCCGAAATCGCCCGTGAGATGGTCGTCACCGGCAACTATCTCGAACCCTACTACCACGGCATCAAGCACTTTCACAAACCGCCACTGACTTACTGGGCGGTGGCTGCCGGTTTCAAGCTGTTCGGCATGAATGACTTCGGCGCCCGGGTCTTCGGCGTGCTGACGGCGGCGCTGGCGGTATTTTTCCTTTACCGCCTCGCACGGCTTTTCTTCGAGGAGCAGAAACCAGCGCTGATCGCCGCGACCGCCTTCGGCTCGTCGCTGATGTTTTTGACCGTCTCTCGCCTCGCTTCGACCGAGATCTACCTGACCTGTTTCACCATCGCCGCCCAATACTATCTGTTCCGCCAGCTCTACGGCCGCCGCCACTGGTGCAATGCCCTGCTCTACGGCCTGTTCCTCGGCCTCGGCTTCTTCACCAAGGGTCCGATCATCCTCCTCTTCACCCTGCTGCCGGCGCTACTTGCTAAACTCTGGGATCCTGAGCACCGGCACATCTTCAGCTGGCGGGAGACCGTTCTGGCCGCTGTGGCATTTGTGCTGGTCGCGCTCCCCTGGTACCTGCTGGTGGCGGCGGAAAACCCCGGGCTGCTCCACTACTTTCTCAAGGTGCAGACGGTCGACCGGGTGGTCACCGACCGCTTCCACCGCTATCAGCCGCCCTGGTACTTTCTCTACATCTTCCCAGCGACCTTCTTCCCCTTCAGCCTGTTCCTGTTCCGCGGCCTCGGCAGCTGGCGCCGCCTGGCGCCGCGGATCAAGACCGCCCTGGTCTACATCGCCGCTCCGCTGCTGGTCTTCAGCCTCGCCAAGGGCAAACATGCAACCTACATCCTGCCCTTCTACGGCATCGCCGCACTGCTCACCGCCGCGGCCGTGCAGCAACTCGCCATGCCGCGGATACGGATCCTTGCGCTGCTGGCCCTGGCTCCCATCGCGCCGGCCCTCGCCGCAGCCGGCTGGTTCTACCCGCCGCTGGCCGGGGCAAAGCCCTGGTTGTTGCTTGTCGGCCTGGTCGCCGCCGGCCTGCTCATCGCGGCCTGGCGACGGCGGAAGAATTTCGCCTACTGGGGTTGGCTGGCCGGCTTTCTGCTCTTTTTCTCCAGTGTCGGCATCTGGGGTGTCGGCATAGCCGCCCCGCAGATGCGCGGCTATGAACAGATGGCCAACGCCATGAATCAGCTCGACCCGAACCGTGAACTAGAACTCCTGGTTTACGACAACTTCCTCCCCTCGCTCTCCTTTTACCGCGACAAGCTGGCCGTTTCCGGTCCTGGGTTGGTGAGGGAGACACAGTTCCAACCGGAAGCGAGCTTCCGCCCCTGGTATCCGGCCGACGAGGCGGCGCTGAAATCCTTCCTCGAAGGCCAGGAACGCCTGTTCGTGGTCGTTGACAGCGGCACCATCGGGGCCTTCAGCGGCGAGTTTTCCTACCGGTGCGAGCCGGTGTTCATCCAACGCAAGAAGAGCGCCTATCTCTGCCGTCGGGCGACAATGGCAACAACCACCAGCGACTGAACTCTCCGCGGGGTCGTGGGGACGTTGTTGCTTAATTTCAGTATGCGGGTTTTTCGGATATTCTGCCCCCATGCCAAGACAACCTCGATTCGATATCCCGGGCCTGTTGCAACATGTCATCGTTCGCGGCATTGAACGGTCCTCTATTTTCACTGATGATGATCGAAGCCGTTTTGTTGATCGGCTCGGCAGCCTGCTCGTCGAAACTGAAACCGATTGCTATGCCTGGGCTTCGCGCTTCACATAGCATTTTCACCTCCTGCTACGTTGCAAGCGCCTCGAACTCTCCCGTTTTATGCGTCGCTTGCCGACCAGCTATGCCGTCAATTTCAATCTTCGACACAAGCGATCCGGGCATCTTTTCCAGAACCGGTACAAGTCCATAGTCTGCCAAGAAGAGTCTTATCTGCCCGAATTGATCCGCTACATCCATCGCAACCCGCTGCGGGCAGGGCTTGTGACGGATTTGGGTTCCTTGGAGCGCTACCCCTGGTGCGGGCATGCGGTGCTGCTCGGCTATCGGCCTTTTGCCGGACTGCCGGTCGACGAGGTTCTGACACGGTTCGGCAAGCGTCTGACCGCCGCTCAAAACCGCTACGGGCAGTTTATTGCCGACGGCATCGCCATGGGAGAGCGCCCTGAACTGGTTGGGGGAGGACTGCGAAGAAGCCGGGCATTGTCGGGCGAATGCCCCGAAAAGGGGGCGCATGACGATCGCGTTTTGGGAAGCGGCGATTTTGTCGAATCTCTTTCCCAAGAAGACCTTCTGCTCAAGCGTTTGTCGCCCAGGATGAGCCTCGAAGCTCTTGAGGGGGAAATTGCCGACCTTTTCAACTTGCCCACCGGGCATCTTCAGATGCGGGGCCGAAAAAATGACCGTTCCGAAGCTCGTGCCTTGTTCTGTTATCTGGCCGTTCAACAGTTGGGCTATCCTGGCGCTGCGGTAGCTGCACAACTCAGCATGGGGCCATCTTCAGTCAGTCGGGCCACCCGAGGCGGTGAGGCACTGATGGCTTGTAGACCAGCACTCGGGGACGGGTGGGAGGGCCAGCTAAAGCACTAAGGCAACAACGTCCCCTTTGGCCACGCAAGGTATATTTCGGGAAAGCATTTTATAGGCACCTTTTCGGATCCGAAAATCGGCCCATAAGCTGTTTTTGGCGACGAACAATAAGGATGTTCCTTACAAATTTCTGCGGGTTGACTTTGCCCTCCCCCGGGGGCAACCCGGGGGAAAACGAAAGCTGTTGGCCGAGGCGATACCGTACCGGGGCTTGGATCGAAAAGCGACCTGACTTAGCTATCTAAGCATACGGAGGCCATCGATTTTAGATTTTTCCGGAAGCTCGCTCAAAAACCAGACCGTAATGATGGGGCGGAAGGTCGATGATCCCTGACTGTCGCAGGTGAAAACCAGCCTCTTCAGCCCAATCTCGGCATTGCTCAGGCCTGGGACGGATCGCCATCGAAGGCCCGCGCGGCGTGGTCGGATCGAAGTTCCAGTGAATCACCGCCAGAAGACCACCCGGACGCAGTATGCGGAAGGCCTCCGTCAGCAGAACGCCGGGGTTTTCGGCATGCAGGATATTGAAGAGCATGGCGTAGTCCGCACTCTGATCCTTAAGGCCGGTTCCCTCGCCGACGAAGTCGCGCAAAATCGTTTCGACGTTATGCAGCCCCTCCGCCTCGGCCTTGCTCCGAGTGGTCGCCACCATCTCCGGTTCGATGTCGATGGCATGGACCGTCCCTGTGATGATGCGGGCAGCGGCCAGGGCAAAGGTGCCGTAACCGCAGCCGAAATCGACCAGGTTGCGGAGCTCGGGCGCAAGGCCGAGCTTCTCAAGAATGGCCTCAGGGATAAAAAATCCCGCCCACATCTCCTCGTCGGGCATGCCGCTTTCACTTGTCTTCATGGCGCTCTCCGGTCCGATCTCAGACGTCAATGGGTCCAGTCGATGATTGTGGCTTCAGAGCCGACTCGATTGCGGATCGCGTCCCGCATTTGGGTGAAGTGCGGGCAGACAAAACCGATGGGGTTGCCCTTGCTGATGCAGGAGGCAAACACGATCGCTTCGGCACCCCGCTCGATCATGGCCCTGGCCCTTGAAACGGCGCGTTTTCCCGGGCAGCCCCCGCAGGAGACAAAGCCTATGACCTCAACGGGACCGATCTCTTCAAAGGCCTGCCGGCCTGCTGCCGCCACCTTGAAATCGGTGGTCCCGGGNNNGGACAGATGTCTTCGGTCTGCTGACAACGGACAATGCCGACTTTCATCTTTCTGTCACCTCCGGTGGTTTTCTGTCGGTAACGTAAACAGGATGCCGGAACGATTGCCTGGCACCCTGGTCAACCAAGGCCCAAATAGGGGATAACTGCTCCGCCAAGCCCGGCTGCCCCGACCACCATCCAGGGCGGCGTCTTCCACAGGGTCAACAGGCCGAAGGCCGCCAGGGCCAGCACGAAATCCCCGGCCGAGAGAATCCCGCTGTTCCAGACCGGATCGTAGAAGGCAGCCAGCAGCAGCCCAACCACCGCGGCATTGACGCCGACCAGCGCCGCGCGGACCCGACGGTTCCTCCTCAGCCCCTCCCAGAAGGGGAGAATGCCGACCACCAGCAGGAATGACGGCAAAAAGATCGCCAGCAGGCAGAGCAGACCGCCGACCCAGCCGCTGGGGGCCACCTGCGAGGCCGCACCGAGATAGGCGGAAAAGGTGAACAGCGGTCCCGGCACCGCCTGGGCAGCCCCGTACCCGGCCAGGAACAGATCCTTGCTGATCCAGCCCGGACCCACGACCTCGGCCTGCAGCAGCGGCAGCACCACGTGGCCGCCGCCGAAGACCAGTGACCCGGAGCGGTAGAAGCTGTCGGCAAGAGCCAGCGCCTGAGAGCCGTCACGGGCGAGAAGCGGCAGGACCAGCAGCAACGCGATGAAGAGGCCGAGGCTGATCACCGCGCTCTTTTTGCTGAGAGTGAACAGGTGCGGTTCATGGTTGGTCGGCCCTTGGTAACGCAGGCAGTACAGCCCCAACAGGGCCCCACCGCCGATGGTCGCCAGCTGACCGGGGACACCTGGCCAGGCCAGAGCGAGCATGGCGGCCAGAATCGCCACGGTTCCCCTTGGGCGGTCCGGACAGAGCGCCTTGGCCATCCCCCAGATCGCCTGGGCCACCACCGCCACCGCCACCACCTTCAGGCCGTGCAGCCACCCGACTTCGACCACCGACGCCTGCAGCGCCGTAACACCGTAGGCGAACAGAATCAGGGCCAGGGCCGAGGGGAGAGTAAAGCCGGCCCAGGCGGCCAGTCCTCCGCGCAGGCCCGCCAGAGAAAGACCGATGCCGATGCCGACCTGGCTACTGGCGGGCCCGGGAAGGAACTGGCAGAGGGCGACCAGATCGGCATAGCTGTCCTCCTGCAGACAGCGCTTGCGGGTCACGAACTCGTCGCGGAAATAGCCCAGATGGGCCACCGGCCCGCCGAAAGAGGTCAGGCCGAGTTTCAGGAAGGTCAGGAAGACCTGGCCGGCTGATAGTTTTTGATTGTTATTCATACTTTTTGTGTTGGGGTTTCAAAAAGTCCATGACGCTGAAGGCCGTACCCTCAGGAACCCTCTTTCAGCTCCCGGCGCAACTCGCCAAGCTGCCTCCCGACATGGACGAGGATCTCTCGCCCCTTCTCGGTCAGGTAATAGCTGCGGGGGGCCTTCGGGCCGCGCTCGGGTGCCACTTCGCTGCGCAGCCAGCCGTGGCCCTCCATCCGCTTGAGCATCGGGTAGAGGGTTCCCGGACTGACGTCGTAGCCGTGCCGCCTCAGTTCTTTGAGCATCCACTGCCCCACCACCGGCCCTTCGGCCGCATGGTGCAGGATGTGGATCTTCCAGAATCCGAGCAGGATTTCCTTGTTGACCGTGGTCATGTCGTCATGGGTTAATTTCATAACGAAAACCGTAAACGATTTTCGTTATAGAGTCAAGCCGATTTTCTGAGAATCCTGAAGACCGATAAGCAGACAGGTTCAGGATTCCGCACCCCTTCGGCATTGTAATCGCCGGAAATATATTGGTTTCTGAAGAAAAGTTCAGAAAAACGTCAGTTGCCCGAAGAACACCCGACAGTTTATAGGTAGGCCCATGAAACGCATTCTGGTGATCGAAGATGAAGTGAAAGTCGCTCAGGCTCTTAAGCAGGGGCTGGAAGAGGAAGGTTACACCGCAAGGGTGGCGACGACGGGGGAAGAGGGCTTTTTCCTCGTGACCACTGAGGCGTTCGATGTGGTCATCCTCGATCTGATGCTGCCGGGACGCAGCGGCCTGGAGGTTTTGGAGGCGCTGCGCCGCCGGGACGAGCGCACCCTGGTGCTGATTCTTACCGCCTGCGATGCGGTGGAAGAGCGCATCTACGGCCTGGATAGCGGAGCGGACGACTACATGGTCAAACCCTTTGCCGTCAGCGAGCTTCTGGCCAGAATTCGTGTCTTGCTGCGACGGGAGCGGGGCGATCAGGCTTTTCGGCTCCAGGTGGCCGACCTCGAAGTGGACCTAGTGGCCCGGGAAGTGGTCCGGGACGGGCAGCCCATCGACCTGACCTCAAAGGAGTTCGACCTGCTGGCCTACCTGATGCGTCATCAGGGCCGGTTCGTGACGCGGGAGATGATCGCCCGGGACGTTTGGAAGGAGACGACACGGGCCACCCCTTTGGACAACGTGATCGACGTGCATGTGGCCCGGCTGCGGAAAAAAATCGACAAGGATGCGGTCGAGAAGCTGATCCACACCATCCGTGGGGTCGGTTTCATCATGAAACGGGGAGGGTCATGAAGCTGAACCACGTTTTCAATAGCATCAGGGCGCGCATCACACTGTGGCACCTTGGTGTGTTGGTGGCGACGCTGCTGGTCTACATGCTGCTCAACCAGGGGTTCCTTTGGCATCAGCTGACTATCGAGCTCAAAGACAGTCTGCGGGATGACGTGGAGGTCGTGGAGAGTTTTCTCAGGGCGGCCGAAGACGGGGGCATCGTTTGGAGTGGTCACGACGATACTCTGGTGAATGACGGGCAGGAACGCTGGATCGAGGTCCGCGGGCTGGCTGGAG
>NPIG01000712.1_pt2 | contig 22352 bp, 19 predicted proteins | sample 8637441 | NCBI WGS metagenome assembly NPIG01 (sample SAMN07420675, study PRJNA396082) | bioreactor metagenome | isolation source: sample BR6 brine-fed electro-methanogenic bioreactor BR | place: Japan: Kochi | collected 2016-06-14 | reverse complement strand
CCGTTCGCGGCTGAAACGCTCCACCGGAGCGTTTCCGAGACGCCGCTCACCCCCGTGGGGGTTGGGGTGGGGGCCGCGCGGCGGAGCCGCGCTGGTCTGTCGAACAGGGGTTCGGAAGGCTGTTGCGTCACACCGCCCGCCACCGCTCGTTGCGCGCAAGCTTTCATTAAACCGGGGAGTTTCAGCCCCGTTTTGTACAGAGAGTGTGAACGCCCCGGTAAGGACCGCCGCCCTGGCGCTGTCCTCCCCGCGAAGGCGGGGATCTGTCGACACCCGCGCAAGATCCCGGGTCTTCGCTGCGCTGCGCCCGGACTGACAGGTGAAGGGTCGGTGCAAGCAAAAGGCCCGCCCCTTTGCCGGGGGCGGGCCTTTGCCGTTTCGATCAGCCGTCGATCACTCGCTGGCGGTGCCGAAGGTCGGCAGCGCGCCGCCCGCGGCGGCCTTGATCACCGCCACCCGCTCGGGCGTCTGGCCCAGCACGCGCTGGCCGTTGGCGACCGCGGTCATCGCCACCTGCATCCAGGAGGCGGCAGACTGCGGCGCGGCCTGCAGCACGCCGAAGCCCTCGCGCAGGTGGTGGCTGACCATTTCGCCATAGCCGCCCTGCCCGGCCGAGGTCAGCAGCACCGCGCTGGCCAGGGCCATCTGCGCGTTGTCGGCGCGGTAACCGGCGCCGAGGCAGACCTTGCCGCCCGAGACCAGCTGCGCCATCGGCTGGCCCGAGGCCTCGAGGAAGGCGCGGGTCTTGGCCATGACCTGGTTGGCGGGCATGGTTTCAAGCCCGTCCATCTGCGGCGCGATGGCCTGGGCCAGCCCCTCGCACTGGGCCTCGACCTGCTCGCGGGTCATGTCGGGGATGCTGGCCTCGATCCGGATGGTGTCGGACATCGCCTGGGTGCGCGCCATGCAGAACTGTTCGCTCAGCGCGAAACCGGCATCGGCGATGTTGCCCGGCGCGCTCAGCCCGCCGTTGGCGGCGCTGCGCACGTTGACCTGGTCGCAATGGTCGCGGATCGAGCGTTCAACGGGCGTGATGTTGAACTGCGGCAGCGCGCCGCCGGTATCTGCGCGCGCGGTGACCGGCTCGGGCTGGGTCGGCGCGGGCACCGGGGCCGGCATGGGCTGCGGCGCGGCGGCCATCTGGGTGCCCGGGGTGGCGATGCCCAGCTGTTCGTTGCGATAGGTGCGCAGCAGGCCGGGATGCCCCTGGGTCGCCACGATCTGGGCATAGGGGGCCATATGGGCGCTGGCCATCGCCCGCTGGTGGCTGCCCAGCAGGAAGTTCAACTCGTGATCGTCGAGATAGCCGTCGACGTTATAGCCCATGTCGGCCTGGAACCGGCGGATGCCATTGCGGCTGTTGCGGCCCAGCACGCCGTCGGCGCCGCCGACGTTATAGCCGAAATAATTCAGCGCGATCTGCACCTGGCGGTTCTGCTCGCGCTGCGAGGAGGACACGCCGGTGCGCGTGGTGGCGGTGCTGCGGCGCGCTTTGTTCTTGTTCATCTCGTTGACGATGATGCCGCCCAGCAGCGCACCGCCCAGCAGCGCGGCGGCGTCATCCGCCTTGGCCCGCTCGACACCCACAAAGACCATGCTGGCCGCGGCCAGCGATGCGCAGAGGTTTCGTTTCCACATTTTGAATATCCTCTTCAATGGCGACGGGCCGCACTGGCGGGAGATCGGCCCCGGACCCAGCAGAGTGGCGCGTCTGAAAATAGGTTCAACCGATCCTTCACAGCAGAGCAAGCGCGCGCGGCACTGTCAAGCGCGGCGCCGCCCCCGGGCCGCCGCAGGCACGCTTCTGCCGGTGCCGCCGCGGCCGGTCATCCCGGGCCCGCGACCCCCGCCCGCGACGCCGCTTGCGGCGGGTGCGGCGCCATCGCGCCGGGGGTATAGAACCGCAGCGCCGCGCGCCCGGCGCGCTTGGCGGCATAGAGCGCCAGATCGGCATGGTGTAGCAGGTCGGCCGGCGCGCAGCCCGGCTGTTCCGCCGAGAGCGCGATGCCGATGCTGGCCGAGATGGTGCAGGGCCGCCCCTGGAACCGCATCGGCTTCTCCAGCCGCTCGATCAGGCGCTGGGCGATGCGGCGCAGGCGCGGCCGGTCGGTGAGATTGTCGAACACGACCACGAACTCGTCGCCGCCGACGCGGGCGACGGTATCCTCGCGCCGGGTCTCCTCGACCAGGATGCGGGCGACCTGCTGCAGCACGTGATCGCCCGCCGCGTGGCCAAGCGTGTCGTTCACCTGCTTGAAGAAATCCAGGTCGATATGCATCACCGAATAGGGCATGCCGCCGCCCGATTTGCGCGCCAGGACATGATCCATGGCGCGGCGGTTCTTGAGCCCGGTCAGCGTGTCGGTAAAGGCCTGCTCCTCGGCCGAGATCTTGGCCGCCTGCAGACGCTGGTTGAGCTGGTGGGTTTCCTCCATCACCGCCGATTTCGCCTCATCGAGATACAAAAGCTCGATGGCCAGGTCGGCGGCGGAGAAATCGGCGCTGGTCAGCTTGTAGTCGCGCACCGCGTCGAGCAGCGAGATACCGAAGGACAGGTTGATCACCGCGCCGCCGGGCATCGCCACGATCTGTCCCTTCAGCGCGGTATGGGGCGCGTCGCGGAAGCCGACCTTGAGCTTGTCCTCGGGACCGGCGAGCAGGTCGGCGAAACAGTCCGCCGCGCGGGGACGGGTCAGGCGGAACAGGTCGAGAAAGGCACGCCCCTCCATCGGGGTGTCCGGCCGCAGTTTCTGCAGCGTGGGTCCGGCCCGGCGGATGGTGCCCGCCTGGTCCAGCAGCAGGTGCATCGGACACAGACAGGTCAGCAGATGGGCGAACGCGGCGTCGTCGATCATCCGGCCCGCGCCCCCAGATCAAAGCTGCGCCCCTCGGCAAAGGCGGATTCGACCAGCGTGATCGCGATCACCTCGGAGCCGTCGCGGCCGCCGGCATGGTCCAGCATCACCAGCGCGCCGTAATCATCCGCCATCGCCCGCAGAATGCCCATCATCACCCAGCCGAAGCCGGGCATCTGCGGCCCGCAGATCAGGCTGTAGCGCCCATCGCCCTCCTCGCGCAGCTCCATCTCGGGCAGGTGCAGATCGGCCACCGCCAGCCGGGCCCGGTCCGGCAGATCGTCGAGCGAGTGCAGGAAATCGACATAGGTTTCACCGCCGAACCGCAACAGGCGGCGCAACGCCTCGACCGCCGGGTGCGACACCAGGTAGGTGCCCAGATCCTCCAGCACCTCGCCCCGGCCGCGGCCCAGATCGGCGCAAAGCGCGTCCAGCATCGCCTCGGTCAGGGCGTCGTCATAGGTGAGCATCGCCTCGAATCCGGTCACGCCCAGACCCGCCGCCTCGGCGACGCGGCTCCAGCGTTCCGGGCCGTAGGTATTGCTGACAAAGGACTGGATCGCCCTGTTGACCAGACCGTGCATCGCGACTCCCCATACGCGTCCGTTGCAGCAGCTTGCGCCAGGAAGGCTTAACAAAACCCGAACGCCCCCTGCCCCGCCGGCGGCGCGGGGGCGGTGTCAGAAATCGGTCGGGGCCCCGCCCTCGGCCTTGCGGCGCGCGACGAAGGCGGTCAGTTCGTCGCGGATGGCGGCGTCCATCGGCGGCGCCTCGAAGGTGTCCAGGATCCGTTTGTAAAGGATATGCGCCCGCTCCGGCGTCCAGATGCCGCCGGCGGCCTCCCATCCCTCGTAATTGCGCCAGTCGCTGAGGAAGGGTTGGTAAAACGCGGTGGTATAGCGGTCCTGGGTATGCTGGATGCCGAAGAAATGGCCCGCATTGCCGACCGAGCGGATCGCCTCGACGGCGACCTCCTCCGGGCCGGTGTCCCAGATCTCGGGCTGCATGTAGCGTTGGATCTGCTGCAGCACCTCGCAATCCATGATGAATTTCTCCGGGCTGGCGATCAGCCCGCCCTCGAGCCAGCCGGCCGCGTGATAGACCATGTTGGTGCCCGATTGCACCGCCGCCCAAAGGCTGTTGGAGGTCTCCCACATCGCCTGACCGTCGGGCACATTGGCGGCGCAGACACCGGAGGAGCGCATCGGCAAGCCGTAAAACCGCGCCATCTGCCCGGTCATCTGGGTCGCGCGCATGTATTCCGGGGTGCCGAAGGCGGGGGCGCCGGATTTCATGTCGACGTTGGAGGTGAAGGTGCCGATCACGCAGGGACAGCCCGGGCGCACGTATTGGAAGAGGGCAATGGCGCAGAGCGCCTCGGCCAGCGATTGCGCGACCGCGCCCGCCATGGTGACCGGCGCCATGGCGCCGGCCAGCGTGAAGGGGGTGACCACCACCGCCTGGCCGCGCCGCACCAGCCGCAGGCAGCCGTCGATCATCGGGTAGTCGTGCTTCAAGGGCGAGGTCGAGTTGATGTTGGTATACATCCGCGGGGTGGCCTCGAACTCCTCCTCGGTGAGGCCCCCGGCGATGCGGACCATCTCCATCACATCCTCGACCCGCTCCTTGCCGAGGCTATAGGCGTGCATCACCTTGTCGCTGAGCGTGAGCTTGTCATAGAGCACGTCGAGGTGACGCACGGAGGCGTGCAGGTCCACCGGCTCCACCGGGTAGCCGCCGGCGAAGTGGATGCAGTTGAAATACTGGGTCAGCTTGATCAGGTTGGCGCATTTCTCGCGCGTGCCGGGGACCTTGCGGCCGATCTCCATGTCCCAGTAGTTCGGCGGCGAGGAGACATTGCCGAACAGCATGGTATCGCCGCCCACGGTCAGGGCATGGTCCGGGTTGCGCGGCGTCAGGGTGAACTGCGACGGCGCCTTGCCCACCATCTCCATCACGAAGTCGCGGCCCATTCGGACGGTCTCGCCCTCGATGGTGCAGCCGGCCTCGCGCAGGATCTCGATCGCCTCGGGATTGAGGAAGGCGATGCCGATCTCTTCGAGGATGCGCATGGCGCCGTCATGGATCGCCGCGACGCCCTCCGAGCTTAATGGTTCGACGGGGCGATCGCGGTTGATCGGCGGCGCAAAGGGCATCTGTTCGATCGCCGCCACCCCGCGCCGGGCCGCCGCGCCCGCGCGTCCGCCGCCGCGCCGCTTGCGAGTCGCCTGTTCCGCCATAAGAGCCTCTCCCCGTGCCTGGTCTGGCTCCAGCAGGCCCCAGGCGCGGGCGGCGCGCCGCCTTATCCGCGACGGATTTTGTCGTTTTCAGGCGGTGATCAGCCGCGTGCGGCGAGCCAGGCGGGGATATGCCCGATATCGGGCAGCACCGCATCGGCGTGCGGGGTCAGCTCATCGGCGCCGGCGATGCCGGTCAGAACCCCCAGGGTCGCCATCCCCGCCGCCCGGCCGGCATGCAGGTCGTGCGTGCTGTCGCCCACCATCACCGTGCGGGAGGGCTCCACGTCGACGGCGGCGCAGAAGGCCAGCAGCGGCCCCGGCTCGGGCTTGGCGCCATGGCCGCTGTCGAACCCGGCGATGAAATCGAAGCGGTCGAGCACCTTTGCCGCGCCCAGATGCGCGCGCGCCGGGGCCTCGGCATCGTTGGTGGCCACGCCCAGCCGCAGCCCGCGTCCGCGCAACCCGTCGAGGAAGGGGGCCAGCGGCACCGCCTCGACCTGGGGCACGGTCTCGGCCTCCTTGTTGAGCAGATCCAGCAGGGCGGATTGCGACAGGGCGGGGAAATGCGGCGCCAGTTCGGCGGCGATCTCGGCGGTGGTGCCGGCGATCACCACGCTGTCGGCCTCAAAGCGGCGGTTGTCCAGGTCATAGCCGATCTGGCGACCGACCTGCCGCGCCCGGCCCCTGTCCTGGTCGGTGGCGCGCAGCAGGAACCCCTCGGCCCAGCCTTCCCAAGTGCCGCCGAAATGAAACAGGGTACCGTCCTTGTCGAACAGAATGGCGTCGATACTCATGGGCGCTCCTTGCGGCCGGGACAGGGTCAGGTCCAATGCACCTGCGCCCCACCGGGCAGTGCGGCGCGGGCCTGCATCGGATGTTCATATGGGGTGTCGGTGGCGTCACAAAACCCCACCACCCAGGCATCGTCCATCATCAGGAAATCCAGCACCGCGGCCAGAAACGCCGGCTCGGCCGCGCGAGCGCGCAACTCCTCCTCGCCGGCGCCGGTGGAGCCGAGGAACAGCGGCAGCAGTTCGTCATTACCGACCAGCCAGGCCAGCGCCCGGAGCGCAAGGGTTTCGGCGGCGTCGGAGGAAAGGCTCATGGGCGGAACCGCGGGATGGTTGCGAAGAGAGAGGCCGGAACCCGGCCCCCTTTTCCTGCGCGATTTCGCGGATGCCGTCAATCGGGACGGACCGGCGCTTGGCCCCGGCGGCCTACCCGGCCAGCGGGCGGGTCGCCTCCGGGTCGAGGTCCAACTGGCCGGCAATTTCATCCGGGGCGGCGCAGAGCGCGCGGGCACCGCGCGATTCGACCAATGTCTTGACCAGGTAGCGGGCGCTTTGCAGCGTCTGGACACTGAAAAAGCTCATGTCGTTGCCGGCGCCCTTGGTCATCACGTCGCGCGGGCGCGGGCAATAAAGCAGTGGCCCGCCGGCGATATAGACCGCCTCGTCCCGCTCGAACACCAGGGTGGTGGTGCTGGCGCCCCTGGCCGGCGCGGCCAGGCGGATGCCGTTGACGCCCAAGAGCGCGCGGGCCGGCACCACGGCGAAGGGATCCCCGAGGATTTCCAGCGCCTTGTCGCTTTCCAGCAGAACCCCCTGATCCGGCATCAGCCAGAGCGGCGTTTCGTTTTCCAGCGCCCCGGCCGGCACCTCGACCGCGCGCAGGATCTGCGCGGGGTGCCCGGGCGTCCCGCCCAGCCGTTCGCGCTGCAGCTCGGTCACCGTCTGAACCCCATGATCGAAGCTGAGCAGGCGGTCCCCGACGCACAATGTCTCGGCCGCGCGCCACCCCTGGTCGGTGGCGACCATGGTTCCGGACAACAGCCCGGCCTGCGCGGTGATCACCATCCCTTCGGGGGTGATCTCGGGCGGGTCGCGCCGGTCGTCGGTGCTGAGCAGTTCCTTGAGCAATCGCAGCATAATTTCTGCCTTTCCCCGGGCGGGCGTATGGCCGCGCCGTGTCCTGTCCTATTGCTGCACTAAAGCGTCACAGAATGCCCGCCGTAGGCCGGAAAAAAGGAAAGGTCATGGCATTGTTTCCCGGGTGGGGATTGTGTGGGAGGCGCGGGTGGAATTGGTGCCGAAAGGGCGGCGCGCGCGCTCTGTCACCCCGCCCCCCGAGCCGGGGTCTCTGACCGCCTCGGCCGGATCCCGGACCAAGTCCGGGATGACAGGAGGCATCGGGGGGCGTCGCGCACAGATCACACGGCGCTTGCCCCTTGGCCGGACCGTGTGGGACCGCGCCCTCAGCCGAACCGATAGCCGAAGCGCGCGATGTCCTCGGCGCAGTCCTCGGCGAGGATCTCCGCCGTCCGCGTGTCATAGGCGCTGCGGTAATCCTCGGGCCGGTCGGAGCGGTTGGCGCGCGGCAGTTCCAGCCGGAAGCCCAGGTGTTGAAACAGCGGCGCGGCATCCACCTCGAACCGCTCGATACGAATATAGGCGTCGCAGTGTTCGCGCCCGTCGGAGCGGCGCATATAGGCGCTGGCCGGGGTGGCGCGGAAACTGGCCCGGGTCTGCGAATGGGTCACGAAGGCCTTGAAATCCAGGGACTTGGCCATTGTCACCGCCGGATGATCGAAGCCCTGCCCGCGCAGCCAGTGATAATAGCTGACCGCCCGGTCCCAGGGGTTGCGCACCAGAGTAAAGGCGAAGAGGCCATCGAGCACCGCATCCGGGACCAGCCCCTCGATATCGGCGAGCGTCGAATGTTTCCACAGCCGCCCACGCGTCTGCGCCGCCTGCACCCGGCGCCGCCGGCGGCGGGCCTTGGGGGTGTCGCCCAGCATGATGTCGTCCTTCATCGCCCGCGCCTCCAGCGCCAGGGCCAGCGCGGTGCCCCCGGTTTTCGGAATATGGATGAAGACGTAGCCGCGCCCGGGGCTGAGGATCATGGGCCGAAGCCTAGCCTATTTCGAGCGCACCGCAATGATTGCCCCCGCGACCACGATCAGGCCGATGCCCAGCGCCTGCCACGGGCCGACCGGCTGGCCGAAGGCATACCAGGCGAACAGCGGGCCGAACCCCATCACCGAGTATTCGAACACCGAGACATGCGACGGCTCGCCCAGTTGATAGGCCTTGATGATCAGGAACACGCCGGCGACCGAGCCCACCGCCTGCACCACCACCCAGGGCAGCGCCTCCCACATCGGCCAGACCCAGCCGCGCACGACGAAGCCGTCGGGGCCGGGCAGCGCCTCGACCGGGAACAGCGCCAGCCAGATCAGCCCCGCCGCCCCCATCAACCCCAGCGCGATCAGCATGCCGGTCAGCAGCGCCACCGTGCTTTCGCCCGCGCACAGGCTGCGGGTGGCGATGGCGCCCAGCGCGTAGAAAAAGCCGCCGGCCACCGGGATCAGGATCCGCCAATCGAAATTGCCCGGATCGGGCTGCAGCACGAAAAGGATGCCGGTGAACCCCACCGCCACCGCCAGAATGCGCCAGGGTCCGATGCGCTGGCGCAGGCCAAAGGCGGTGATCAGCAGGATGAAGATCGGCGAAGTGAACAGCCCGGCCAGCGCCTGGGCGATCGGCAGGATCGCCAGCGCGGAGAAATAGAACAGCATCGCCAGCGCCACCGCCAGGCTGCGCAGGGTCACCGCCCCGACCCGCCGCGGCAGCAGCCGCCCCAGCCCCATCGCCGCCATCCCCACCGCCAGCGGCAGCGCCAGGACGGTGCGCACCAGGTGGAACTGCCACAGCCCGATCTGCTGTGCCAGGGGCACGATGAAGTTGTCGATCACGCCGATGATCGCCATCGCGCAGATCATCACGGCGGCGGCGGTCAGGGGCCGGGTGTCCTCCGGCAGGGTCGCGGGCATCGTCATGGGCTTTTCATTGCCTTTCTGGCGGCGCAATATCCGGTCTGATAACGACAGCTTTGGCGCAATTAGGGGAGGATCGCGCATGGGGTGGATGGCCGATGAAACCGGGCTTGGCAAGACGGCGGCGAATTACGTGCCGCTGACGCCGCTTTCGGCACTGGCGCGCGCGGCGCATGTCTATGCCAACGAATTGGCGGTGGTCTACGGCACGCATCGCAAGAGCTATGCCGAATATTACGACCGGGTGACACGGCTGGCGGGCGCCTTGGCGGGGCTGGGGGTGGCCCCCGGTGACGTGGTTGCGACGCTTCTGCCCAACATCCCGGCCCAGGCCGAGGCGCATTTCGGCGTGCCCGCCTGCGGCGCGGTCCTGAACACCATCAACACCCGGCTCGATACCGGCACGGTGTCCTATATCTTCGAGCATGGCGGCGCCAAGGTGGTGCTGGTCGATACCCAGTTCATCGATCTGGCCGAGGCCGCCCTGGAGCAGATGGAGGGTCACAAGCCGATCCTGATCGAGGTGCCGGATGCGCAGGCCGGCTTCCCGGCGACCGGGCGGCATACCGCATACGAAACCCTGCTGGGCAATGCCGCGCATGATTTCACCTGGATCCTGCCCGAGGACGAATGGGAAAGCATCGCGCTCAACTACACCTCGGGCACCACCGGGCGGCCCAAGGGCGTGGTCTATCACCACCGCGGCGCCTACCTGAACGCGATGGGCCAGATCCTGAGCTGGCGGATGGTGCTGCGGCCGCGCTACCTGACCATCGTGCCGCTGTTTCACTGCAACGGCTGGTGCCACACCTGGATGATGCCGATGCTGGGCGGCACGCTGGTGTGCTGCCGCGACATCACCGCGCCGGCGATCTTCGACGCCATCGCCGACGAGGGGGTGACGCATTTCGGCGGCGCGCCGATCGTGCTGAACATGCTGGTGAACGCGCCGGAGAGCGAACGCCGCGCGTTCGACCACACGGTCGAGGTGTTCACCGCCGGCGCCCCGCCCGCCCCCGCGACGCTGGCCAAGATCGAGCCGATGGGCTTTCACGTCACCCAGGTCTATGGGCTGACCGAGACCTATGGGCCGGCCACCGAATGCACCTGGGGCGCCCATTGGGACCACCTGGAGGGCGACGACCGCGCGGCGATCAAGGCCCGCCAGGGCGTGGCGATGCCGATCTTCGAACATATCACGGTGATGGACGAGCAGATGCAGCAGATCCCGATGGACGGCGAGACCCCGGGCGAGATCATGATGCGCGGCAACGGGGTGATGAAGGGCTATTACAAGAACCCCGAGGCCACCGAGGAGGCCTTTGCGGGGGGCTATTTCCACTCCGGCGACATCGCGGTGCAGCATCCCGACACCTATATCCAGATCACCGACCGCGCCAAGGACGTGATCATCTCGGGCGGCGAAAACGTCAGCTCGGTCGAGGTCGAAGGCGTGCTGATGGCACATCCGGACGTCAACCTGGCCGCGGTGGTGGCCAAGCCGGACGAGAAATGGGGCGAGGTGCCCTGCGCCTTCGTCGAGCTGAAGCCGGGCGCCGAAACCAGCGAAAAGGACCTGATCGCCTTCACGCGTCAGACGCTGTCGGGCTTCAAGACGCCGAAACAGGTGGTGTTCCAGGAGCTGCCCAAGACCTCGACCGGCAAGATCCAGAAGTTCGAGCTGCGCAAGCTGGCCAAGGCTCTCTAGGCGAAGGGCGCCGGCGTGCCCGGCTTGCAGGCGTCGGCGCCTGCGGGCCGGGCGGGGCACGTGTATTTGAGGAAAGAAGAAGCCGCGGCGGGCGCCATTGTGGCAACCGTTCGTGACCCTGATCTGATTCCCTGACCGCCGCGGTCCAGGCCGGAGAGCCGATGGCCACCAAAGGAGAAGCCCCGCCGGAGGCGTCCATCGCCTGCCGCGCGCGTCGCATTTCGTTGGGCGCGGTTCATTCCGGCCTTGCAAATCCCCAAACACATTCCTAAATTGGAATGCAAAGGCGCGGGGGACGCGCCCTGTGGTGAAACGGAGTGATTTGAAATGACGATCAATCAAGCGGTTACGGCCTTCGCCGGTTTCATGGTGCTGCTGTCGGTGGTGCTGACCTGGTATGTGTCGCCCTATTTCGTCTGGCTGACCGTGTTCGTCGGCGCCAACCTGTTCCAGNNCTTGCCCAACACCGGTTCCGGACGGCGAAGCCGTTTGCCGCCCGGGACCGCGCCATGCTAGTCTGGGAAAAAAACCAGAGGCACGGCGGATGCAGGCGACATGACGGCGCTGCGTGAATATCAACGGCTGGAAGCCAGCGGGCTGTGGCGCCCGTCCCCCGAGGACCAGCGCCGCGAGGTGATCGTTTCGATCGGCGAGGCGACGCTGACCATTTCCGACCTGAACGACCGGGCGCTGACCCATTGGTCGCTGGCCGCCATCGAGCGGCGCAATCCCGGAAGTTTTCCTGCCATCTATCACCCCGACGGCGATCCCGGCGAAACGCTGGAACTGGCGGTCGAGGAATCGGCGATGATCGAGGCCGTCGAACGGCTGCGCGAGGCGATCTCTCGCGCGCGCCCGCGGCCTGGCCGGCTGCGGCTGGCCGGGGTGCTGACCAGCGTCGCGATGGTGGCGCTGGTGCTGCTGGTCTGGCTGCCCGGCGCGATGCGGCGCCACACGGTGCAGGTGGTGCCCGAGATCAAGCGGCAGGACATCGGCGCCGCGCTGCTCGACCGGATCGAGCGGGTGGCCGGGCAGGCCTGCCGGACACCCGAGACCGCGCCGGTGCTGGAGCGGCTGGCGCGGCGCACCGGCGCGCGGCGGCTGGTGGTTCTGCGCACCGGGGTGCAGGGCACGCTGCATCTGCCCGGCGGTATCATCCTGTTGAACAGATCGGTGATCGAGGATTTCGAAGACCCGGCCGTAACGGCCGGCTTTATCCTGGTGGAACGGGCCCGGACCCGGCAGATCGATCCGCTGGAGGAATTCCTGGAACAGGGCGGGCCTGTGGCCACCTTTCGCCTGCTGACCAGCGGGCATGTGACCCAGGGCGCGCTGGACGGCTATGCCGAACGGGTGCTGGCCGCACCGCGCCCGCCGCTGGAGGATGCCGAGATCCTGGCCGCCTTCGCCCAGGCGGCGGTGCCCTCGACGCCCTATGCCTATGCGCAGGACATTACCGGCGAAACCGTTCTGGGCCTGATCGAGGCCGACCCGATGGCGGGCCGCACGCTGGAACCGGTGCTGCCGGATCGCGACTGGGTGCTGTTGCAGGGGATCTGCGGCGGCTAGGCCGTCACGGCGTCAGGCGGGCGCCCGGGAAACCCGCAGCGCGAACCTGCTCTAGCGCAGCGTGTGCCTGTTCCTGCGAGGCGAACGGCCCCGCCAGCACCACGCGATGCGTCGCCGTCCCGCGCCGGACCGCCGTACCCAGCCGCATCGGCAGGCCCGAGCGCGCCAGCGCCTGGGCGGTCTGGCGGGCATCGCCGTCGCTGTCGTAGGTGGCCACGCGCACATAACGCTGCGGCGCGCTGGCGGTGACCGGCGCGCCGGACGCGCCGGGCGCCGAGCGGGTCGACAGCCGCAGGCGGCGCTGTGTCTCGGCCGGGGATTTCGCCACCTCTCGCGGTACGGTGACCACCGGGCGGTCGGTGGGCGGCTGCACCAGGGTGCGCGGCACGGTGCGGGTCCAGATGCGGTCGGTCTGCGCGTCGCCGGCGGCGGTGCGGGGGCCGCGGTTGGGGTTCAACCGGTTGTCGTCCCGAACCACCCGGCGGTACCCCGGCGGCACCGTGGCGACCGACCGGATCTGGGCCGGGCGCAGGGTGCGTTCGGCCCGGTGCGGGTTCAGCCGGTCGTCGCTCCACACCGGCCGATAGCCTTCGGGCACCGGGAAATTGTTGCTGTTGCGGTTGCGGTCATAGACATGGCGCGGCACCACCCGGGTATCGGGAGATACCGAGGTAATGGACAGGGTTCCGCCCTGCCCGCGCGGCCGCAGCGCCGACTGGCGATCCCAACCGCGGCCATAGGTGACCGGCGGTTCGGCCTGTGGGCCGCAGCGCACACCGGGGCCCTTGTTGATGTACTGCTGGCTGAACGCCGAGGCGTTGGCGCAGGGCCCGCCGGTGGCCGGGGCGGGTGTGCGCGGCGCGATCACCGGGGCCGCGCGGCGCGGCGCGGTGGTGGGGGCCGGAACCGGCGCCGGGGCGGGCCGCCGGACGATGATCGGGGCGGGCGCCGGAACGGTGCGGCGCGGCGCTGCGACGGTGCGCGGTTTGGCCGGGGCCGGCGCAGGTGTCGCCTTGACCGCCTCGGGCAGCGGCTTTGCCTTCGGCGCGGCGGCGGGCACCGTGATCTCGACCGGGGCCGGGCCGCTCGGCTTGGCCGGCGTGGCAGAGGCACCGGCCACGGCTGTGGGCTGGTAACCGCAGACCTGCTTGCGGGCCCGCGACACCCGCGGCACCCAGGTCACGTTGCCGTCGATGCCGGCGCGGATATAGATACAGCCGCGGCTGTCGACATATTGCTTGCCGGTGTAGGAGGCGGGCGGAAATTCGGCGGGGGGCGAGGCGTTACGCAGGTTCTGCGCCTGGGCGGCGGCCAGGCTCACCGCTGTGGCGATGGCGGAAAACGCAATAACTCTTGTAAATTTCATCCCTGCCCCCACAAGATATGGAGGCAAGGATGCCGCAAATCGGACGTCCAGTAAAGGGATCACTTGGGCGTTATTTGGTGCCGAACATGCGGTCGCCCGCATCGCCGAGGCCGGGCTGGATATAGCCGTGATCGTTCAGCCCGCGGTCCAGCGCGGCGGTGACGATCGGCACGTCCGGATGCGCCTCCTGCATGCGTTTGACGCCCTCGGGCGCGGCCAGCAGGCAGAGGAAGCGGATGTCGGTCGCGCCGGCCTTTTTCAGCAGATCGATGGCGGCGGCCGAGCTGTTGCCGGTGGCCAGCATCGGGTCGACCACGATCACCACCCGGTGGTCCAGCCCCTCGGGCACCTTGAAGTAGTATTGCACCGGCTTCAGCGTCTTCTCGTCACGGTAAAGCCCGACGAAGCCGACCCGCGCCGAGGGGATCAGTTCCAGCACCCCGTCCAGCATGCCATTGCCGGCGCGCAGGATCGACACCAGCGCCAGCTTCTTGCCGGCCAGCACCGGCGCATCCATTTCTTCCATCGGGGTTTCGATGGCCCGCGTGGTCATCGGCATCTCGCGGGTGATCTCATAGGCGAGCAGCAGCGTGATCTCGTGCAGCAGGCGCCGGAACTCGGCCGAAGAGGCGTTCTTGTCGCGCATCAGGGTCAGCTTGTGCTGGACCAGCGGATGATCGACGACGGTCAGATGCTCGGACATGCTCTCTACTCCCAGTTTCGCGGCATGGTTCCTATTAGGCCCGTGCAGGCGGGCGCCGCAACCCCAAGGCGGCGATTACAGGAAACTGCGCCCTGCCCCCCGCTCGGCGATCCCGAGGTGATCGGCGATGCTGGCGGCGACATCGACGAACCACACCTGGCCGATCTCGCCCGCGCCGCGCCCGGCGGCCAGAACCGGCACCCGTTCGCGGGTGTGGTCGGTGCCCGCCCAGCTGGGATCATTGCCGTGATCGGCGGTCAGGATCATCAGATCCCCCGCGCGCAGCCGGCGCAGGATCGGGCCGATGCCGGCGTCGAACCATTCCAGCGCGCGGGCATACCCGGCGATGTCGCGGCGGTGGCCATAAAGGCTGTCGAACTCGACGAAATTGGCGAAGGTCAGGCTGCCCTCCTCGGCGGTGTCGACCAGGTGCCCCAGATCCGCCATCAGCTTGGCGTCGCCACCCTTCACCACGTCGTCGATCCCCTGCATCGAGAAGATGTCGCCGATCTTGCCCACCGCGTGCACCTTGCCGCCGGCGGCCTGCACCCAGTCGGTCAGAACCGGGGCGGGCGGCGTGATGGCATAGTCGCGGCGGTTGGTGGTGCGGGTGAACCCGGTCTCGGGCGTGCCGACAAAGGGCCGGGCGATCACCCGGCCCACCTTCATCGCGTGCACCATCGGGGCGATGTCGCGGCACAGCGTCAGCAACCGTTCCAGCCCGAAGCCGTCCTCGTGGGCGGCGATCTGCAGCACGCTGTCGGCCGAGGTATAGCAGATCGGCCAGCCGCTGCGCAGATGCTCGGCGCCCAGCCGCGCGATGATCTCGGTGCCAGAGGCGTGGCAATTGCCCAGGATGCCGCCGGTGCCCGCCGCCCGGGCGATCGCCTGGGTCAACTCATGAGGAAAGGCCGGGACGGTCGTGGGGAAATAGTGCCAGTCCCAGGGCACCGGCAGCCCGGCCAGTTCCCAGTGACCCGAGGGCGTATCCTTGCCGCGCGACACCTCGCTCGCCGCGCCCCAGAGGCCGACGGGCTGCGCGCCCAGCCCCGGCGCCTCCGCCCCCGAGGCCAGTTTCACCGCCGCCCCCAGTCCCAGCGCATCGAGATTGGGCAGGCGCAGCGGGCCGGCGCGGCCCTGATCGGCCTGGCCGGCGGCGCAGGCGCGGGCGATATGGGCCACCGTGTTGGCCCCGGTATCGGGGGCAAGTCCGTTGAAGAAGCGGTCCGCATCCGGCGCGCCGCCGATGCCCACCGAATCCATCACCACCAGGAAGGCGCGGCTCATGCCCCCAGCCTTTCGCAAACCAGCTCGGGCAAGGCCGGCGGCGCCGCGCCCAGCGTGATGGCGGCGCGCACCGCCGCCTCGGCCCGGCGCGCGCCGTCCTCGCGCGCGGCATGGATCATCGCCAGCGGCGTGCCCTTCTCGACCCGCGCGCCCAGCCGGATCACGTTCGACAGGCCCACCGACGGGTCGACCACATCGCTCTCCACCTGCCGCCCGCCGCCCAGTTCGACCACGGCCAGGCCCAGCGCCTCGCCGTCGATGGCGGTGACATAACCCGCCTCGCGCGATGCGACCTCGTGCATCACCGTGGCCTCGGGCAGGAAGCGCGCCCAATCCTCGACAAAACCCAGCGGCCCGCCCTGTGCCGCCACCATGCGGCCGAAGCGTTCGGCGGCGCGGCCGTCGGCGATCACGGCGGCAACCCGTTCGGCGCCGGTCTCGGCATCCTCGGCCAGCCCGGCATCGGCCAGCACCTGCCCGCCCAGCGCCGCGGTCAGCTCGGCCAGCGGCCCCTTGGCCTGCCCGGTCAGCACCTGCATCACCGCGTCGATCTCCACCGCATTGCCCAGTGCGGGAGCCAGCGGCTGCGACATATCGGTGATCAGCGCGGTGGTCCGGCACCCGGCGGCATTGGCGGTTTCGGCCAGCGCGCGCGCCAGCGCCCGCGCCTCGTCCAGTGTCTTCATGAAGGCGCCGCTGCCCATCTTGACGTCGAGGACCAGCGCATCGGGCGCCTCGGCCAGTTTCTTGGACAGGATCGAGGCGGTGATCAGGTCCAGGCTCTCGACCGTGGCGGTGACGTCGCGCACCGCGTAGAGCCGCTTGTCGGCGGGCGCGATCCGGGCCGAGGCCCCGGCGATCACGCAGCCGGCCTTCGCCACCAGCTTCGGCAGCAGATCCTGCGGCACGGCGGTGGAGAGGCCCGGGATCGCCTCCAGCTTGTCCAGGGTGCCGCCGGTATGGCCCAGCCCGCGGCCGGAGATCATCGGCACGTAGGCGCCGCATTCGGCCAGCGCGGGCGCCAGCAGCAGCGACACGCAGTCGCCCACGCCGCCGGTGGAATGCTTGTCCACCACCGGGCCGTCGAGATCCCAGCGCATCACCTCGCCGCTGTCGCGCATCGCCAGCGTCAGCGCGGTGCGCCCGGCCCCGCCCAGCGCGCCCATGCAGACCGCCATGGCAAAGGCACCGGCCTGGGCATCGCTGACGCCGCCATCGGCCAGCCCCTGCGCGAACCAGCGCAGCTCGGTTTCATCGGGGACACCGCCACGGCGCAGCCGGGCCAGGATCGAACGCGCATCCATGGGATCAACGCCCCTGCATGTGATCGGTGTTAAAGGCGCCGGGCAGCAATTCGGCCAGCGTCATCACCTGTTCCTGCCCGTCCAGCGTGCCCATGATCACCGGCACATGGCCGGCGCCGAACTCGGCCAGGCGCTGCCGGCAGCCGCCGCAGGGCGACACCGGCATCGGCGAATCGGCGACCACATAGACCTCGTCCAGCTCGGTCTCGCCGGCGGCAACCATCGCGGCAATGGCGCCGGCCTCGGCGCAGGTGCCCTCGGGGTACGAGACATTTTCGACATTGCAGCCCGCATAGATCGCCCCGGACCGGGTGCGGACAGCCGCCCCCACCTTGAACTTGGAATAGGGCGCATGGGCGTTTTCCCGCACCTTCATGGCGGCCTGTTTCAGCGGCATGGACATCTCTCCGGTGGTTTTCATCCATCTTGCGGCTGGGCGCGGCGGATGCAAGGGGGGCCTCCGCTTTCGCCGACGGACCTTCGCCCGGGGCGCCGAGCCGCATCGCCCCCCGGCATCGCGGAGGATTTGCAAGCGGAGGCAAAGACAGCTAGTGGAATTTCCGAGGTTTCAACCGTCAAGAAAATAGTTTAACGTTAAACTATACCTTTCGAGGAGCGTTCCCCATGTCCGAGCACCAGAACCAGCGCCAGGCCGCCCTGTTCTATCACGAGCATCCCAAGCCGGGGAAACTGGAGATCCGGGCGACCAAGCCGATGGCCAACGGACGCGACCTGAGCCGCGCCTATTCCCCCGGCGTGGCCGAGGCCTGTCTCGAGATCCAGAACGACCCGGCCAATGCCGCCCGCTATACCGCGCGGGGCAATCTGGTCGCCGTGGTCTCCAACGGCTCTGCCGTCCTGGGGCTGGGCAACATCGGCGCGCTGGCCTCCAAGCCGGTGATGGAGGGCAAGGCGGTGCTGTTCAAGAAGTTCGCCAGCATCGACTGTTTCGACATTGAACTGAACGAACCGGACCCGGAAAAACTGGCCGAGATCGTCTGCGCGCTTGAGCCGACCTTCGGCGCGATCAACCTTGAAGACATCAAGGCGCCCGACTGTTTCATCGTCGAAAAGATCTGCCGCGAGCGGATGAACATCCCGGTGTTCCACGACGACCAGCACGGCACCGCCATCGTGGTGGGCGCCGCGGCCAAGAACGCGCTGCATGTGGCCGGCAAGCAGTTCGAAGATATCAAGATCGTCAGCACCGGCGGCGGCGCGGCGGGCATCGCCTGCCTCAACATGCTGCTCAAGCTGGGGGTGAGGCGCGAAAACGTCTGGCTTTGCGACATCCACGGGCTGGTCTACGAGGGCCGCGAAACGGACATGAACCCGCAAAAGGCGGCCTTCGCGCAGAAGACCGACCTGCGCGACCTCGACCAGGTGATCGACGGCGCCGACATGTTCCTTGGCCTCTCCGGGCCGAATGTCCTGAAACCCGAGATGGTGGCGAAAATGGCCGCCCGCCCGGTGATCTTCGCGCTGGCCAACCCCACCCCCGAGATCCTGCCGGAGGAGGCGCGCAAGGTTGCCCCCGATGCGATCATCGCGACGGGTCGGTCGGATTACCCCAACCAGGTCAACAACGTCCTGTGCTTCCCCTTCATCTTCCGCGGTGCGCTGGACGTGGGCGCGACCGAGATCAACGATGCGATGCAGCTTGCCTGTATCGACGGTATCGCCAAGCTCGCCCGCGCCACCACCAGCGCCGAGGCGGCCGCCGCCTATCAGGGCGAACAGCTGACCTTCGGGGCCGATTACCTGATCCCGAAACCCTTCGACCCGCGCCTGATCGGGGTGGTCGCCACCTCGGTCGCGCGGGCCGCGATGGAGAGCGGCGTCGCCTCGCGCCCGATCGAGGATCTGGACGCCTACAAACACCGGCTCGACGGCTCGGTGTTCAAATCCGCCCTGCTGATGCGCCCGGTGTTCGAGGCCGCCCGCACCGCGTCGCGGCGCATCGTGTTCTCCGAGGGCGAGGACGAGCGCGTGCTGCGCGCCGCCCAGGCCGTGCTGGAGGAAACCACCGAGACCCCGATCCTGATCGGCCGGCCCGAGGTGATCGAGCGGCGCTGCGCCCGCTATGGCCTGACCATCCGCCCGGGCCAGGATTTCGAGATCGTGAACCCCGAGAACGACCCGCGCTACCGCGATTACTGGGGCACCTATCATTCGCTGATGTCCCGGCACGGCGTCACCCCCGACCTGGCCCGCGCCATCATGCGCACCAATACCACCGCCATCGGCGCGGTCATGGTCCACCGTGAAGAGGCCGACAGCCTGATCTGCGGCACCTTCGGCCAGTTCCTGTGGCACATGAACTATGTCCAGCAGGTGCTCGGCACCGCCGATCTGCATCCGGTCGGCGCGCTGTCCCTGATGATCCTCGAGGACGGGCCGCTGTTCATCGCCGACACCCATGTGCACCATGAACCGACGCCCGAGCAGATCACCGAAACCGTGATCGGCGCCGCCCGCCACGTGCGCCGCTTCGGGTTGCAGCCCAATATCGCGCTGTGTTCGCATTCGCAATTCGGCAACCTGGGCAACGACAGCGGCCAGCGCATGCGGGCGGCGCTTTCCATCCTCGATGCCGCGCCGCGCAACTTCTGCTACGAGGGCGAGATGCACATCGACGCCGCGCTGGACCCCGAGCTGCGCGCGCGCATCTTCCCCGAAACGCGGATGCAGGGCGCGGCCAACGTGCTGGTCTTTGCCAATACCGACGCCGCCAGCGGCGTGCGCAACATCCTGAAGATGAAGGGCGGCGGGCTCGAGGTCGGGCCGATCCTGATGGGCATGGGCAACCGCGCGCATATCGTCACCCCCTCGATCACCGCGCGCGGGCTGCTGAACATGTCGGCCATCGCCGGCACCCCGGTGGCGCATTACGGCTAAAGGGGCGCAGGCAGCCACGCCGCCTTGACCTGCATCAACACGGCGCGCCCCGGCGCGCCGTTATCCTGTCGGCATTCAAGTGATTTCAAACCCGCCGATTGGAGAGACCCCCGTGTTCAAGCCCTGGATCGCCGCCTGCATGTCGGGCGTCGTCGCCCTTTTCCTCGGATCAGCACCGCCGGCCGCCGCGCAGGTCAGCGACGAGCATTTCCTCTGCGCCCGCGACGCCGAGGAATCCGTCTACACCGTGCAACGGAACAATCGGAAATTCTTCCACGACGCCTTTTCGGTGATGTTCGCCGCCCCGCGCGGCGAGGCGGCGGAATACCTGTCGGCGTATTACGGCGTCGACCACGCCCGCGCCGTCAAGATCATGCAGCTGACCATGAGCTATTTCGAGGCCGAGGGCGAGCGTCAGGTCGCCCAGGAACGCGGCCTCGCGGTGGCCGAGGGCACGCTGGTGGGCGTCAAGGCCGCGTCCGACCTCACCCTGGTCATCTATGGTCTCTATAACCCGATCGCCGCGATCAAGGACGCCACCACCTCGAAGGTGATGGCGACCTCTGCCGCCGCGCTGGCCCTGGCCAGCGCCTATGCGATCACCAAGACCGACCTGATCCTGCGCGAAATCACCCTGCGGCTGGAGGGCAAGGACCCGGGTACCGACACCGGCTACAAATCCGCCGCCAAGACCAATGACGCGATCGGCACCGCGCTGAACGCCGTCGGGCTGGCCAATTGGCCCAAGAAGGTTAGCGAGGCCTTCGGCATGGGCTTGACCGCGTTCACCGACCCCAACTTGTCGGGCTTCGGCAAGACGCTCGCCAAATCCATGCGCGACGGCGGCAGCGACATGTTCGACGCGATCGTCGGCGGCATCGAGACTTGCGGCAGACCACAGCAGCAGGCCGAGCGCGACATGCCGGAGCCATTTCAACTTGCAGACCCCACCGCCGCGGTCGAACCGGCCTTTGACGTGATCGGCGCCTGGCACCGGCGCGGCACCTGCCACGGCGCGCCGCTGCGGATCGCCGGCACCAGCCCGGCCCGGATCACCAGTGTCTCCTCGGCGTTCCAGTGCAGCGGCGGCTATCGCTTCTCCTGGCACTCCACCTCGCCGCCGATCTGGGTCGAGCCCGACCGGCTCAAGTTCCGTTACGAGCGCACCCAGGAATGGCAAAGCGGCGACGGCGTGAGGCGGGAGCACGACACCGGCGACGCCACCCTGCGGTTCGGCCGGGCCGACAACGGGGGCGTCTGGCTGACCCCGGATGGTGAATCCGGCGAGGACGGATTCGGCATCAACAAGGACTGAGCCCGTGCATCGGCGCCACGAATCACCCCTGTACGGCTTTGCAGCATATGCCCGCAAATATTTGCAAACTCCGGCGGGATTTACGCGCCCATTGCGAAAGAAAATCCATTTGCAAAACTTTGCATAAGATCCGTCGCGAAATCTGCAAATTTCTTGCGCTATTGTGACGCTACGTCTTTGATCGAGCTTGCCGCAAGGGCGCCCGCCCCGATAACACCGGTCCAACGCTGAGGGAGAGGAATACAATGGCATACAAGGACGTTTACGCCGGTTGGAAGAACGACCCGGAAAGCTTCTGGATGGATGCGGCCGAGGCCATCGACTGGATCGAGAAACCGACCAAGGCGCTGTTCGACGACAACGCCCCCCTTTACGAATGGTTCCGCGACGGCAAGGTGAACGCCTGCTGGAACGCCGTCGACCGCCACGTCGAGGCCGGGCGCGGCGAGCAGACCGCCATCATCCACGACAGCCCGGTCACCGGCTCCAAGCGCTGGATCTCCTACCTGGAATTGCGCAACCGCGTCGCCCAGCTGGCCGGCGCGCTGCGCGCCAAGGGCGTGGAGAAGGGCGACCGCGTCATCATCTACATGCCGATGATCCCCGAGGCGCTCGAGGCGATGCTGGCCTGCGCCCGCCTCGGCGCGGTGCATTCGGTGGTGTTCGGCGGCTTTGCCGCGCATGAGCTGGCCGTGCGCATCGACGATTGCAAGCCCAAGGCGATCATCGCCGCCTCCTGCGGCATCGAGCCGGGCCGCGTGGTGCATTACAAGCCGCTGCTCGACGGCGCGCTGGAACAGGCCGCGCATCAGCCCGACTTCTGCGTGATCTTCCAGCGCGAACAGGAGGTCGCCAAGCTGGAAGAGGGCCGCGATTTCAACTGGCACGGGTTCCAGTACGGGGTCGAACCGGCCGACTGCGTCCCCGTCGAGGGCGACCACCCGGCCTATATCCTCTATACCTCCGGCACCACCGGCCAGCCCAAGGGCGTGGTGCGCCCCACCGCCGGCCACCTTGTGGCGCTGAACTGGTCGATGAAGAACCTCTACAACGTCGATCCAGGCGACGTGTTCTGGGCCGCCTCCGATGTCGGCTGGGTCGTCGGCCACAGCTACATCTGCTACGCCCCGCTGGTGCACGGCAACACCACCGTGGTGTTCGAGGGCAAGCCCGTGGGCACGCCTGACGCCGGCACCTTCTGGCGGGTGATCTCGGAACACAAGGTTCGCAGCTTCTTCACCGCGCCGACCGCCTTCCGCGCCATCAAGCGCG
>NPIG01000716.1_pt1 | contig 22404 bp, 28 predicted proteins | sample 8637441 | NCBI WGS metagenome assembly NPIG01 (sample SAMN07420675, study PRJNA396082) | bioreactor metagenome | isolation source: sample BR6 brine-fed electro-methanogenic bioreactor BR | place: Japan: Kochi | collected 2016-06-14 | reverse complement strand
GATTGGGGCAATGACATTCCATGCGGCTGAACCGGGTTTTTTTTCTGAAGAGGAGGTACAATTACTCGTGGAGCTGACTGAAGATCTCTCATTTGCCCTGGAAATGATGGAGCATGATTACCAGCACCATGCAATCGAACACCAGCTGGAGATCACCCAGTTCGCCATCGATCGTGCTGTTGATGCCGCCTATCTCGTGGATGCAGAAGGACATTTCCTGTATGTGAACTGGCAGACCGTCACAGTCCTCGAATATCCGTGCGATGAGATCCTTTCCATGAGCGTAACTGACATTGATCGCCGGTTCCTGGATAATCCTGTCAGCAGCTGGGAGGATTATACACGAGAAATCCGGGAGAAAAAAGCAATGATCTTTGTTGCGGAACACCGGACAAAAAACGGATTGTTCATACCGCTACAGATTACGGCCCACCATCTTGAATTTGGTGAAAAGGAATACATCTGGGTATTTGCCCGGGCAATCACGCCAGAAAATATCCATTAACGCTGGTCCAGCCGTTCAAGGATTTTTGACGATGTCTCAAACCGGGGTTTTTCTTCCCGCTGAACTCTCTGGTAAAATTCACAGTTGAGGCAGTTGCCGATCTTTGCTGCATACGTTCCCTGAACAATACCACCGCACATGGTCCCGCTGATTGCCCAACAGGCGCGGCCGCCATTCTTTCCACTATTCACTCCATCCGTTCGCGTCTCAACTGCTGCCGGGCAGACCCCCAGCTCAGCAACCTTTTCGCCACCGGGCTCCCGCCCGCACTTCTTGAATTCCCAGCAGTTCTGTTTCGGCATAAATTCCACACACTCCATCCGGTACTAGCCCGGTTTTCTTCGCCTTCTTTGAATAAAAGAGAGAGCCTTTTTATTTAGCATACTTCGCCGGCTCTGCATCGAACTTCTTCTTGCACCCGGGCGCACAAAAGAAATATTTCTTACCCTGATACTCGCTGGTGAATTTCGCTGTTTTTTCATCCACCGTCATTTTGCAGATTGGATCGATTGCCATATTCTCCAGTCCTCCCTGATTATTTCCCATTCAGCACTGTCACCATTAATAATTTGGGATCATAGCAGGGAAGTCATGAATATCCGATTAAAAAACATCGATAACACCAGATTCTTAAACAGGAGAGCTGAAATCCGATCATGGTTCTCGCGTGGCTCCTCTGGAGCCTGATCCTCATCGGGATATGGGTAGTTATTTACTTTCTGATCAAAAGCAGGGAATTACGAAAACAGATGATTATCATCAGCCTCTGGACCTCGCTGCTCGGGCTGACCGAACCGATCTTTGTGCCCGCATACTGGCTGCCCCCGTCACTGTTTGATCTCGCAGCCAACACCGGCTTCGATATCGAGAGTCTCATCTTCTCGTTTGGAATCGGCGGATTGGGATTTATCCTCTACATGCTCGTATTCCCTATTGAAAAAGAGTTGCCGGTCCCGATGAATGACCGTCTTGCAAAACGGCATAAGTACCATGCATTGATGCTGAGTATGGCTCCCATGGTCTTCATCATGTTGTACATCGGGACAAAACTCAATCCCATCTATATCTCGGTGATCGCCCTTATGATTGGGGGAGTTGCCACGTGGTACTGCCGCCCCGACCTCAAGAAGAAGATGTTCGTAAGTGCATTCTTATTCCTCGGTTTATACTTCTTCTATTTCCTGACCCTCATCGCCATGTTCCCCGGCTATGTCGAGCAAGTCTGGAACCTCAAGGCGATTTCCGGTATCCTGATTGCTGGGATTCCGATCGAAGAACTCATGTTCGCATTCAGTTTCGGGTTTTTCTGGTCAACGGTCTACGAACACTTTACGTGGAAAAGACTTCCGGGCATGCACATGGAAAAAATGTGAAATCGGGAATTATTTTTCTTTTTTATAAAAAACCGGATCCGGCTATAGCGGAAAGAAGTCGCATATTACCATAAATGTTTGTAAACCGACAGGCATAACGGAGAATCCGGTTGAGATCGCGTACAGGTCGAGGCAAGGGGGATCAGTTCGGCCGGTTTATATCGATCATGTGAGTAGAGATTATTACCATGGCAGTCAGATGGTTCGGCGATTATAAGACAATTCCTCCGGAAGCTATGCTGGTTATCACGACCAGTATCCTCCCTTCCCTGCTGCTCGGGATGGTATTCACCGACCTTCCCTATCATCTCACGGTCATCCAGGGACTTCCGGATCTTTTCATGGGAGCAATGATAATGGTGATGGGCATTGCTGTTATCCTCGCAAGTCCCCCTATGGGTGCGGCGGCGGATCGCTATGGCAGGAAGCGGGTCCTCATCGTAAGTAATATCGTCATGACGATCAGTGTTATCCTGTTTGCAATTATACGGGACCCGGTCCTCCTCCTGATCGTCGCTGCGGTCAAGGGCATATGCGAGGCGGGGTGCTCGACATCAACCGTTGCCCTTCTTGCAGAAAAATCCGGTATCCTTTCCCGAACCTCGGCGTTCGCACTCCTGGGTTTTCTGGGGACTGTTGCATTCGCCATCGGGAGTTTTGCGATCCCGCTCGTTCTCGTCTTCGAGTGGATTGGGTTCGATGTACGGGCCGCTCATATCAGCCTCTACATCACGCTTGCCCTTCTCTCGCTAATCTCCATTCTTTTTATCCTGAAGATTCCAGAGTCAGGAGAGTCCGAGGTATCCCGGGAAAAAAAGAAGTTTGCTCATCTCTCCGGACCATCACGGCGGATCATCCTGGGGTTTTCCCTCAGCGGGTTCATCCTGAACCTCGGTTCCGGGATCATCATCCCGCTCATGAGCCGTTGGCTCTTCCTGATGTACGCAGTCACGGATGTTGTCAGCGGCCCGGTGCTGGGTGCTGCCGGGTTAGTGGCTGCGCTCGGGATCCTTGCAGTACCTGCCCTCACCCGCAGGACCGGCCTTGTACACTCGATTCTCCTGGTCCAGGGTCTCGCGATGATTTTGTTCTTCCTGATCCCGTTATCCCCGGATTTTATTTCCGCTACGGGATTTTATATCGGAAGGGCCCTGTTTATCAATATGGCTGGCCCGCTTCAGCAGTCGTTCATTGCCGGCATGGTACGGCCGGAGGAACTGGGGGTCGCATCCGGGATAGGATCTGCAATCTGGCGGACGCCCAACACCGTGAGCACTATTGTCGGAGCGGGATTGATCGGGGGCCAGTTTATGGATCTTCCCTTCTATATCGGGGCAGCGCTGTACGGGCTCTCGATTGCGATATTCTGGATCTGGTTCAGGAATGCACGGCTGCCGGAAGAGAGTACCAGACAAAAATTATGAGACACGGAATGCAAAAGAAAAATTAATTTCCCACCGCTTTTGCACGTAACTAAAAGTACATAAAAATGATCAAGATGAAAAAAGGACAATTACAGAGAATCATCTCGTGTTTCTTCGTTAAGTCTACGTATCCACCGTATTTATTCCGAAGAGTGAGTATAAGGCGCAGGTACCGAAGGTCCCCGTTACCAAAGCGATAATTCCGATAATCACGACAAGATATGACCACGGTGCTGAGACAATCCTGAGGAAAAATACGCAAAAAATGAGTGCGAAACCGAACATAATCCGGAACGCTCGATCGACCAGGCCAACATTCTTTTCGCCAATCTTCACCTGTCTTCACCTTCGTTGATGATACTAACGGACGTAAAAGGAATGACCCAAAAAAAATTAATGACACCCGCCGCCGTGTTTCCTTTTCTCCTCGTCGTCACACTCGGCCTTCTGCTTGTCTTTGGCACCCGTACCGGTTCCAGATGTTTCGTGACCGTCATGACCTTCATGCGTTTCCCCCCCGGAACTTCCACCTCCATGTCCACTGTGACTGCCGTGTCCGCCCATCATGACAAGGTGCAAACCGATGAAGATCACAATGAAGATGATTGTCGAATAGGCTGCAAGGTGTGCCTGGTGCACGATGATGAAGTATGCCGCCACAATGATCAGGAGACCGACGAGAAGATATCCGTAGATTCCCGTCCTCTGGAACCATCCCTTGATCCCACTCATGTCTCCGCCGCAGCAACCCATATCCATCAGCCCTCCGTTTTCATGCGATTGTTTTTCATACTGTTTTCTCTCCTTTTGCAAAGTAATTGTAAATATATGCTAGCACTGCACCGCCGATGAGTCCGTAGACGAACATCCAGAACGTCATGATGCAGGCGCCAAACCATGTCGGGGAATAGCCGGGATGTAACCCCCCTACGAGGTTGATGTAAGCGAGTCCCATCCCGGTAACCACTGCAATGTGAGCGATCACGAAGGTAAATGCCCCGATAACAATTCCTGACGCGAGGGCTAGTGCTTTTACGTTAAGTTGCATTATTTCATATCTCCCGTTTCCTCAGTCATGAATCTCCGAAAAAAATTATGCGGGAATCTTTTCCTTCTGGAGTTGTTTGATGAGCCAGATGATCGCGAGGATACCGACAACAAGCCAGACAACGAAGAACAGGACTACAAGGATGACTCCCAGTGACATGAAACCGGTATTCATCATGCCGGCTCCCCCTGTCCCGTAATCTCCCATCATACCGGCGCGGCTGTATGCTCCACCGGCTGCCATCATGCCCGGATATCCACTCCAGCCCTGCCCGGTCCCGCCCATCATCCGGGTCATCATCATGTTCGAGGCACCGGGATACTTGTTCATGATCTCAATCATGCGGGCCTGATCTGACGAGTCGATATTGCCGGCCATCATCTTTGTGACGAGCCCCTGCATCTCATCGTGCATGGGTTGCCCCATTGCATTGACTTCGACCGATTCCATCATCTGCGCACCAGCGGTGCCCATCATCCCGGTCCCATACCCTGTTGTCCCATTTCCTGCCGCCAGTTGCCGGCAGTTGTCCATCATGTCGTAGTCCGCCGCAGCCGTTCCAACCGCCACAAGACTGACCAGGACTACCAGTACAGCCATGAGAAATGCCGGTCGCATCAAACCCCTGTTCTGTTTCATGTTTCCCACTCCTGTGCTCCGGCTTTTTCTTTCGTTCCTTCACACGATATGAACCGGAATCTGCCAGAGTAATCGTAACTATGCTGAGAGCCATATAAACCTTTTCTCGCAAACCCCTCTCCGCATTATCCAACCGGGAGATAAACTGGTGAGAAGAGGTTTAATTACCGGGAAATGATGATGTTCTGTCAATAGGTCTGGTGCCTGCCGAGAGCGGGACCGGTCCACAAGGAGCCAATCACCGATGACACAGGAAGCCAAAAAAGAAAATGGACGGTTCGACGGGTTATTCCGGGTCGAGACGTTTGCCCTGATGTTGGTCATGGCATACTACGTGGTCACGGAACACCGGGATCACCTCATCGAATATGCCGATTACCTTCTCTTCGGTGTCTTTGTCCTGTTGCTCGCTCTGATCCTCTGGCATTTCCGGCAGGATACAACCAGTAATACAAAGGAGAAAAAACTATGATCGATCTGTCTGCATACGGGCTCTGGGCGCTCGTCATCATCAATTCATTGATCTTTATCGGCTTTGCCTATGCTTTCACCCGTCCCCGCAGCCCGCGGGACTGGAAGTCACTCGGAGCATTCTCGGCGTTCATCGTAGCGCTCTTTGCCGAGATGTACGGATTTCCACTGACCATTTACCTGTTATCAGGATGGCTGGGTAATGTTGTGCCGGGCGCCAGCCTGCTCACGCACGATGCCGGGCATCTCTGGTACACGTTTTTCGGTATGACGGGGGATCCCCACACCAGCCTGTTCCACCTGATAAGTTATGTCTTCATCCTTGGCGGGTTGTTCATCCTCATGAGCGCCTGGAATGTGCTCTACGCAGCCCGGCAGGAGAACCAGCTTGCGGTAACCGGGATGTATGCCTATGTCAGGCATCCCCAGTATGTTGCGTTCATTCTCGTGATGATCGGATTCCTGATCCAATGGCCTACTATCCTGACCATGATCATGTTCCCGCTGCTCGTGTGGCGATACGTAGCCCTCGCCCGCGAGGAAGAAGCAAGCGTAAAGCAGGAGTTTGGTGAGCAGTACGCCGAATATGCGGCAAAGACCCCGGGCTGGTTTCCCCGGTTTACGAGGAATGCCTGAGAGGATCAAAAAATATACCCGATCTGTGGAATACCGGGGTGATCCGGGCGGAGATCTTTCGCAAAAACGGTGACCGGGAGAGAACACACCTCTGAAAAAGGTCCAGACACCTTCCTTTTTCTCTCTCTTTGCACGTGTTAGCATTTTGCTGAGTGAAAAATGGTTCACTGGGACATCCCCTTTTGCAAAAGTCCCGTGAGAACCTCCTCCGGAGCACTGCTGTCAGCCGGTAAAAATCCTTTCAAACAAGGTGCAATTACTATGATTACTGAATTCATTACGAAATATTACCTTGACCCCGTGCGGTACAACCAGCCGTACAACATTGTTGAGACGCTCACGTTTGCTCTGATACTGATTGCCTGCCTGTACCTCATTTACCGTTGGTTCAGGAAAGAACAGATCGCCGTAAACCGGGAATTTGTTCTTGCAACCATTCCTTTTGTCGTGCTGGGTGCACTCGTGAGGACCATTTACGACACCGGTATGGTTACCTCGGATTACCGTTTCTTTCTGGTCACTCCGCTCATCTATTTTGTCATGTTCTTCTTTACCGTGACGATCCTTGTTGTGACCCGGGCCCTTGAGATGCGGGGATTGATCCGGAATTACCTGAAATGGTACCGGAACGTGGGTATCGTGATCTCGGTGGCGATTGCGCTGCTGCTCGTCAACTGGGGACTCACCCAAACGACGATTGCCTTTGACGTCTTTTTGATCATAGGGGTAATGGCAGTTGTATCGTCCCTTGCCCTCTGGGGATTCCTGAAGTACGTTTTAAAATGGGAGTATGTTTCCGACCCGCTCTTCAAGATCCTGATCTTCGGTCAGTTGCTCGATGCGAGCGCTACTGCCTATGGCATTGATCTTCACCCGCTCGGGTACGTGGAGGAGCACGTGGTCGGCAGTGCCCTGATCGCATGGACCGGTACGGCATTTGTTTTTTTCCCGCTGAAACTGGCCGTGTTGTTACCGGCGATCTATCTCATGCATACCTACAAAAAAGAGATTGACCCGATATTCTGGCACCTCATTATCCTGGTGATGATCATCGTGGGACTCGGCCCAGGACTCCGGGACATGGTCCAGATGGCGCTGTATGTATGAATGCAGGCCAGCATCATTTTTTTTGAGCACGCAGTGGTTTGAACGCTCTGCGTCCATCTGCCAGAGATCATGGGATATGCCATTCCATCTGTTGCGTGCCGCAGGGGCTGCCCTTCTTGTGCGGTTCATACCAAAAAAGTTTATTGGATCATTATCCTGTTTTACCCGGGTTCCCTGACTCACCCGGGGGATAGGTTTTATTCTCCGCCCTTCACGATGACGACCCGGAATGTCTCGCCCAGAGGCTCCACCTTTATGATCCGGTGCCCCTCCTCTTTCAGGCTCCGGGGGACATTCAGCATGGCATCCCCTTCATCGAGGATGATTTCCAGCAGTTCGCCCTGCTCCAGCTCTTCGAGGGCTAGTTTTGTCTTCACGAAGTTCAGCGGGCAGGCGACACAGTGCAGGTCAACTCGCTTTTTTATCTCACTTACCATTGAGGATCGCCTCTTTCACGATCTCCGGGCCGATCCGGTCGATCGTGTGCCCGAACCGCTCTTTCTTCCGTCCTGTCCTCCGGTAGTACTCAACGGTATTTTTCACGAGCTCGTAGAGGCGCTCCTCTGACTCGACGAGGTCGCCGAGACGGGTCGCGAGCCTGGGGATCTTTCCCATGGTACCGCCAATCCAGAGGATGTACCCTTTGGAAGCGATCTTCCACGCACCCGTCGGGCAGCTCGCAGTGCAGATGCTGCAGTTGATGCACTTCGGGAGGTCAACCACATACTCGTGGCCGACCTGCCGTATCGCCTTCGTAGGACAGATGCTCACACAGAGACCGCAGTCGCTGCACGAGTCCTCCACCCACTCGGGGATGATCCCGCCCATGACCCCGAGATCGTTCTCGGACGCCTTTGCGCAGTTGTGTGGGCATCCGGTGACCGCCATCTTGAATTTGTGGGGCGTCTCCTCCCGGAACCAGGTCGTGTCAAGCTGGGCTGCAATCTCCTTTGTGTCGATGATCCCCCACCGGCACGTTTGGGAGCCCGGGCAGCCCGCAATAATCCTTACCCGGGGTCCGCAGGCCCCCATCGTTATCCCGACCGTTTCCAGTTCGAGCCTCGCGGTCTCAAGGCGGGTGTGATGCACGAAGTGGATCTCGATCCCCTGCCGGGTCGAACAGTGGATCTGCCCCTTTCCATACTTCTCGGCAACCTCCGCGATCTTCTTCATCTGTACCGCAGTAAAATCCCCAGCAACTACATGGAGCCGCATCGCGAAGTATTCCTTCTGTTTCTGCTGGATCATCCCGACCTTCTTGAAGGCCGCTATATCGAAAACCTCATCTGTCATTATTCTCCTCTTTGAATCAACAATGGTTCTTCCTCAACTGTTCCCTGGTGTATGCGAAACGCCCTGATGGTCCTTGTGTCTTCATGCAGGGAGACAATAACGTAAACGACTGTCGGATCGTACGCGAGCCGGATATCCTCGTAAGACGGTCTCGCAGGTGATGCAGGATGGCTGTGGTAGACCGCGAGGATGTTCAGCCCCACTTGTCGTACCGCCTTCATGACCGAGAACTGCTCCTTTGGGTTGAGGGTGAAGTGTTCTTTGCTCCGGTCAGTGTTGGTCATCGGGTAGCGGCGCGTGACCGTTTCCCCGGTCCCGGCAAGGTACCCGCAGGCTTCGACCGGGGACTCCTGTTCCGCGTGAGCATACATCTCACTGACGATACCGGCCGGCAGGATCATCGTTTCAGCTCGCACAATTTCTGCTCATAATCGATGAGTGAAGTAATCGTCGGATGCTCTCCACAGACAGGGCAGGACTCGTTCCGCAGGACCTTCACCTCGCGGAAGCTCAACGGCAGGGCATCGAAGATCAGGAGACGATTGGTCAGCAGGTCCCCGACACCGAGGAGATATTTCAGGGTCTCGACAGCCTGCAGGGTCCCGATGACTCCGGCCATAGCGCCAAGAACCCCCGCTTCCGAGCAGCCCGGGACTGCCCCTGTGGGTGGCGGGGCTCTGAATATGCACCGGTAGCAGGTGCTCGCATGAGGTTTTACCGTCATCATCTGCCCGTTGAACCTGAGAATACCGGCGTGGGAGAACGGCTTGTCCAGGAGAACACAGGCATCATTGATCAGGAACTTCGCTGCAAAATTGTCGGTACCATCGATGATGAAATCGTACCCCCCGATAATCTCCCGTGCATTGGCAGAACGCACCATTTCAGGGTGGATCTTTACCTCTACATCGGGGTTGAGCTGTACAATCTTCTCCTTTGCAGAGTCTGCCTTCATTACTCCGACGTCTTTTGTGAAGTGGATAACCTGCCGCTGGAGATTGGTCATGTCGACCGTGTCACCGTCAGCTAATCCGATAGTTCCTACACCAGCCGCTGCCAGGTACAGTGCGGCAGGGGAGCCAAGGCCGCCCGCACCGATGATCAGTACCTTTGACTCAAGGAGTTTCTTCTGCCCTTTCCCGCCAACCTCTTTGAGGATGATATTCCTGCTGTACCGTTCGATCTGGTCTTCTCTCATGTTTCACCTTTTTTCCCGATTCCAGCTAGTGCCTGCCGGAAATCAGCAATAATATCTTCCTTATCCTCGATACCGACCGATAGACGGATAAGCCTGTCATCCACGCCCATTGCCTTCTGTTCTTTTTCGGTAAAACCCGCATAGATTGTCGTTGCCGGGTGCAGTGCCAGGGACTTATTGTCACCGAGGTTCGATGACCTCCTGACAAGCGAGAGCCGGTTCAGGAACCGGAAGCAGGATGCCTTATCGGGGAGCGAGAACGCGAGTACACCCCCGAATCCGCCGTTGAACTGCTGCTTTGCACGCTCATGATACGGCGAGGAGACGAGGCCCGGATAGATGACGGAGCCGACCTGGCCCTGATCGTTCAGGAACTCAGCGATTGTTTCTGCGTTCCGGCACACCTGTTCCATGCGCAGGGCGAGCGTCTCGAGGCCGAGGCTCTGGAGATAGGCATCGTGGGGGGACATACAGCTCCCGATCTCCCGGTACACCTCCTTCCTCAATCGTGCGATAAAGGCAAACTCCCGGAGTCGGTGGTATCCTTTGAGCGCCGGCACCGATGACCAGTCGAAGTTCCCGAGGTCCACGATAGCACCGCCCATGCTCGTTGCTCCCCCGGAGATATACTTCGTAGTCGAATGGATGACGATATTTATCCCGTTTCGTTTCGCCTTGAAGAGATACGGGGTCGTCGTTGTGCTGTCTGCGATCAGGGGGACCTTGTGCGAGCTTGAGATCCGGGAGAGTCCTTCAAAGTCCGGGACAACCGAACAGGGGTTGGAGATCGTCTCAATGAAGATCGCCCGGGTCTGCCCGTCTATCGCTGCTTCCACGGCATCCAGTTTATCGATCGGGACGAACCTGAACTCTATGCCGAGCGGGGAAAGGACGTTCCGGAAGAGCGAATATGTTCCCCCGAACAGGGAGGAGGAGGAGACGATATTGTCCCCTTTCGAGAGCAGGTTGAGGAGTGTGGTCGATATCGCTGCCATGCCTGATGAGACAGCGACCGTCGCGAGCCCTTCTTCGAGAGAAGTCAGTTTCTTCTCAAATGCATCCACGGTCGGGTTCGCGATACGCGAGTACGCAAAAGCAGCTTTCCTGCCAAAGAAGGTGTCCGCCATTGACTCAGCGGACTCAAAGTCGTGAGCCACTCCAGCGTAAATGGGAAACTGGAGTGCCCGGTTGGGTTCATTCCCCGGGCCGGCACCATGGATCGCTCTCGTAGCAAAACCCGGGCTCATGGGCGGGAGCCGCCTCCCATGAAATAAAGGAATTCGATAATATCGCCTTCCCTGACGCCGACTGTTGCGTAATGGGGCCGGTCGAGGATGATCCCGTTGTGCTCGACAGATACCATATCAGGGGACTCCACTTTCCGCAACGCTAGCAGTTCGCGGATAGTCATCTCATGAACGATCTCCTCTTCGTTTCCATTGATGGTAATTTTCACGGGTCATCACCTGTACGATAGCGGGCCTTTCTTCTGTTATTATTGACTTGATTGTGCACGGCTCGTCTGTCTGGATGCATATTGTTATCTCGATCTATCGTCAGGTCGTCGTCTTTCCCTGCTCTGCTACCAGCCGGGACAAGTCCCCACCCGCCACATCAGTCACGAGGGTGAAATTGTCAGTACCGTTTCGGCGGAAACCATTTATAGAGAGATTTTTCGGCAAATTTATCCTCATGTTCCTGACTTCCAAATCCGGAAAACGCCTATTTGCATCCCGCTTCAAGGTGTGGCTTGTACTTGGTAAGCAGGCCCGCAAGCTCGGGGCGCATAACTTCTATCGGGGGCTGCTGCCCGGCGACGATCATCTTCCGGATCTGGGTCATGCTGACCCTGACGTGCTCCGATTCCGGGTGACCGCAGGTCTTCTCCGTCACCATGCTCCGGCACTTCCGGCAGTAGTACGACTCCCGGAAGAGCATTGCATCGATGCCGAGTTTGAGGCTTTTAAAGAGCGTGTGAGCGCCGTAAGGGTCATAGTAACTCCCGACGCCGGCAATGTCACGCCCTACGATGAAGTGCGTGCACCCATAATTCTGCCGGATGATCGCGAGGAGGACTGCTGCCTTGGGACCCGCGTACCGCATCGAGATCGCGAGCGGTGCGAGGAAGACCCGGGACGCGGGGTAATAGTGATCAACGATATACTGGTAGCTCTCAACGACCGCGTCTGCGGGAAAGTCGTCCTTCTTGAGTTCCCCGATAACCGGGTGGATGAAGAGACCGTCGACCTGTTCGAGAGCGCAGCGCTGGATGTACTCGTGGGCCACGTGCGGGGGGTTGCGGGTCTGGAACGCAACAATGGTCTTCCACCCGCGCCGGTCGAACTCCGCCCTTGTCTCTGCAGGCGTGAGTTCATCGGTGCTGGATATGCGGTTGATGAGATCGATCTTCCCAGCGAAGATCGTATCGCCGGCATGTGCGAGTTTCTTCACATCAGGATGTGCATCTTCTGTCGTCCCGTAGACCGCCTGGGCAAACTCCGTCTTGTCTATGGGAAATTTTTCCTCGACGTGCAGGATTGCAACTGGCTTTCCATTGTAGATCAACACGGGGCTGTCGCCAACATGGATGTCGCCGAGTCCCGGATTTTCGGAGTTCCGTGGCGCAAGAATGATCGGGATGGTCCACGACAATCCGTTTACGAGCTGCGAGCTGGCAAGTACGGCTGAGTAATCCGCCTCACCCATAAACCCGGTGAGGGGGGAAAACGCACCGATCGCGATCTTCTCGGCGTCGAGTGCGCCCTGCGTATCGATAGTAATGGTCTTTCTGCTGCTCAGCTCGCTGAGGACCTTCTGCCGGGCTTCATCGGACAGGACGCGGTTGACGAGCGTTCCGCCGTAGGGTTGGGATGTCATGTAAATATCGTACCTCGTATCGTTATGTTCTGAAGTTCTAGGTCGTTTTATTTTTTGAAATTCAGGTGGAGGCCGCACTCTTTCTTGGCTTCGTCCTCCCACCACCAGCGACCCTTCCGAGGATTCTCACCCTTCTGGATGGGCCTCGTGCAGGCGGCGCAGCCGATGCTGACGAATCCCAGGTCGAGGAGCGGGTTGTACGGGACATCGTTCTTCCTGAGGTACGCGAGCACCTGGTCTCCGGTCCAGTCGGCGATAGGGTTGATCTTGACGATCCCGCCATTGACGTGGTCGATCTCGACTTTCACAATATCCGAGCGAGTGGGTGCCTGTTCACGGCGGAGCCCGGTGATCCATGCGTTGAGGGGGGTGAGGGCACGCCGGAGCGGGTCCACTTTCCTGACATGGCAGCATTCGACGCGGGCCTCGCTGCTGTAGTAGAAGAGGTTGATCCCCTTCTTGTTGACCATGGCCTCAACCGCCGCGGTGTCGGGAAAGAAGATCTCGACAGGGATTGAATATTTTTCTGCGATTTTCTCCATGAGCGTGTAGGTCTCCTGGTGGAGCCTGCCCGTATCGATAGTGAAGATCCGGATGTCGGCACCGGACTTTGCGATGAGGTCAATCAGGACAACGTCTTCAAGACCGAAGCTGGAGGCGAGGGCGATCTTCCCTTTGAATTCATTCCCTGCCCATTTCAGGATCTCTTCTGGTTTTGCGTGCTCGAACCGCTCCGCGAGCTTCTTTGCATCAGTTTCAGATAGTCTTGTCATACGTGAGTCAGATAACATTGATGAGGAAATGCTAAATATGGTCAGAAATTGGCAACCTTTGCCGCTAAAATGAGGAAAATATCAGATCGTTTTCCAAACTTTCGCGAGCGACTCGCCAAGCACGTGGATCCTGAACTCGTTAAGATACCCGAACGGCGTCATCGTTACCGCGTAGCCTTTACCTGCGAGCCGTTCCCGGAGCTGGATGAAGAGATCGCGGGCAAAATCAATATCTGATTTACTCTCCGAGAGATGGGCAAAGGAGTGGAGGACGATCGCGGTCCGGCCAGTCTTCTTTGCAAGCCAGGTGATATTGTCCGCCGCTTTCCGCACCACGACATCCATCCGCTGCTCATCATCTTTCTCGACATTTACAAAGATAACGAGTGCTTCCTTTACCAGCTCTTCCCGGTCCTCTGTATCCACCGACCCGATCGTCTTTTGGTACGTCCGGTACCAGAACTCCCCCGTGTTGAACATCAGCAGTTTCATTTAGTTCTCCCATAATCCCGGCCGCCGGTACATTAAAGCCCCCCCATGTCTGCCGTGTGATTCGGTATGAAACACCCATCGATGTACGCCTTTGTCCTCGCGTCCTTCGGGTTATCAAAGAAACTGATTGCCGGACCGCTCTCGATAAGCTCCCCGAGATAGATGTACGCCACGTTATCGGCAAGTCGCATTGCCTGGTGGATGTTGTGCGTGACAATCACGATGGTATACTTCTCCTTTAAGATTTTCAGCTGCTCTTCGAAATGTTGCGAGGAGACCGGGTCAAGGGCAGAGGTCGGCTCGTCGCAGAGGAGGATCTCCGGCTCAACCGCGATCCCCCGGGCGAGGCAGAGGCGCTGCTGCTGGCCGATCGAGAGCTGGGTGGCCGGGGTATTGAGCCGATCTTTCACCTCATCCCAGAGACCGGCTACCTCTAAGTAATGACGGACGATCTTTGCGAGTTCGGTTTTGTTCTTCTGCCCGTGGATCCTGGGACCGTACGCCACATTGTCGAATATCGAGAGCGGGAGCGGTGTGGGTTTCTGCGCAATGAGCCCGATCTTCCTGCGGATCTCAAGAATATCTGCATCTTTGGAGAGGACATTGGTACCGTCAACGAAGATTTGTCCGGTAAATGTGGCTCCTTCCACGAGATCGATCAACCGGTTGAAGCACTTTAACAGAGTACTCTTACCGCATCCACTTGGCCCGATGATCGCAGTGATCTGTTTTTCCGGGATATGCAGGTTGATATCTCTTAACACCTGGCACTTGTCATAGAATGCATTGACATCTTTTACCTGTATATCGTCTGTTCTGGCAGTGAGCTGTTCTTTCATGGTTATTTCACCTCAATACATTTTTCCGGAATCTCTTCGCGAGATATCGCGATATCAGGCTCAAGCTCAGAACGATTACCAGGAGGATGAGGGCGGCCGTGTACGCCCGTGCCTGGACTTCCGGGTATGGCATACCGAGCTGGAAGAAGACCGCGAGCGGGAGCGATGCCACCGGTTCAAAGAGCGATCCTGGGATGCTGTCACTGTACCCTGCAGTAAAAAGAACGGACGCAGCATCACCGATCCCCCTGCCGAATGCAAGGAGCAGGGCAGTGACAAGGCCCGGTGCAGTCTGCCGGATCACTACATGGATAGAGGTCTCCCAACGGGTAGCGCCAAGCGCATAGGAAGCTACCCGGATCTCATCGGGAATCATCCGGATTACCTCTTCCATTGCCCGTATCATGATCGGAATCTGGAGAAGGATAAGGACGATGATCCCACCCAGCAGCGATGCCCGCATGCCGAGGTAGAGCATGATGATGAACCCGAACGCACCGTACACAATCGAGGGAGTTCCCCAGAGAACCTCAAGGGCGAGCCGGATATATTCGGCAGCCCGGGTTTTTCCCAGGTACTCATCCTGCATTGCAAATGCTGCCGGCACGCTGATAATGAGTGCAACGAGGGAGCTCCCGAATGCGAGGTAGAAGGATCCGACAATCGCATTCAGGATCCCGCCACCACCATTGCCGGTATAATATCCCCCTTTTGGCGTCTCGGTAATCATCGCAAGCGAGAGCGAGGGGAGCCCCTGCCAGACAATCACGGCGATGATGGAGAGAAGGCTCCCGATAACGATGAGCAGTGAGGAGATCATCAGGGCCGTGACCAGCCGTTCCTCTTTGATCCTATCCATAAGCCATCCCCTTCTCTATCCTGATAAGAATCAATCGTGCAATTACCGTGAAAACCAGTATCACTGACATCACAATCAGTGCGGCAAACAGCAGTGCTGAATCGTAAAGCGGTATCGACATCATCTCACCGTAATTGTTCGCGATGAGTGACGGCAACGGTAACGCGGGATCAAACACCGAATTCGGTATGAGTGCCACATTACCTACTACCATCAGTACTGCTATGGTCTCGCCGAATGCGCGGGAAAACCCCAGGATCACCGCAGCAGCGATTCCCGAAAACGCCATCTTCAGTTCCACATGCTTGATGGTCTGCCATTTTGTTGCCCCCATTCCAAGCGATGCTTCCCGGATATCGGCAGGCACCGCACGCAGTACCTGTTCCGAGATCGAAATGATGATGGGAAAGACCATGATGGCAAGAACGATTCCTGCCGCAAGAATGGAGAACCCGGTATTGTACTCGGTCGTGCCGAAGAACGGTATCCCGAGCGGACCGATATTCCGGGCAAGGACCGCGACAGAGGGTACAATGACAAGGACGCCCCATACCCCAAAGATGACCGGAGGGATACCGGCGAGAAGGTCGATAAGCGGGAGAATCTTTGCACGGACCCGTTCAGTTGCATACTCTGCAAGATAAATTGCAGAGAGGATGGAGAGTGGAATTGCGATCGCCATAGCTATCGCTGTAACAAAGACAGTCCCGAGAATTGGCACAAGAAACCCGAAGTGGCCCTCGACCGGCATCCACGTGCTTCCGAGGAAGAGATCGTGAATCGGGATAGTCTGCAGGATTGGGATCGAACGCAGGCAAAGGGCAGCGGCTATGACGAGCAGCATAAGGGCAGAACCGACTGCAGCTGCCGCCATGACATTGCCGGTGATGCGATCGATCAAATTTCGTGCAGACATACGGTACTACCTCATGTGGAGAATAAAAAAAGCGAAAGATACTGGCAATTATTGCCAGTTCACTCTTACGCTACCTTCTGGAGCGAGCTCGCGATCGCATCCGATGGTAATTCAATGTAACCGTTTGCATCGACAAACTTCTGGCCGTCAGTGAGGGTCCACTTGATGAAATCAGCGGTTACTCCGGTGGGCTTGCCCTTCGTGACAAAGTACTCAACCCGGGCCGGGGGGTGCGGGAAGGTCTGGGATTTGATTGCAGCTACCGCTTTTTCCTTCGTGCTGATGTCGAGGACGGTATTATCGTTCAGTATGAAGGGGGGGATCACGACACCCGCAACCGGAAGACCGGTCTTCGCATCGTACGCGTAGTTGATGTTGTTGAACCCTACACCAAGCTGATCTTTCTGCACTTCGGACAGGAGGCCCGGGTCGCCGAAAACTCCGATACCTCTCAGGTTCGCCTGCGCTTTTCCACCAACGTAGAGTGCCCAGATATCAGCAGCTCCGGAAGAGTCGCTCCGGGTGAAGAGGTGAATCTTATCGGTGATCTCGGGCCTCCCCCCGACTTCGCCCCAATTAAGGACGGTCCGGTCGATGTAGATCTTCTTCCAGGTACTCTGGCTGATTCCTTTTGCCTGGATCTCCTTGACGACCGGGTTCTTTGCATTGATTACCGGTACGACCGCATCCTTGGTTACTGGGATCGGATAGGCACCTTTTTGGATCTCGGTATCGCTTATCGCACGGGATACCATCCCGATATCGACAAGACCTCCGAGTGTATCAGACATTCCTTTCCCGGCGCCTCCGGCTGATACCTCTATCTTGACATTCGGGTGGGTCTTCTTGTACTCATCCGCCCAGACAACCGCAAGTGGATAGAGCGCAAAAGCACCGGACAGGGTGATTGTTCCACTCACCTGGCTTACGGGAGGGGTTGCCTGCGACACAATGGTACCTGCCGCGACAGGAGTTGTCCCGACAGCCTTGATTTCCGTGGGGGTTGGAGGCGGGAGCGGGGTTGTCGCTGTCGTAACCTTGCTTCCCGCAGAGGATGTCACTACGATTCCAATAATAAACACGGCGATGATGATTGCCGCGATAATGCCATAGGTTAGGTTTTTGTTGAGAGCCATTGTGTTCACTTCTTTTTGAAACATAATGCAGTCCGGCCGTTGGTACGGTCCCGGAATACGCGCGATCTGCTGGAGAAGAACAGGACCGGAAGTACCGGCCCGGCTTATCCGGACATCTTGCTTACATTCAATGGGAAAGGCTGTTATAAATCCCTGAATACGTCGGCAATCATTGCCGCTTTCTCAAAAAATGGTCAAACAGGGCGAATTTTACCGCAATGATCTGAATTGTGGAAACACAAAATGGTATGAAGTGGTATGATCCGGCCAGGGGGGACAGAGAAATTCAGCGATCTCTTCGGGTTGGCCAAAAATAGTATATCCGAATGTTTGCCCGGGCCATACGAAAACGATCTGTCTTTCTTTCCGAAACGATACCCCCATTGCTCCAGGTCGGCGATCATTCGACTATTAATTTTCCGTTTCCTATGCCCATGTCACAGTACATGGGAAACGTTCCGGTCTTGTCAGCGGTGAATTCTATCACAGTGTCTTCCCGGGAGATCAACTTACTGATACCATAGTCCCCCCCGATATTGACAACTGCCATACAGCCCGAGAGGGTCTTTGGATCACCTTCGATCCGGACAATCGTCCCCTGCTTGACCCGGATCACGGCCGGATCGTACTGGCCGCCATTGGCTCTCAGCGCGAAGGTTTCCACACCCCCGTTTCCGGTTCCTGGAATTCCGGCAGAGCCGGATTGCAACGGCGATCCAGTACCAGCGGTCTGCACAACCGAAGTCGTTGTTTTTGCACCTGAAACAACAGCACCGATGTGGCCGGCATGCATTGTCAGGAAGACCGCCCCGACGACTACGATAATTGCCCATACTGCTCGTTCTTCCATAGTAATACCCTCAGTTTATTCGTCCTGGTCATCTTTCACCGGTGGAATTTACACCGCAACTGTCCTTGACCCGGCTAACCGGCAGTCACCGTCCGCGTCTTCAGGACTGCCGCTGCGGGTGACCGCACTGGCACAATTCCCGAACATCTCATTCGACAACAAGTCTGCCGTCACCAATTCCCATATTGCAGTAGATGGGGAAGGTTCCCGCCTTATCGGCGGTGAACTCAATCACATTGTCTCCTGCCCGTATCGGTTTGCTGATGCCGTACCCCTCAATATTGACAACAAGCATACACCCTCTCAGCGTGTTGGGATCGCCTTCAATTCTGACGTTCGTCCCCAGTTTCACCCGGATTTCGGGGGGATTGTACCGGCCGTTCTTATAGCCAAGAGTGAATGTCTGGGTTGCCCCGCTGTCTCCTTGCGGCGAGGCACTCACACTAACCACCGGTGCCGGTTGGGTATCAGTTGTCCCGATACTCGCCGGGAAGATGAACACGATTGCAACAACTACTGCTACAATGAATACGATTGCTGCTATCAGTATTTTATTCAGGATAATCACCCCGCCTCGACGATAAGTTTACCATTGCCCAGCCCCATGTTGCAGTAGATGGGGAAGGTTCCTACCTTATCGGCGGTGAACTCAATCACATTGTCTCCCGCCCGTATCGGTTTACTGATATCGTACCCTTCTATGTTGACCACAAGCATGCATCCCCTCAGCGTGTTGGGATCGCCTTCGATCCTGACCTTCGTCCCCTGCTTCACCCGGATTTCCTTTGGTGAATACTGGAATCCGCTTACGCCAAGCGTGAATGTCTGAAGGGTCTCATTCCCGGCACCTGCCACAAATGCCACACTGTCCGATTTCGTCAGAGAACTCACGCTTGCTGCCTGCACTCTCTGGACGGTTCCTGACCCGGCACCTGACGAATGCAGTTGCGGGTGCAGGATGCCGATGCCAAAGATCGCCACCATGATTACTACAATTGATACTGCTGTTCTCTGGTCCATGGAATTTTCCTCCCATTATCCAAGCTGGTTTTCCTTCAGGGGAACAAAGTGCATCATATCGAGGCTCGAATTTGTCTGTTTGAGAATGCCGACAATGACAATGTTCCTGCCGAAGAATCCTCGTTTTACGTCACCGATGTCTTTGAACAGATTCTCCTCCCGCATCATCTTTGCCTCATTCGAGCCAAGGATGAGCGGATAGTACTCCGCACCACCGAGGTCATGAACCTCGTAGCCACTCATGCTTCCCTCTGCGAGCACGAACTTTGCAGGGACGGGCTCTTTCATGCCGAGGTAGTAGAACATCTTGGGCACGTTATCTGGGGTAAGTTTTGAAAACACCCTTCCTTCCTCACCATTAGCCTTTTCGAAGTTGTGCAGGCTGAGGAAATGCAGGTCATCAACGGGTGTCCCGGTCTTTGCCAGCACACCGCCAATGTACACTTTTGGGATACCGAAGAAATTCGTCAGGTTGTCACCCGGTTTTTTAAACAGGTTTTCCTTGAGCATCATCTCTGCTTCTGCGGATCCAATCGTCATTGAGTCGTCTTCCGGGATAGGTCCACCTTCTTTTGCGATAAGACTCGCAAGCGCATTGTTCTTCGCGTACGCGAGCACCTTGATCGTCCCGTCCGGTGTGAAGCCAACCTTGTACTGGATACCCGCAAACACTGCCGGGTTTACCTTACCGGTGCCGGCACCCATGCCTTCCTTTATTCCCAGCGCGAAATACCCGGCAGTTCCGATCAGCATGATCACCGCCGCGAACGCAATCGCGCCTTTATTTTCCCCAATCCATCCGCCGTTCTTCATGTTACCACCTCAAGTTTCGCCCACCGGAGCGTGAGCGCGTTCGTCACGACTGAGACACTCGACAGCGCCATTGCACCTCCCGCGATGATCGGCGAGAGCAGGATTCCAAACGAGAGATAGAGCACTCCTGCGGCAATAGGAATCCCGATGATGTTGTAGACCAGTGCCCAGGCCATGTTCTGCCGGATCTTGCTGATCGTTGCCCTGCCGAGCCGGATTGCACGGGGCACATCCAGCGGGTCCGAGCGCATCAGGACCACGGAGCCGGCTTCCATTGCCACGTCCGTGCCGGATCCCATGGCAATCCCGATATCTGCCTGTGCGAGAGCAGGCGCGTCATTGATGCCGTCGCCCACCATCACGACCTTATGCCCATCCTTCTGGAGACTCCTGACGTACTCCGCCTTGTCCTGCGGCAGGACCTCGGCAAACACATTCTGGATGCCCGCGGCCCGTGCGATTGCATGGGCGGTCTTCACATTGTCGCCGGTGATCATCCAGGTCTCTATACCAAGGCGCTTCAACTCCTCGACGGCCTTAGCGCTCGTCGCCTTTATCGTATCTGCTACGGCAATGATTGCGCGTGGCTTGTCATCGACTTTCAGGATCATTGCAGTCTTTCCCTCTTCCTGGAGGCGAGCGACCATCGCATCTGACTGTACGTCCAGAACCCCTTTCTCCGGTTTGCCCAGGTAAATTATCCTGCCGTCAACGGTGGCTGTCACGCCAAAGCCGGGAATTGCCCTGAACTCATGCACTTCGCCATGGCTGGCACCCTGCTCCTTTGCAAATTCCGTTATTGCGTCTGCCAGCGGGTGTTCCGAGTGTCGTTCAACCGCGTACGCGTACCCTATGAGAGCGTCGCGTTCGCTTTCTGAGGGGGCGGTGAAGAAATCCGTTACCTTCGGCTTTCCTTCCGTTATGGTCCCGGTTTTATCAAATACCACCGCCCGGACGCTGTGCATAATTTCGAGACTCTCTGCGTTCTTTATCAGGATACCCCGCTGGGCCCCGACACCGGTCCCGACCATGATTGCGGTCGGTGTTGCGAGCCCGAGTGCACACGGGCAGGCTACCACGAGCACGGCGACTGCCACCATCAGGGCAAACGGGAATGACTGGCCCAGCACGAAATACCATGCCACGAAGGTAAGCGCAGCGATCAGGATGACGGCAGGCACGAAAATGCCGCTGATCCGGTCAGCGAACCTCTGGATATCTGCCTTGCTTCCCTGGGCATCCTCCACAAGCCGGACGATCTGGGAGAGTACCGTGTCCTTCCCGATCTTGGTCGCTTCGAACTTAATCATCCCGTTCTTGTTGATCGTCCCGCCAATGACATTCGAGCCAATCGCCTTTTCAACAGGAATGCTCTCCCCGGTGATCATGCTCTCATCGACAGCCGACCTTCCTTCGACAACGGTCCCGTCAACCGGGATCTTTTCGCCGGGCTTCACGAGCAGGACATCCCCGACAACTACCTGGTCGATCGGTAACTCCATTTCGCGGCCGTCGCGGATCACAATCGCAACCTTCGGGGCAAGCCCCATCAGCTTCCTGATTGCGTCGCTTGTCCTGCCTTTCGCAACCGCTTCGAGGTACTTACCCAGAATCACGAGCGTTATCAGGACCGCTGCAGTCTCGAAATACTGCTCCTGGACAAGCCCGAACAGTGCGGCAACGGAAAATGCATATGCTGCACTCGTTCCGACCGCGATGAGCGTATCCATGGTTGCGTTCCGGTTCTTTAACGAACTCCAGGCCCCCAGGTAAAAGTTCTTACCCGCGATGAACTGGACGGGGGTCGCCAGCAGGAAGAGAATGAGCATCCGGTACGGTATGTCCATGAAGATCATCCCGATCAGCAATGCGGGCAGGGCCAGAACCGTACTGAAGATGAGGAGGGACTTGAGGCCGGAAATCTCCTTCTCCCGGACAATTCGCTCGGCGTCTGGATCCGAGCCAATCTTTGCCGTGTATCCTTTCGATGTTATCTTTTCAACGAGTTTTTGGTCGCTGATCTGCGCCTCATCGTACTCCACCCTGGCTTTCTTGGACGCGTAATTCACGTTTGCGGTCTTTACCCCGGGCGTCTTTAAGAGCGCCTTTGAAATCAGGATAGCGCACGACCCGCA
>NPIG01000605.1_pt2 | contig 22419 bp, 22 predicted proteins | sample 8637441 | NCBI WGS metagenome assembly NPIG01 (sample SAMN07420675, study PRJNA396082) | bioreactor metagenome | isolation source: sample BR6 brine-fed electro-methanogenic bioreactor BR | place: Japan: Kochi | collected 2016-06-14 | reverse complement strand
CGTTCCTCCTGCCGGTGCGCGTGCTGGGCACGCTGTTCCGGCGTCTGTTCCTCACTCGTCTGATCGCGCTGTACGACGCAGGGCGGCTCGCCTTCTTCGGCCCCTTGGCGCCCCTCGCCGCGCGGCGGGCCTTCCTGCACCGTCTGTCCCCGGTCCGCAGGAAGCGTTGGGTCGTCTATGCCAAGGCGCCCTTCGCCGGACCCGAGGCGGTGCTCGCCTATCTGTCCCGCTATACCCACCGGGTCGCCATCTCGAACCGGCGGCTCATCGGCTTCGACGAGACCGGCGTCACCTTCCGCTACAAGGATTACCGCCGCGACGGCGCTGACCGCCAGCAGGTCATGACCCTCGCCACCGACGAGTTCATCCGCCGCTTCCTGCTTCATGTCCTGCCGCGCGGCTTCCATCGCATCCGCCACTATGGCCTGCTCGCCGCCGCCTCCCGTCACGCCGGTCTGGATCGCGCTCGCGAGTTGCTGGTGGTCGCGCCGCCGGCCGATGACGACGGGCCGGAGGAACCGCTCGACACGCGACCGCCATGCCCGTGCTGCGGCGGGCGCATGGTCGTCATCGAGACCTTCGCCCGATGCCACCAACCGCGGGCGCCGCCGTCGGGCGCCACACCAACCGGGAGAAAAGCGCCGTGACCCGGCACGGCCTGGCCTCGCAAGACCCCGCGGCTCCGAAGCCTCGGGTAACGGGGCGGTATGCGCCGGCCATCGTCGTTGCCACCGTAACAGGCCCCAGCGCCAGCCGTTCACGGCCAAGGCGCCGCCCGATCCAGCCCCATGACAGCCCGTCCACGCCAGCCGCGACGTCTCCCAATCCCTGTCGCGTCAGTCTCGAGACCGACCCAAAACAGAAATCCCCATAGCCCTTCACCAGAGGCCCGCGGGTTCCTTCCTCGGGGACTTTCGTNNGGAAGCGGAAGGGCGGGTTTCGGACGCGAAATGGGTAGAACGGACACTTCTGCGGAAAAGATGTTCGGCGGCTGACCCACGGCCGACCTCTAGAAACCGAAATACGCTGGGTTCTATGATCATCCTAGCCCGGAAAAATGGCCTCCCGAACCCAGAAGAGGGAACGGGAGGCCCGCAAGTTGCGCTTGGGGGCGCGGAGATCAGGATGTGCCTACCATCCCGGCCAAGTTGGGATTCGTACGCTTTTCCAGAGGTCAGCCGGTTACGGAATCAAATCCCTCGAAGGTCTTCGCGGCCATTGCCCTGATGATCGGCACCGGGAGTGGTAGCATCGTAAACAAAAAAAATCGGTGTGGTCGTTGCCGTATCATGCACCTGGTAAGACATCGTTCCCGGATTTTTGGTCATGCTTTTCTTGCGATGCGATTCGACAATGATCCTATGAGGGTTTGGACCTGAAGTACCGCACACACTACACCGTCCAAGACGGGAACCGGTGAACATCGTGATAGTTCGTCCGCGATCCCCACCGTCACCGCACCGCCAAGAACCACGACTTCTGCCGCATCGTGCGATACCGCCAAATCAACCAATTCCCTAAGTGCTTCACGAGTTCCGTGCGGATCCTCGTGGCTTTCCAGGACTCCGCGATCGGCGGCCCGAATGCCGGCGAGTCGGCTTTCCAATCCATAGGCTCGAACAAGGTCCCGCAGTTGGGGAACGGTTGTCGGCGCAATGGTCACGATGGAAAACCGAGCCCCCAGCATACAGGCCGTCATGAATGAAGCCTCGGCGATGCCGACAACGGGGAACGACACGGACTGCCGAGCCGCCCATAGCCCCGGATCGCTGAAACAAGCGACGATCGCGGCATCCGTCCCTTCAGGGCAATCAACGATGGCGTCGAGGGTCGCATGCGCGGCGATCACAGCATCCTTGCGGTTCTGGATTGCAGGGCTTCCGAACGACGCCGTCTTTGCGACGATCTCGGTCCCGGGGCCGGCCGCTTGGCAGGCCCGCGCGGCCACGGCTTCCGTTACGGAAGGGCTGGTGTTCGAATTGACGATCAGGATTTTCATTTAACGCCCCCTTCTGGTGCCGCTTTCCTGAGGCGGGAATGCGTGGTCGCAATTCCCGGCAAGCGCCAGAATTCTCATCGGGTTGAAGATCTCTTCGGTCAACGTCCCGCCTTTTCCCAGAGGCTTTTCGCGACACGTGCGGCAGTCCGGATGATCGCCTCCTCGTCACACAGCGTCGCATGGCCATCCTGAACGACGATTCTCCCTGCGACCATTACCGTCCGCACGTCGCGACCTTGTGCCGTGTGCAGCAGGGTGCCGAGCGGATCCAGGTGTGGAGTCAGGTGCGGCCGTTCGAAATCGACGACGACAAGATCCGCAGCTTTTCCGACTTCGATGCTGCCGAGGGTATCANNGCGCGGGCGCCTGCCCGCGTCGCCATGTGCAACGCGTGCCGGGGCTGCCAGAAATCGGTGACCCTCCCTTCCTGGAGACGGCCGACATTGAGCGCCCAACGCATGCATTCAATCATGTCCCCGTGCATGTTGTCCGTGCCCAGGGCGATATTGATGCCGGCCTTGCGCATTGCGTGGGTCGGCGCGCGGGTGCCGCCGGTCATATTGCCTTTAGGGATATGGGCCACCGTCATGCCCGAGCGCCGCATGAGAGCGATGTCGGAGTCCGAAACGAAAATGCAATGAGCCGCCGTCAGTCGTTCGTTCAACAGACCCAACTCATCGAGGAGTTCGACAGGTGTCCGGTCCGAGCGGCGGCGTATGAAGTCGACCTCCGTCATGCTCTGGCAAAGGTGAGTGTGCAGAAGCAGGTCACGTCGATCGGCGGCCTGACCGATGGCTTTCAATAGTTCGGTCGAGCACGTGTCGGGCGCGTGCGGCATCAAGTGCACGGCAATCATATCGTCGGTTTTGCCGTTGAAGCGGTCAGCCAACCTCAAGGTTTCATCCAAGAGCGATTCGCCGATCTCAGGGCGGTTCTCCCATATGCCGTTCGGGACAGCCGTCAAGTCGACGTCGTGGATGCGGCTGCAGGTTGCGACCCTTACGCCGATCTCGGAAATCGCCTCGATGGCCATCTCGGCGTGCACGTAAGTGTCCCATAGGAAGGTCGAGCCGAACAGAAGGGCCTCCAGGGCACCCAATTGGGCCATGGCAAACGCATCGTCGGGGCTCATGTGAAATCCTTGCGGGACGCCCTTAGTGTAGGCGGGCGCGAATCCCATGTCTTCTGCCCGTCCCCGCAGCATGCTCAACATGGTGTGGGTATGGATGTTGATTAGCCCGGGGACGACGACACACCCCCGCGCATCGATCACCGTGCCGGCCTGAACCCCATCGAGCTTTTCGCTTTGTGGGGCCAGAAAAGCGATGCGTCCGTTCCGAATGCCGATCAATGCGTCGTCGATGATTGTTTGGTCGTCATCCATCGTGATTGCAATGCCGTTGGTGACGATCGTGTCGAAGGATCCTTCGATTTCCGTTTTCATTTCCGCCTTCCGAAAAGACGGGGGGATGCGCCTATCTCAAAGATGCATCCCCCCAGTTCTGGGAGCGTGTCAAGCCAAGGAGTTAGGGCGTTGAAAGCGCCCTCGACACGATTCTAGCGTTCGGCACCGGCCTTGATGATGTTGGTCACGTCGTCCATGACCTTTCCTGCCTCGTCCAACCCGGCTTGTTTGGCTTCGTCGACCCAGATGTCATGGTACTTCTTCAACATCGCAGGGTTCGCCCAGTCTTTCAGATCCTGTTCCGACCAGATGCTGACCGTAATGCCCATTTGCTCTTGGGCCTTTTTGATTCGATCGAACTCGGCGGTAAACAACTCGCCAAAGGCGCCCGACATTACGGTCTCGGCCGTGCGGGTCAAGATGTCCTGGTGTTCCTTAGAGAGCTTCTTCCAGGTATCTAGGTTGATCGTGTGAAGGAAAGGCGATCCCCACCACGCCGACTTCGAGACAAAGATGTGACGGGCCACCTCGTCCAGTTTTGCCATGTGCGTGCCGTCGTAGTCGGCAAGATTCCCGTCCATGACACCGGTCTGCAACGACATGTAGACGTCGGACCACGGAACCGACACGGGAACGGCCCCGTGGAACTCGAAAAAGGCATGGTGCCAGCGGCTAGAGGCCCTCCACTTCTTGCCCTTCAAGTCCTCGATACCGTTGACTTGGTAGGTCGAGGCCAAGACGATGGGCAAGCCCGTGGCAAAGAACAGAACCTTTTGATTCTGACGCTCAAGTTCGTTGGGATAGGCCGGAATCGTCCGATAGATTTCTTGGTATACCCACTTGATGTCGTTCCATTCGCTTGGACCGACCGGATGCAGCTTGAAGATATTGTTGGCGATGAGGGTTTTCGGATAATAGTCGGGAATCACCAGCGCCATGTCGACGGTGCCGTTCTTCACAAGATCCAGGGCCTCACGCGATTTAGCGAGAACGCCGCCCCAGTACGGCTCGATCTTAAGCGACCCGTTCGATTCCTGCTCGATCAGTTCGAACCATTTCTTGAGAGCCCGGCCGCGCGGCTCGGTGCCGGTATTGTGGTCGGAGTAGCGCAACACCGTCGCGGCATCAACCTGCGCCGGGCTCGCGGCGACACAAACCGCGATGCCCGTTGCAAGAGCGAAAAGGGAAAGTCCAGTCTTCAACTTCGACATGAGTCATACCTCCTTCGTCGATCTACTTGGTTGTAAGGTCGTCGTTCTCTGTTCTTTGGACGTTCAAAACTCTCCAATCGCGCCAAGCCGAGGCCACTCAGCCGAAAAATAGGTTGGGAAGAAACAGCACGATGTCCGGAAACGCGATCAAAACGGAAAGGACCACCACATCGACCGCGACGAAAGGCCAGACCCCTTTATAGACATCGGTGATCGCGACATCGTCGCCCGCAACGCCCTGAAGCGCGAAAATGTTCAGGCCGACCGGTGGAGTAATGTTGGCGATCTCGCTCAGCTTCATGGTAATGATCCCGAACCAGATCGGGTCGTAACCGAGGCCAACGACGAGTGGAAAGGTCAGGGGCAGGGTCAGAGCGAAAATTCCGTCGGGAAGCATGAAGAGCCCCAATCCAAACCACATTCCCAGGATGCCCATTAAAATAACGAACCGCGGAACGTCGAGCCCGGACACCCACTGCGCGATTTCGGTCGGAATCTGTGTGATGGCGAGATAGCGTGAAAAGAAAAGGGCGCCGATAATCACAATGAACACCATCGCCGACATCACTGCGGAATCGCGCAAAGCACCGCGAATCACCGATGTTCTAGTCAGGGTCTTGTAATAGACGCCAAACCCGAGGGTCATAGCGCAGCCGACAGCGGCAGCTTCGGTCGGCGTGAAGAGACCGCCGTAGATTCCACCTGAGACGACGGCCGCGATCAACAGGATCGGTATCACTTCGGTCGAGGCCCGGGCTCGGTCGCGCAACGAAACCGAATCCTGAGAGGTTTCGGCCTTGACCAGCGATGGGTTGAGCCGGATGCGAGCGAAGATCAGCACGGCAAATAATGTTGCCGTCAGAATTCCCGGAATGATGCCTGCGGCGAAAATGCGGCCGATGGATTGTTGGGTCAGCAAGCAGTACACGATCATCAATCCGCTAGGTGGAATCATAGTGGCGAACGTGCCTGCGGATGCGACCGTGCCTGCAGCGAGTGCCTTGTCGTAGCCCAGGCGCCGCATTTCGGGAATCGTCAGGCGCGCGAAAATGGCGCCGGTCGCCGCAGCAGAACCGCAGATGGCGCCGAAGAAAGCGCAACTGTAGCAAGTCGCTATGCCCAGGGCGCCGGTCATCCCGCGGGTAATCACGTTCAGCCCGTCGAACGCGCGCTTCGCGAAGCCACCGGATGCCGCGAGTGCGCCCATTAGAATAAAAAGGGGCATCGCCGCCCAGTTCGGCGATGCGACGCTGTGATAAAGAGACTGCGCCAACATGGTGATAGCCTTGTCGAAGTCGAGAATCATCGACATGCCACCAACACCCAGCAGAATAAAAATACCGGAAATCGGAACGCCGCCAACTAGGAGCGGAATCAGCAAGATAAGGGAAATAATACCGTAGGCAGTTCCCGACATTTCGTCACCATTTTATCAGTAGTGTTCCGAAAAAAATCCTGCGACAACGCGACCCGCGCCATCACCAAGCTGAATATTTTTGTTTGTCTTTATGACAAGCTGGATGTTTGGCCCGATTCGGCTGCCGCATTTCCAACATCGGTGATCGCTCCCTTTCCAGAAACGAACTGGTAGAGATTCGCGATTAATTGGAGCCAGTAGCAGAATATCCCAAGCGCCAGACCGGTTTTGACCGGCCAAATCGGAATCGTGCTGGCACCTACCGGTTCGGCCTCGTTGATTAGGAACGCCTCCACGGCGCCGATCGAAACGCCGTAGAGCACGGCCGCATACAGCACAATCAAGAGCATGTAGTTAAAGATGAATAATGCCCGCTGCATCCTTTCCGGCAACAAGGGGACGACGGCATCCATGCGTATGTGCTTGCGTCTTTGTTCGCAGGTTGCCAACCCGAGGTAAATGGCCGTGACCATCACGAAAACAGCTAAAATCGCGCCACCGTGAATCGGTTTTCCGATCAATCGCGATCCCAGTTCGACGATCAGGAACAGAACCATGAGGATCAGGCTAAGCCCGCACACCTCGGCGAGGGATCGGTTCATCCTGGATATCAGTTGGTACATGCTTGCTCCAAAGGCAGAAGCCTTTCCCATCGGAAGCGATTGAGCGCTGGATCGCTCGTTGCGCCCCCCGTTCAAGACCCGCCAGTTGTGAAGTTTTTCGGGCCTTCGTGAATTAACAGGCGAATTCTAGATTCAACATGATACTTTTTTCAACGATAATCGTATCGGATTTAAAGTTTTTTATGTACACGATCGAGTCGCGGCGATAAAATCGCCTCGATCGCCGCCGTTGGCGGTGGAAGCAAATTCAAGGTCTGATCCTTTTTTGCGTGTTGCTGCGACGGCAGGCCACGAAATCGGAGACCCTATTCGCAATATGACGAACGACCGGTTGGTGCGGTGAATACAATGAAACGGCCAAAAACAATGTCGGATGAAGAGATCTGTCGGGAAATCTACGACGCGATCATCTGTGGACGGCTGCCGCCCGGAGCGCGCTTGGGACAGGACGAACTGGGCGAGGTATTCGGCGTTAGCAAAACCCGGATTCGGCCGATTTTGCATTTGTTAGCACAACAGAAGATCGTGGTTATCGAACCCATGCGTGGAGTGTTTGTGGCCCGTCCATCTGTAGAAGAGGCGAGGTCCGTCAATGCCGCAAGGCAGATCGTCGAGGAGGGAGTTATTCGGACGGTCACACGACAGGCGACGCAACAGCAGCTTGAAGTGCTACGAGAAAATATATCGCAGGAGCAACACGCGCGCATGCGAGGGGAAAGCGCCCATGCCCACAGATTGACGGGGGAATTTCACTGCGAGTTGGCAGCGATTACCGGGAACGAAGTGATTGTGGATGTTGTACGCGACTTGATCTCCCGCGACAGTTTGGTTGTGGCCTTATACCTCCCTCCGGGCTCAACTGGTTGTTCGATGGAGGATCATTTGAAATTGATAGACGTCATTGAATCCGGAGACGAAAACACCGCCGCAATTTGCATGCGCCAGCACTTGCAGAAGGTGGTCGACTCCCTGGATCTTGATCAACAATTGTCTGGAAAAAAGCCCGTACGGGCAGCGTTTAGGCACTTAGTCGAGCGCAGTTCGCCAATAAGAGAGCATACCGAACTCCCTCGGCAACGAAATCGGAACTGAGTGTTCAAATGCAGAGAAAGATGACGAATCGCAATTTAGGGTGCTATCGAGGCCATCCACCCCGCATAGTCTGGCCCGGAGCCGAGCGCGTCGCAGTGTCGTTCGTGCTGAATTTCGGGGAAGGCGCTGAATCGTCGATCGCGGACGAGGACGAGAAGAACGAAAAGATCTATGAAGCGATCGAAGAGGTTAGAGACGTTCAGGATCCTTGCATGATCTCTCATTTCGAGTACGGGGGGCGCGTCGGCTACTGGCGAATTATGAACTTACTAGACGATTTCGGCGTGAAAGCAACTATTGGTTGTTGCGGACGGGCCGCCGAACGTTCTCCGGATTTGGTTGCCGAGGCAGCGGCCTGCAGCCACGAGTTGTCCTGTCACGGCTATCGTTGGGAAATCCACGCAGGCATGGATGAAACACACGAACGCAGGGTCATCGCGCGAACAGTGGAGGCGATCTGCAGGGCATCCGGATTCTCCCCCTTCGGATGGCACACCCGTTCGGCCACCACCGTCAATACTCGCCGGTTACTGGCACGACTCCGCCGGATGACGGTGGGTAGAGCGTTTCGGCCCTACCCCAGTTTTCAGACATCGATCTGCTCGGCTATGGCCAAAGCGTCTTCAACCTCGAAGCCGAGGTATCGGACAATGCTCTCGACCTTGGCGCGGCCGAGCAGTAACTGTACCGCCCTCAGGTTCCCGGTCCGGCTATAGATCAGCATGGCCTTGGTCCGGCGGAGCGAGTGGGTTCCAAAGAGCGACGGATTTAAACCGATTTGGGTCACCCATTCCCCTAGCAGTTGAGTGTACTGCAGGGTGGTGAGCGGAAGCACGTCACCTCCGCTAGTACGGGCGACCTCCTCAAGGTGATCCTGGAGCGGACAATGGAGTTCCCGCATTTGTCGGCCTATTCCCGCTTTGTAACATGCCTCGATGAATACAACTTGATATCGACATAGCTGAATTCTGAATTTTCTGCGCAAAACTCATATGGATGGGAGATGTCCAAAAATGTCGGAACTGTGCCTTGTACGAGGGCGGTGGCTGCTTGAGGGGTTCGAGGGCGATACGCCCGTGGTTCATGAGAACGCCGCGGCTGTGATCGAAGGCGGTCGGATATCGGAAATAGGCTCCTTTGAGGACATGAGGCGTACACACTCCGACGCTCCCGTCGTCGGCGGCGCGAATGCCGCCGTCATCCCAGGGCTGATCAACGCCCACCACCACATTGGACTGACCCCCCTTCAACTCGGCTCGGAGGATCATCCGCTGGAGCTTTGGTTTGCCAGCCGACTGCATCTGCGCGATGTCGATCTTTATCTCGACACCCTCTATTCGGCCTTCGAGATGATCGAGACCGGCATTACGACAGTGCAGCATCTGCAAAGCCGCGCGGCAGGCGGCTTATCGGACCTGTACAATGCAGCCGGCGAGGTTATCCGCGCCTATCGGGACATCGGCATGCGGGCCTCATACTCGATGGCGGTGCGTGACCAGAATCGGCTTGTCTACGAGTCGGATGAGGACTTCACAGCGCGGCTACCCGAATCGTTGCGTCCCACCATGGAAGCCTATTTCACCAAGTATCAGGTGCCGCTATCGGATCAAATCGGGCTGTTCGAAGCCCTTCACGGCAAATACTCCGATCATGCGCGAATCAGAATCCAATTGGCACCGTCGAACCTGCACTGGCTGTCGGAAGACGCGTTGCGGGTCATCGCGGAAACGTCCGAGAAATTCGACGCGCCCATGCACACTCACTTGGTCGAAACCCAATACCAGAAGCATTATGCGCAGAAGCGCACCGGCGGGTCCGCCCTGGCCCATTTCCACCGACACGGCCTGACCGGGCCGCGCCTGACCGTCGGCCACGGGGTTTGGATGACCGAAGAGGACATCGATATCCTGGCCGAAACTCATACCTGTGTTTGCCATAATTGCAGTTCAAATTTGCGCTTGAAAAGCGGAATCGCGCCGGTCAATCGGTTCCTCGCCAAGGGCATTCCCGTCGCCATCGGCATCGACGAGGCGGGAATCAACGACGATCGGGACATGCTTCAGGAAATGCGCATGGTGCTTCGCATGCACCGCGAACCCGGCATCGACGCTCCGTTCCCGACCCCGGCGCAGGTCTTCCGTATGGCAACCCACGACGCGTCGTGCACGACGCCCTTTGGCCACACCATTGGGCGTTTGAGTCCCGGATCGAGGGCGGACGTCGCAATTCTCGACTGGAATGCCGTTACTTCGCCGTATCAGGATTCAAACATTCCCTTCCTAGACGTCCTGGTGCAACGGGCCAAGGCCGGCGCCGTTCGCACCGTCATGATTGAGGGTGACGTGGTCTATGATCAAGGAAAATTTACACACGTCGATCGTGACGCGGTTCTGAAGGAAATCTCTGATCAGCTTAGTCGGCCCCTGACTTCAGACGAACAAGACCGGCAAACCCTTGCCAAGGCCGTGTTCCCGTACGTGCAGGCCTTTTACCGCGAAAATTACCTACTCGAGGCCCGAGATCCATTCTATCGATACAATGACCGTCTGTGACGCGGAGGGACAGCTAAAATGCAGGAACGTGATTTCTTCGGGTACGGCAACAACCCACTGCCCGTAAGGTGGCCTGGCGACGCACCCGTCGCCGTGTCCTTCGTCGTCAATGTCGAGGAAGGCGCCGAACGTTCGCTGGCCGACGGCGATGAACGCAACGAGAGCGTTTACGAGGCCCGCGAGGAAATTGTCGGCTCTCCCGATCCCTGCATGGCCAGTCATTTCCAGTACGGCCCGCGCGCCGGCTACTGGCGCATCGCGGAGATATTCGATGAACATGACGTTCCCGCCACCTTTTCCTGCTGCGGACGAGCGGCGGAACGGCTCCCGTGGTTGATCAAGGACGCGGTTGGTAGGGGCCACGAAATGAGTTGCCACGGCTGGCGCTGGGAAATTCATGCGGGCATGACGGAGGACGTCGAGCGCGAGGCGATCCAACGCACCCACGCGGCCATCGCCGAAGCCGGAGGCGTCGCGCCGGTCGGCTGGCACACACGGTCCGCCTCGACCCCCAACACCCGGCGTTTGCTACTGGAGCACGGCGGCTTTCTCTACGACTCGGACGCCTATGACGACGATTGCCCGTATCTCGTCCGCTACGGCGAACATGACCACGTCATTCTTCCCTACGCCTTCGACACCAACGACATGCGGTTCCAGCCGGGCGGCGGGTTCATCCAAGGAGAAGATTTCACACGTTACTGCTTAGCCGCCTACGACCGGTTGCTAAGGGAAGGTGCAAAACGACCTCGCATGCTGAACATCGGGCTGCATTTGCGCATCATCGGACGTCCGGCCCGCATCAGTGCCCTCGAAGACCTCATTGAGGCCATCAAGCAACGCGGCGGCCATTGGTTCGCGCCGCGCCGCACCATCGCCGAACATTGGCGAGCGGCGGTCGGCCTGCCTACATGGACCCCAGCCGACGTATCGCCGCCGGAATCGGCTCGATAACGGGAATCGTGAACTCGGGGACGATTTCCCTCGCGACTTCGGCCAAGGGACCGCCCCCGATGACGACGGCCTCGGCGGCGTCCAGATCAATGGCGTCTTGTACCGCCTTGCGCATGGCCTTGCGTAAGGCGTCTGGGCTCGCCATCAACGTTGCCGGATCACCTTCGGTCAGACGCACCGAAAGGAACAGCCGACCCAGACCGTAGCCTTCGGCACGGCGCTTGATCGCCGCGACCAAATCCGGGGTGGTGGTCGCAACGGAAAAACGCTGACCGTCAACCGTCGCTTCTGACATGCCGGCTTCCGCGATTCCCACCACGGGGCACCGCAGGCGCGCCCTCGCCGCTTCGAGTCCGGGGTCTCCGAAAGCCGACACGACCACGCCGTCGGGTTCCCGATCAACGATCGCGTCGACCAGCGACTCGACGGCCTCGGCGGCGACGGCCAGTCCCGGCTCGTCGGTGATGAGCGGCGGACCGAACGGCGCCGTCGCTCCCTCAACCCGCACCCTCTGCCCGACGAAACGGCGCGCGATGTCGACCATCCGCGCGGTCGTAGCCTCCGAGGTGTTAGGATTGATCAGCAGGAAAGTCTTCACGCCCCCTCCGTCCGTTCAATGAAGGCCTTGGCGACGTCGACGCGGCGCGCCGTCCAGATTCGGTCGCCCAGGCCCGACAGCCGAGCCACGATGTCCGAAACCGCCTTGAATCGTGCCGGACGCCCGCAGATTCGCAAGTGAAAGCCGATATTGAGCACATTCGAGAGCCCCCGCTCGGCCTCGTTCAAGAGTATTTCCAAGGCGTTGTCGACATAGTCGACCATTTCCGCTGATCGGGTGAAACCGTTCGGATGGAAGAATTTCATATCGTTGCTGTCTAAGGCGTAAGGCACAACCAGAAGTGGATTCCCCGCGACGGACAGGTCCCAATAGGGAAGATCGTCGTCAAACGCGTTTGAAGTGTATAAAAAATCCCTTTCGGCCAATAGTTCACGGGTCCAGGGACTTTCGCCGCCGCGACAGAAGAAGCCGACGGGGCGCTCCCCGGTCGCGCGTTCGATCGCATCGATGCACCGGTCGAGGTCCGCCGCCTCGGAAACGCGGTCCGCGTAGTCGGCGTGCGGTCGCCATCGCCATCCGTGACAGGCGGCCTCGTGCCCGCGGGCGGTGATTTCGGCGGCCAATTCAGGGGAGAGTTGCACCGCGCGACCGCAACAGAAAAACGTCGTCTTCAGTCCGGCGCGGTCGAATTCGTCCAAGAATCGCCACAAACCGGCCCGCATCCCATAGGCGAATATCTGCTCTTGTCCCTGGTCCCGAACACCCGATTCGATGACACTGCGGACCTCGCCGATGGGCTCGGAAACGGGGTCGCCGTCGCCTACCTGCATCTCCGCTCCTTCCTCGAAATTCACGACGACGGAAACCGCCAAGCGCGCCCCGTTCGGCCATAGAATTTCCGGTTTTTCTCCGCCGTATCCCCGAAAATCCCGCGACATTGGTCTTTTCTCCCCCCTTGTTCTTCCAACATTCTCCGCGATTAACGGTTGAAAACACTGCGTGTCAAGAAAGTCCGACGACGAGGCACTTTTCGGAAATAATTGCGTGGAGAGTTTTCTGTTGACAACGGCATGTCGTTGCAGGAACGATAATTAGATAATTCTTTGATCTTGACGACACGAGCGGTGTTTTGATGCGGGCAGGTCGCTACATTCCGAACAGCGGCAAGAAGGTCTTCCGGGCCCTTTCCCGCTCGTGTCGCGCGTTCGTCGTGTCTCTCAGCGTCTTGAGCGCTCTTCGCACCTGATCGAACGGGACCGTGGTGTCCCGGAAAAGGCGCACGACCCTAGGATGGTCGTGCGTTGATTGATTCCATTTTCGATCCGGTGCGCACATGTCTGAACAATCTCTCGATCCCCGTGACGTTTTCCCCGATTCCTTCGCTGGGCTGCTCGGCAGGGCTGTCAAAACCTGTCTGTATCTCGATTCCGTTCGCGAGGCTGCCGACGCCGCCGCGAAGCAGTTCGTTAAAAACCCTGTTTTCGAAGGCCGCACGCGGCTGATCATCGTCGGATCCGGCGACAGCCTGTTCTCCGCCCGCTCGGCCGTCCAGGCCCTGCGCCGATGGACTGGTTTCGATGTCGAAACGCGCACCTCGATTGAATTCGCGCGGTACGACGCGCCGCTCCTGACGGAGCGCGACGTGCTCGTTGCGGTTTCCAACTCGGGCAGTTCCTCGCGGACCCGCGAGGGCATTACCATGGCCAAGGCGCGCAGCGTGCCGACGGTGGGAATTACCGGATCCGAGACCGGTCCCCTCGCCCAGGCGGCGGACGTCATCCTGGTGCGGCGGACCGATCCGTTCAACGAGCCACATGAGGAAATCCGCCGCGGGTTCCTTCACATGGCCGAGTTCGTCACCGCGTACTACGCGGTCATGAGCTTCGGCGTCGCATTGGGCGTACAGCGCGGCGTTTTGAGCGCTGAAGAGGGCGGTGCTTGGCACGAACGCATGCGGCGCGCGATAGAGTCCATCGGACCGACCGCCGAGGCGCTTGAACCGCAGGTCGTCGAGTTTTTGGCCGACTATCCCGATCTGGACACGGTCTGGGTGCTCGGCGCGGGGCCGTGTCGGGGATGTGCCGAATATTCGGCAGCTAAGTTCCACGAGCAGGTTCCCCTCAACGGCATTCCGCAGGATTTGGAAGAGTGGGCGCACCTGCAATACTTCCTGACCCGCGAATGGAAAAAGCGCGCACCGATCATCGTTCTGGCGCCAGAGGGTAACGCGCTCGACCGCGCCGAGGAACTGCTGATCGGTATTCGTGAATCCGGTGGAACGGCCTTGGCCGTGACCAACAGCGCTGATGCGCTGTCTAACGCGGATCGTGTGATGCGAATTCCGTCGCCGACGGAAGAACTGATTACGCCGTTCACCTTCCATCTTCCATGTCAGCTCATGACCATGCACCTCGCCAAAGCGCGCGGCGTATTGCCGACGCCCTTGCGGCGGAGCGACGATTTTTGGCTCATCCGCGGAGGAGCCACCCGTGCGAACGCCGACGGCCTCAAATGAGACGATCGACGCGTCGCTTTAACTTCCACTGAAGGATAAGTCGAAACAAAGGGAGATTAGATAATGTCTGGCAAGATTACACGTAGAACCTTTGGTAAGGGCCTTCTAGCCACCGGTGTCGCCGCGTCGACCTTGTCGATGCCCTTCATCGTTCGGGCCGAAGACAAGGAACTCGTTGTCATCAGTTACGGCGGCAAACTTCAGGAGCCGCACCGCTGGTTGGGTGACCAGATGGAAGCGAAGCATCCGGGCCTCAAGGTCCGCTTGGTTCCTAGCGAATCGCAGGACATCGTGGCCCAGATCAAGGCCGCCCAGGGTTACAGCCCCTATGACGTGATGCCGAACGGCGAACCGCCGCACCTGATCGCCATCAAGGAAGGCTATATCCAGAAGAGCGATCCCAGTAAACTGTCGAACTACGGCAACGTCTTCCCTGAATTCGCCAAGAAGAGTCAGGGATACGGCGTGCCGGCGACCTTCTCGCTGATCGGCCTCGCCTACAATGAGGATATGGTCAAGAACCCGATCACCAGCTGGGCTGACATGTGGAAGGACGAGTACAAGGGCATGGTCGGCATCTGCCGTACGTCCTCGAACCTCGGCCTCGGCACACTGGGAATCGTCTCGAAGATTTTCGGCGGCTCGGAAGACAATCTGCAGCCGGGTTGGGACAAGCTGAAAGAGCTGGATCCGATCGCCGGACGCAGCCCGCGCATCCTCGCTCAGATGATGGAACGCGGGGAAATCGGCGTGGCGCCGCTGTGGAACAACGACGCGGCCGTCGCCGCCGAAAAGGGCCTGCCGATCAAGTTCGTCAAGCCCGATCCCGGTCCCGTGGCGATCATCTCGTTCATGTCGGCGATCACCAACACGCGTCACCCGGACTTGGTCGATGAGTGGATGAACGGCATCATCAGCAAGGAATATCAGGCCATGGCCGCGGACGCGCCCTACTACTTCGGCGCCACGGTCAAGGGCGTGGACGTTCCCGAGAAGGCCCGTCCCTACACGCCGTCGACTCCGGAAGAGGTCCTGAAGCTTCAGACTGTCGACTGGTCCAAGATCGTCCCTGTGCGTCCGAAGTTGGTTGAACAGTTCGACCGCACCTTCTCGATCTAACGGATGCTCCCAACGACGTAAAAAGAAAAGGCCTACAGCGACCATGACCGACAAAGAGACCGCGCTTGAGATGGATTCCGTTCCGATGCTCTGCGATGTGCGGCGGCAACCTTCGGTGATCGAAGGGCTTCTGGCCCGAGTCGACGAAATCCGAGGATTTGCCCGCTCACATCTGGGATCCGATTCCCGGGCGCGGCTCTTTGCGTTTGGAAGTGGCGACGGCTGGTTTGCGGGGCGCGTGGTCGACGCGCGCTCCGCGCCGTTCTTGTCCGTCGGCAGCTTGGAAATGTTGACCCTCACGGTTCCGTCCATGAACGCCGACGACCGTTTTCTCGCAATATCTATGTCGGGAAACGTCGACCGCACGGTCGAAGCCGCCACGGCGGCCGTAAACAACGGATTCAAAGGCGCCGCCCTGGTCAACGGGGGCGGCGGGCGTTTGGCCGCCCTTGGCCTGCCGACCTTCTCGCTTGACATCGAGGACATCGCGCCGTTCCTCTGCGGCACCGCGTCCTATACCGCCACGTTGACCGTTCTTTCCCTGATCGCTGCCGAATTGGACGGCGCATTGGATTCGGTCGCAAACCGGCTGGCCGCAACCGCCGCCAAGCTGCTCAATGTGCTGTACCAAGCGGACGCAGTCGCCTCCGAAATGGCACGATCCCTGGCGCCGAGCCCGGACGGTGTTAGGCTTTTGTCTTCGGGGCCGGCCGGAATCGCCGTCGCCGATTACGGCGCGGCCAAGCTCGTCGAACTGGCCGGTCAACGGCCGTGGACCGACGACATCGAGGAGTTCGCGCACCGGCAGTTCTGGACTGCCAATCCCTCGGAACTGGTCGTCTATCTGCCGACCACGCCCGAGGTCGCCGGCTATGCCGCCAAAGCTGCCGAGGCTTTGGCCGAAATGGATTTCCCGACCCTGTCGATCGGACCTGAGCGGTTCTGCGCGCCGGAAACACGCTGGACCATTGGCTTCGACGACCGAGGGGCCGATCCAATGGTCCTCGCGGCGGCGGCGCTTCAAATGGTAGCGTACCGGATGTCCGAGGCTGCTGGCCTGAATCCCAACAAGCGCCTGCACCTGAAGAACGACGAGCTACGTTTTCGCGTCAGCCGCATGCTGACGCGTCGCTCTTTGCTGGGCACGGGACAATGAAACCGCGGATCGCGGTATTCGGATACTTTTCCCTGGATCGCGTTGTGTTCGACGACAGAATCCACGAGTGCGTGCCGGGGGGCGGTGCCCTATACGGCTCCATGGCGGTGCTTGCCTGCGGAGCCTGCCCGGTTCCCCACGTCGTGTGCGGCGCCGACTTTCCCGAAGAAGTGTTGACCGAAATGTCTTCGCTCGGAGTGGATCTTTCGCAAATACGTCGCGACGATGGCCCAAGCCGCCGGGCTGAGTTGAACTACACCAGTTCCGATCGGCGGGCATCACCCCATTACTTGAATACCGATTGGCTCGAGCGCACAGAAACCCTTCGACCTCCCTTGCCTCGAACGGCTTATGACGGTGCGCTCCTCGGAGCCATGCCCACCGATCATGCAGCGCGGATACTGGAAAAATCCGATTGTCTCGGCAGGGTGGTATTGGACACGAGCGAGTATTTTTGCCGCGAAAATCCTGACGCCGTCCTTAATCTTCTGGCGCGGGTCGAGGTTTTTGCGCCCAGCGTGGACGAAACGCGCGTTCTGCGTCCCGGCATGGATGACGATGCGGCGGCGATTTCACTCGCCACCCTTGGGCCGATCGTCCTTCAGAAGCGGGGGTCGGCGGGGCTGGCGTGTGCGACCGCGGTCGGCATCGAAGCCCGTGCGGAGGCCGAACCCACGGCCGTCATCGATCCCACGGGCGCCGGCGACACGGTCGGCGGCGTCGCGGTCGTGGCCACCGTTCAAGGAAAAGCGATCCCTGAAATTCTAAGGTGGGCGACGCGCCTCGCCGCACGCACCGTTTCCGCTCCGTCGATCGAGGCGTTGATCGCGGAATCACAACAAAACCAAGATGATTGAGGAACCGGCATGTATGTCGCAATCGAAGCTGTAAACAAATGGTTTGGCGAGAATCACGTTCTTCGCGACTGCGATCTCAACGTGGATCGGGGCGAATTGATTACGCTGCTCGGCCCATCGGGATGCGGCAAGACGACCTTGTTGCGATGCTTGGCGGGCTTCGAGTTGCCCAACTCCGGTGAACTGTCGGTCGACGGAAAGAACCTGACCTACGTCGCGCCCAATCGTCGGAACGTCGGGTTCGTGTTTCAGAACTACGCGCTTTTCCCGCACCTCACGGTCGCCCAGAACATCGGGTACGGCCTTTCCATCAGACGCACGTCCAAGGCCGAAATCGCCAAGCGGGTGGAAGCGACCTTGGGGCTGGTCTCCTTGGAGGAATTCGCCGATCGCTACCCGGCGCAACTATCGGGCGGACAGCAGCAGCGGGTGGCGCTGGCCCGCGCCCTGATCCTGGAGCCGTCGGTGCTGCTGCTAGATGAAGCCTTCAACGCGCTGGACGCCAAACTGCGGGTGTCGATGCAGGTGGAATTGCGCAAGCTGGTCAAGAAGGTCGGCATAACCACCATCTGCGTCACCCACGACCAGATCGAGGCCCTGACCATCAGCGACCGGATCGCGGTCATGTTCGGTGGCAAGATCGATCAGATCGCCACCCCGCGCGAGGTCTACGAAAAGCCCCGCACCCCGTTCGTTGCCGGCTTCCTCGGCACCACCAACCTGCTGGAACGCGTTGCCAAAAACGGCGGCATTCCTGTCGGTCCCGGAATCACGCTACCCACCGATCTCGCCGGCCCGGTGAGCCTAGTGGCGCGTCCGGAGGACCTGACCATCGGCACAATCTCACCCGATGGGTGGACCGGAACGGTGTCGTTCGTTCGCTTGCTGGGCCCGAGCATGGAATACGAGATCCAGATGCCGAACGACGAATGCGTGAAGGTTCTCGCCCCCCGTCGGGGCGACGCTAACTTCAACGTCGGCGACCAAGTTGGCATTTCGCTGGAGGATTTCGACAGTTGTGTCGTTATCCCCGGAGGAGGCGGACAATGAATACGGCCGTCAATGTCGCGGACGGTTGGAACGTCCGAATCACGCGAAAACTCGCCGCCGGCGGCATCTGGCCGGCCGTGCCGGCGTTGGTGTTTTTGATCGTCTTCTTTGCGTTGCCCTTGCTGGTGTTGTTCTCGTTCAGCGTCGTGACCGTCGAGCGGGGCGTCGTCCAACCCGGTACATTCACGTTGGAATACTATTGGGAGACGTTGACCGACGATCTGTTCTGGCGCATTTGGTGGCGGTCCTTTTGGGTTGGAACCGTATCGACGGTTCTCTGCCTGATATTCGGCTATCCTGTCGCTTACCTTTATACCCTCGTCGGCAGGGCCTGGCAGACGGTAATCCTGGTTGCGACCATTTCTCCCCTGTTGACCAGCGCCCTAGTGCGAACCTATGCCTGGATGGTCATCCTCGGTGGGCGCCGCGGCGTCATCAACAGCATGCTGATGGAATTCGACCTCATCGACCGCCCGATTCGGTTCCTTTATTCGGATTTCTCGGTCATCGTCGGCATGCTGCAGATCCATCTACCTTTCATGATTCTGCCCCTCATAACGGTGCTCTCAGCGCGTGATCGAAATCTCGAACACGCGTCCCTCGGGATGGGGGCCAGCCACCTGTCGACGTTCCTTCGGGTAACGTTGCCGCTAAGCATGCCCGGCATCATCGCCGGTTTCGCTCTGGTCTTCGCCATCTCCTACACCAACTTCATCGTGCCGCAACTTCTCGGCGGCGGCAATTACACGACCCTGGCGGTCCAGGTGTACGAGTTCATCGTCGTCATCCTGGATTGGAATAAGGGTGCGGTGTTGGCGGCGTCCCTGATGGCAAGCTGTTTCATGTTTGTGTTGATGATCACGGCGCTTGGAAACTATTTCATGCGCTGGTCGGAGGATCGAAAATGACGACGCCCATTCCAGTCGCGCCCAAGCGGACCCGCATGTCGACGGCCGACAAGATGAGCACCGGGGTGCTGTTCACCATCGCGGCATTGGCGTTGCTGATGCTTCTCGCACCGAGCGTCATCGTCATCGCCATTTCCTTCACCGAAAAGGCCTATATCGGTTTCCCGCCCACCGGTTTCACCTTCAAATGGTACGGCGAGCTGATCGGCATGGAGCAGATCATCGACTCCTCGGTCACCAGCCTCAAAATCGCCGCCATGACGACCGTTTTCGCGCTGGCCATCGGGGTGCCGGCCGCCATGGCCCTGGTTCGCGGGAAGTTTCGCGGGCGGGCCTTGGCCACGGCCTTTATCGTGTCGCCGCAAATGTTGCCCGGAATGGTGATCGGCATCGCTATCCTGTTCTACGGCGCCTACATGGCCTTTTATCAGTCTAACCTGATGGTCACCGTCGCCATGACGGCGTTCTGCCTGCCCTTCGCAGTGCGACTGGCGATGGCGCGGATGGCTACCCTCGATCCGACCTTGGACGAGGCCTCGGAGATCCTCGGCGCCACCAAGGTGCAGACCTTCTTCCGCGTGACGGTTCCGCAGATGATGCCGGCCGTGATCGCGGCAGGCGCCTTCGTGTTCATCGAGGCGTTCGACAACATCACTGTGGCCCTGTTCACTTCCTCGCCGCGCAGCCGTCCTCTCTCGGTCGAACTGTACAATCTGATTCAGTTCGACAGCAGCCCGGTCGTGGCGGCGCTCTCGAGCCTGGAAATAATGCTGGCGATCCTAATTATGGTGGTCCTGGCACGCAGCATCGGTTTGGAACGACTGAAAGGGTAGGGCGTGAACGCACCGGATCTCGTCGTTTTCGGGCAGATCACCATCGACGATGTCGTCCCGGCCCGGCCCGGCCCCTGGCAGCGACGTCTCGGCGGCAACGCGTTGTACGCCGCGGCTGGTGCGCGGATGATCTTGCCCGAATATCGCATCGGCGTCGTATCGCGCGTCGGTCGGGACATGCCGTTCGATGTCGCGGACCTGCTCAACCGCGCCGGCGTTCAGACGGCGATCGCGCGCCTTGATCGTGAGCATCTGATCGAATGGTTGATTTATGAAGAGGATGGATCGCGCCGGTCTTTGCCGCGCAATCCGGCCCTTCGTTCGCCGCGCGGCGAACACGGAAACGAATATGCCCGCTATCTCGACCACTTGGCGGCCCAAAGCCCAGACATCGACGACCTGCCGGACGGGTGGCGGGACGCCAAAGGCTATCACTTGGCGCCACAGGTCGCGGCGCGTCATCGGCGCACGTTGGCGGGAGTGGGCGGCAACGCCTTCGTGGCGGTGGATCCGTCGCCGCACTACAGCACCGATATGACCGCCGGTGAACTGGCCGAAACGCTCCGCAACGCTTCCGCCGTGTTGCCCAGCGAACAAGAGGTTCGCCGTCTGCTCGCCGAAGCGACGTCGGATGCCGATCCGTTTCTGAGCGTCGCGGGTTCATTGCGGGACGCGGGAATCCGCGAAGTGGTCATCAAGGCGGGCGTTCGGGGGTGCGTTGTCGCTTCCCGGGACGGCGTCAGCTGGGTAAACGCCCATCCCATCAATGATGCGGTGGACCCGACCGGAGCCGGAGACGCTTTCTGCGGCGCGTTTGCGGCCGCGCGCATTCTCGGAAAGAACCCGGTGGAAGCTGCGAAACTCGCCGTTCGCGCCGGCGCCGCGATCGTCCAGACCACGGGTGCTGAGGCGGCACTAGACCTACCGCCGCTCGGCTCCTTCTAAACGAGAATCGGAAACAACCTCATGACCATCGAGCAGGAAACCGTGCGACGCCTCATCGGCCTTTTGGACCTGACGAGCCTCGGCGACAACGACGATGAAGCCGTCATCGACGATCTTTGCGCCCGTGCCGCGACCCCGGCCGGTCCCGTGGCGGCCGTGTGCGTGTGGCCGAAATTCGTCGCACAATGCGTGCGGACTTTGAACGGAACGGGAATCCGCGTCGCCGCCGTAGCCAACTTCCCTGTCGGGGCGCTCGACGTTGAATGCGCCATTCGCGAGACCCGTTTCATCCGCGAGCAAGGTGGAACCGAGGTGGACGTGGTCCTGCCCTACGCGGCGTGGTTGGAGGGCAACCGTCAAGCCGCCCACGACTTGGTCGGCGCCTGCAAAGAAGCCTGTGGCGTGGACGTTCACCTCAAGGTCATCATTGAGACCGGTCGACTGGTGAGCCCGGAAAACATCGCCGGCGCGACCGACGACGCCATCGCCGCCGGGGCCGATTTCATCAAGACCTCCTCCGGTAAGGTCGAGGTATCCGCAACGCCCGAAGCCGCCAGAGTGATGCTGGAACGGATCCGCGCCGCCGACCGTCCGGTCGGCTTCAAGGCCGCCGGCGGCATCCGTACGGCCGACGACGGCGCCGTCTATCTCGGCATCGCCGATCAGATCATGGGCGAAGGGTGGGCGACGCCGGAAACCTTCCGCATCGGGGCCAGCGGCCTGTTGGGGGACCTTCTGTCCGCTCTCAAGACCGTCGGAACCGAGTAACGGCGTCGCCGTTATTCGGCGGCGGCCTCCATGAAGGCGGCGACGGCAGCGGCGTCCCACTGAACGATGTCGTCCTCCTTGGCGCCGCGTTTGCGCAAGGCGCTGCTGACGACGATGTGATCGGCCGCCTTTAGCGCGTCGCGCACATTACCGGAATCGACGCCGCCGCCGATGACGATTGGCACGCGAACGCCTGCGGCGCGCACGGCCGCCACGCGTTCCAAGGTATCGGAGAAGCTCGATCCCGTGATCACCACCTCGTCCGCGCCGAGCGACTGGGCCCAGCGCGCGGCGAAGGGCTGCTCCACCGGAACCATGGGCACGCTGGTGCGGTCGTGGACATCGGTCATCAGGTGAATATCGGTACGACCGATCGCCGCGCGGAAATCGACGGCCTGAAGCGCCAGTGCTTCCCGGATGCCTTCCGAAGTCATGGACGCGCCGACGAACACTTTC
>NPIG01000713.1_pt1 | contig 22479 bp, 27 predicted proteins | sample 8637441 | NCBI WGS metagenome assembly NPIG01 (sample SAMN07420675, study PRJNA396082) | bioreactor metagenome | isolation source: sample BR6 brine-fed electro-methanogenic bioreactor BR | place: Japan: Kochi | collected 2016-06-14 | reverse complement strand
TGCGCGGCGCCCTTCGGGCTTGGTTCCGCGCTGAAGGCTTGGCCCGTAGGGCCGTCCGGGAGTTTCCGCGTGCTTCGGCGGGGGCGCGCCGGGTCTCCTCAGATCGTTTCCACCTTGCCCCGGTAGACCTCGACGATATGGCGGTCCGCCGCCGCCGCCAGCGCGGCGATCTCGCGGCGCTGATCTTCGCTCAGCACGCCTTCCTCCGGCGCGGTGGCGATGGCGGTCAGCGCCTGGTCGCGGGCCTCGTCGAAGGCGCCGCGGCGGCCCGTGGCCTCGTAATCGTCGCGCCCCATGCGCTGGAACACCCGCGGGGCGAACTGGTCGCGGCAGCCCGCCACGGTGTGGTCGCTGTCGAGGAAATGGCCGCCGACGCGGATCTGGCGGATCTCGTCCCAGTTCAGTGCCTCTTCACTGGTCTCAGGCACCCGGAGGAAGCGGCGCATCATCGCGCCGATCTCGTTGTCGAGCACCGCCTGCACCGGGCTGAACACCGTGGCGCATTCGAGCTGCCCGACCCCGCCGAGGATGTCGGCGCCGGAGAGCGCAACGGTCTGCATCAGCAGCGATCGTTCCGCCATCGACTGGTGATCGGCATCCGGCGTGTCCGAACCCGCGCCATAGGTGTGGGACAAGAGCCCGAAGCCGTGTTTGAGGATCTGGACCGACAGGCTGGCGGCCTGCATCGCCTCGACGCTGGATTGCGTCGCGCTGCCGGTGCGCATGTCGAGCGCGAACATCAGCGGTGTGGCGATCACCGGAAGCCCGGGCGACAGCACATGCGCCATGGTGACCATGCCGACGATCTCGGTCACCGCCATCAGCGCCAGCCCCGCGACCGACAAGGGCGCGGTGCCGCCCGCCGAGGGCAGCGAACAGGCATGCACCGGCACGCCGTAGCGGCCGCACTGGAGGATCACCTCGGTGTCCATGTGCTTGAATTCCAGCGGCGAGAAGGAGCAGGTGATGGTGCTGGTCGAGGGGTTGGCGCGCAGCTGGTCCTCGCCGCCGGCGGCGATGGCCGCGATCCTCAGGAGGTAGTCGATGTTTTCCTTCTGATAGGGCTGCATCCAGACATGTTTGTTGCTGTGGCCGGTAATGCGGGCATAGGCGTGGATGTCCGCCGTCACCTCGGGCACGCCATGCACGAAGGGGTGGGCGATGAACCCCACCTGATCGAGCCGGTCGGCGACGGCGGCGATCTCGCCCACGGCCTTGAGGTCCATGTTGCGATAGCTGGCGTCGCGCGGATCCACGTAACCATGCGCGCCGGTGCCGGTGCGCATGACGAAGCCGCCGTCGGCGCGGGGCAGGGTGATGTCGCGGTCGCGGGTCTTGCCGCAAAGGCGCACCGTCTTGGGCGTGGCGGCGAGCGCCTCCTCCACCAGGGTGCGGGGCAGGCGCAGGCGGCCGGCCTCGCCCCCTTCGCGCGCGCCGGCGGCGGTCAGGGCATCGCGCGCGCCGGGGTGCACGATCATCACGCCGTAGTCCTCCAGCAGGCGCAATGCATGGTCCTTGAGGAAGTCCATGCGGTCGCTGTCGAGGAAGCCGAACCCGGCCCGGGGGCCGATCACATGGTCCAGCGCAAAGGCGTCGGCGCCGCTGCGGCTGACGGGTGGGGTCTTGCGGCCGCGGCGGCGGCGCAGGGGGTGGGGTGTGCTCTCGGCCATCTCATGTCCTCCGGATCGAAAACGAGAGTGGCACACACCGATTCAGCTCACTGCCTGCCGACTTGAGCGCGGTGAGGATAGCAAGGGCCACCCTCCGATCAAGGAAAATGTCAGGCGCGGTGGGCTCCGTCGGCCAGCGATTTCACGAAATCGAGGACCTCGCGCACCGGCTTGCCGGCGGCGATCTGGCTGACGATGGCCGAACCCACGACGGCGCCGTCGGCAACCCCGGCGATGGCCTGGGATTTTTCGGGCGAGTTGATGCCGAAGCCCACGATCACCGGCAGGTCGGTCTTGGCCTTGATCCGCGCCACCTCGGGGGCGACATCGGTGGCCTGCGCCTCGGCCGCGCCGGTGATGCCGGTGATCGAGACATAATAGACGAAGCCAGACGTGTTCTGCAGCACCTTGGGCAGGCGTTTGTCATCGGTGGTGGGTGTGGCCAGACGGATGAAATTCAGCCCCGCCTTCTGCGCCGGGATACACAGCTCTTCATCCTCTTCGGGGGGCAGGTCGACGACGATCAGCCCGTCGATCCCGGCCGCCTTGGCATCCACGAGGAACTTGTCCACGCCGCGATTGTAGATCGGGTTGTAGTAACCCATCATGACAATCGGCGTGGTGTCGTCGGTCTGGCGGAACTCGGTGGCGAGATCGAGGGTCTTTTGCAGCGTCATGCCAGCCTCGAGCGCGCGCTGGCCGGCGGCCTGGATGGTGGGGCCGTCGGCCATCGGGTCGGTGAAGGGCAGGCCCAGCTCGATGATGTCGACGCCGGCGCCCGGCAGTCCCTTCACCACCTCGAGCGAGGTGTCGTAATCGGGGTCGCCCGCCATGATATAGGCGACGAAGGCTTTCTTGCCCTCGGCCTGGAGCGCGGCGAATTTGGCATCGATGCGAGTCATGGACGGCCCCCGTCTTTTGTCCGTGTGTGTCTGCCGGCGTCTGCCTGCCGGCCCGGTTTGGCGAATACGCCGGGGGAAATCAATGCCAAAGGCCGTCCAAGGGGGTGCAGGGGGCCGAAATCCGGCGCGGATTTCACCCTGTTTTCCGACGCGGAAAACAGGGATCGCTCGGGGCTTGGGGACGGCGCCGAAATCCGCGCCGGATTTCGGTCCGGTTTGCGCGCGGCAAACCGTGCGGCGGGGGCTGGACGACATGGCCCGTTGCAGTAAGCGGCCCCAGCGCATAGAAGGCGCCGAAACCGATGATGCGGAGGGCCGAGATGGGCTTCAAAATGGGGATCGTTGGACTGCCCAATGTGGGCAAGTCCACGCTGTTCAACGCGCTGACCAAGACCGCCGCGGCGCAGGCGGCGAATTTCCCGTTCTGCACGATCGAGCCCAACGTGGGCGAGGTGGCGGTGCCCGACGCGCGTCTGGACAAGCTGGCCGAGGTGGCGGGGTCGAAGACGATCATCCCGACCCGGATGACCTTCGTCGATATCGCCGGGCTGGTGAAGGGCGCCTCGAAGGGCGAGGGTCTGGGTAACCAGTTCCTCGCCAATATCCGCGAGGTCGACGCAATCGCGCATGTGCTGCGCTGTTTCGAGGATGGCGACGTGACCCACGTCGAGGGGCGCGTCGACCCGGTTGCCGATGCCGAGGTGATCGAGACCGAGCTGATGCTGGCCGACCTGGAAAGCATCGAGAAGCGCCGCGCCAACCTGGTGCGCAAGCTGAAGGGCAACGACAAGGAAGCGCAGCAGCAGGATCGCCTTCTGGCGGCGGCGCAAGCGGCGATCGAGGAGGGCAAGCCCGCCCGCGTGGTCGAGGTGGATGACGAGGACGCCAAGGCGTGGAGGATGCTGCAGCTGTTGACCACCAAGCCGGTGCTTTATGTCTGCAACGTGGCCGAGGAGGACGCGGCGAGCGGCAATGCCCATTCCGCCCGCGTGGCCGAGATGGCCGCCGCCGAGGGCAATTCCCATGTCGTCATCAGCGCCCGGATCGAAGAGGAGATCAGCCAGCTCGACGAAGACGAGGCGCAGATGTTCCTGGAAGAGATGGGGCTGGAGGAGGCCGGGCTCGACCGGCTGATCCGGGCGGGATACGAGCTGTTGCACCTGGAGACCTATTTCACCGTCGGTCCGAAGGAGGCCCGCGCCTGGACCATCAAGTCGGGCACGCCTGCGCCGCAGGCCGCAGGAGTGATTCACGGCGACTTCGAAAAGGGTTTCATTCGCGCCGAGACCATCGCCTTTGACGATTTCGTGGCGTGCGGCGGCGAACAGGGCGCCAAGGAGGCCGGCAAGATGCGGGCCGAGGGCAAATCCTATGTCGTCAAGGACGGCGACGTTCTGCACTTCCTGTTCAATACGTGAGCCTCGAACTCCGAGCGTAACCGATCAGGCCCGGACCCCGCAGGATCCGGGCCTTTTTCGTGGGGTCGAACCACACGAGAGGGCCCGATTTGCAGGATCGCCAAGCCGTTGTGCCGGGCGCGAATTCTCGTCCCGCCGGCTCCGGATTTCTGCTTGCCCCTGCCGCGCGCCATCTGTAAACGGGTCGGCGGAGACGTGGCCGAGTGGTCGAAGGCGCTCCCCTGCTAAGGGAGTAGGCCCGGAAGGGTCTCGTGGGTTCGAATCCCATCGTCTCCGCCACCATGCCAGTATAAGTATATGAATTCGTTGAAAAATTCATATCCTTGGAAATCGCATCCCCCAGCGCATCCCCCAGCGCGACGCCGATTGCCCCGGATCATGCCGGAATTTATCGGCCTTCACTCCCCGTCCAGCGCATCGGCTAGCTTTCTAGATTCGCGGCCCAGCGTGCTCGCCAATTTCCGCAACGCCACCGCTTCACCACTGCGCCCGCCATGCCGCCAGTTCGGATTCGCCGGGCCAGTTTGAGCGCCGCCGCGCGCGCCATGCATCCGGCATACGGTCCAGCCGCGAACGGCGGGGTTTTTGCACGGCAAGCCGGTTCTTTTCGATTTCGCGGTGCATCTGGGGGCGCTGTTCGCCGCGTGCATGGGGTCGCCGTCACTTTTCGTCATGGCCCCGCCCCCCCGTGTTGCACGTCCCCGACAATCGCCTGCCCGCCTTCATTCACCGTGACACGCTCCACGCGTACGGTTTGTTGCCCTTTGGAGCGATACCGTTTCAGCGTATCCATCTGCGCCGCGAAGGTTCTGGCGGTCTTGTTCAACGCCCTTTCGGCGCAGTCCTTTTGCTGGATGGTACTGACGTGGTTCAGTTGCCGGGCCAGCATCATCACCGCCATATGTGTCGCCGCCATTTGCGACAATAGAAGCGCCTCGGCAGCATCCTTTGGCTGCATCGCATCCACGAAGCCCAACGCGAAGTCCGTCGCGTTGGAATCAACCTGCTTTCCTTTCGACCCCAGCAGGGAGGATTGCCAGATTAGGCCGCTTGTTACGCTGTGGTTTCCCGATGCCCTCAGTATCCGGTCCCAAGAGCCGCTGGGCTGAATGTCGAGCGTGTCATCTTCTTTCCAGTCGAGCGCAACGCGGGGCGGGTTCTGATTCTCCACCGTTGCGACCTGCCCTCGGGTTTTATCAGGTTCATTTGCCATGTCTCATTCGCCTTTCGGTTCAATCCATTTGCGTTTGATGCCGCACCAGTGCCGCCCGTTCGGCCCGTGCCGTTCCCATTCCGTGAGTTGCCGCCACGCATCCAGTGACACGACACGCCCCGTCCAGGTGAGCGGGTGCCCCGCGATGGATAGGCCATGCGGGAAGGTCTCGGGGGTTGCGACGCTTGCGACACGGGGCGCGGTCTCGGGCGTATCGGTTTCGGGATTTTGCGCCGGGGGCGTTGCGACACTTGCGACAATTGCGACACGGGCGGGATTTGTCGCAGGTGTCGCAGAAGTCGCAGGGGGGTAAGCCTCGGGGGCGGGTATGTCCCCGCCCTCGATTTCGGCCAGCGCGGCTTGCACGTCAAACCACATCGCCGCCCCCTTTCACGATGCGCCACGCTTCTGCCCGCGCAGCACCGCGCACCCCCGTTCCGGGGTCCAGAGGGGCAAGCCATCCGTGCCGTTCCAAGATGCCCAGCGCGGCCCGTGCTTTAGGACTTTCGCGAAGCGGGTTCGGCCCCCGCCGCACCACATCGCGCACCATGATTTCGGGATGCGGCCAGCTTTCCAGCAGCCATTGCCGCAAGGCTTCGGCCCGGTCGATTTCGTGACTGATGGTCGCTGCGTCGGCCAGCCGCACCGCCTCGCCCAGATAGAATTGAGCAAGCGCGATGCCGTCGCCAATATCCTGCACCGTGACGGCGGGGGCGTCCAAATCGCGCCAGAGCGTCAACACGCCCGCGATGCGCGCCGCCTGTTCCGCCGCCTTGCTGGCGTAACCGGTGACGTGCGCAAGGTCGCCGCCGGGGGCCTGCGCCTTTTCTATGGCGTCGGAAAACCCCACCAGCAGCGCGCGGGCCTCGGGGGCAAGCGGCAGGGTTCGGGGCGACAATTCGCGGGTTTCCTCATCCATCGGCAGGGGCATGTCGAGAACCGCGCGCAGCCTGTTCCCGAATGCGCCCAGCGCCGCGCCATCGCTTCGGGCGTTCGCGTGAAACCGCGTGCCGATTGTGCTGGGCGGTTCGCAAATCAGGAAGCGCGGCAAAAAGCCGGTATCCGCCGCCATGCGGTCGGCCATGAAGGCACGAGCGACGGCGGGCTGCGCCATCAGATGCACCGCCAAGCGCCGCCCGAAAAGCGTGGCGTGCCCGTCGCCCGCGCGCGTGCGCCGTATCGGGTTGCCTTGCCAAAGGTCATTGAGCGCGGCCAGCGTCTTTTGCCGGTTGTCGCTGTTCATGGCGTGTCCCCCGAGAAACTGCCCGCCTTCATCGCTGAAAATCCCCAGCGACGGTTGCCCGGTCGCAAACAGCCGGGTCAGCCCCTCAAAGGTCGGTTCCGTCACCGTGCGGTCGGCGCTGGGCGGCGCAGCGGGTTCCAGCCCCAGTGCATCGAGATCCACTTGCGCCGCCGTCCGTTTCTCGCCCTTGCCCTTTTTCGCGTCAGCAAGGATGCGGTCGCGTTCGCCTTTCCAGAGCGCATGGGCGTTCTGCCAGCTTGCGTGCGCCTCGCGCTGGGCGCTGGCCTGTTCCCGCTCAAACGCGCGCAGCGCGGCCATCAACGGCCCGTCGCAGCTTGACTTGCGTTCGCCCGAGCGGGCGATGGTCAGGGCATAGAGCGACACCGGGCGCGGCCCGCCCAGCGTTTCCACATCTGCGAAGCCCTGCACCGCCAGCGATGCAACCGACAAAGCCGATGCGGCGGGAATAGCGACGGGGGCCTGCGCCATGCCCTGCACCGCCTCCACGGCGGCGCGCAACGGCCCCAGATTGGCAACGGGATAGACTGCGCCGGGGGCAATCTCGCGCACCAGCGGTTGCGGTCCCTCGGGCGTGAAGGGGATGGGTTGGGGGGCGTTCATGCAGCTTCCCCTTTCATTTGCAGAATGTCGTTCCAATCGTAGTTTTGGGGCGCGGGTAGCAGCGACACGGCCCAGCCTGCCGCGTGCGCCCGTTCGGCCAGAGCGTGCGCCGCTTCGCGGCCTGCGGCGTCGCCGTCTGATGCGATAGTCAATCGGCCCGGTTCACTCGGCAGGCGCAGCACGCGCATCCCGGATGTGGACAGCGCCGCCCAGATGGTCGCAGGGCGGCGCAGCAGCCCGCAGGCAAGCGACAGGGCGGTTTCGATGCCCTCGGCCACGGCCAGCGGTCCGGGGGCCTCTGTGAGCCGCACAGCGCCGCCAGCGCAGCGCCCTAACATTACCCTAGCAGGGGCGAGCGCCGCCTTGCCGGTGCCGTCCGGGCGCAAGAAAGTGCGATGCGCCGCGAAGCCGTCGCCGCCCTCCACCAGAGCGACAAGCGCGGGGTGCCGCGATGCGGTCGGCCCGTGCCATGCCTCGGGGTGGAACCGCAGGGTGTCGGGAAGGGGGCAGGTGATGCCCCGCCCCCTCAGATAGCATTCCGCCAGCGTGCCCACGATGGGCTGCGATTCATTCCAGCAGCGTGCGGCCTGCCGTGCCCGTTTCGCGGCCTCTGCCCGCCGTTCGGCTTCGCGCCGGGCGATGGTCGCCGGGTCCGGGGGCGTGTATCCGCCGGGGGCGATGCCTGCCGCCGCCAGAATATCCGCGAACGCGCAATGCGATTTCTTGCAATGCGCCAGCAGCCCCGCGCGGCCATCGGCCAGCGTCAGGGCGTCTTGCCCCTTGCGGCCCTCGGGCTGGCAAACGGGGCAGGGCGCGGTGCCGTAGCGGCCATGCCAGCGCCCGCCCAAGGTCAAGGTCAGGTTGCGTGCATCCATCATTGCCCGGCCCCCCAGACAAGCGCGGCGATTGCCTGCGCCTGGGCTTCGGTCAGGGCGAAACGCTGCATCAGCACTCGAATCTGCATCCGGTTCATGCCGCGCCCCCTTTCCAGTAGTCGGGTGTAGCCTGCCCGCGCAGGACATAGCGCGCATGGGTGCCCGAAAACTCCCCGCCGTGCGGTTCATGGATGGTCTCAACCGGCACACCCAATTCGCGCAGATTGAACACATAGGCGCTCCATCGCGGCGCGGGGTTGTCGATAGGCGTGCAGCCCTTGGCCCCGGCCTTGCGCAGTTCTTCCAGCGCCCAGCGGTCGCGGCCTGAAACCACGATGCGGAAAGGGTCGCCGCCCGCGCTGGGCGTGATGAGGTAGGGGGTTCCCGCTTTCATTTTGCGGGGGTTTCGTGCTATCTTGCCGATGCCTGCCGCCGTCGCTTGGTTTGGCATTTCGGCCCCGGTCGCGTCCGCCACAGGCGCGCCGGGGTTTTCCTTGAGATTCATCATTATGCAGCCCCCCGCGTTTTGCGGCTTTCAAGCCATGCGGTGATGTCGCTTTCGCGCCACGCGACAAGTCGAGCGCCCAGCTTTACAGGCTGCGGGAATTCGCCCCGCTGCATCCAGTCATAGAGGGTAGAACGGGAAAGCCCGGTCCGGGCTTCCACTTCGGGGCGGCGCAAGAGTTTTTCAGCCATTGTCAATTCCTTTCGGCTTGCTTCGTTGCAAGTCGGAAGGTGGCGGATGCTTGCGCTAATTGGTTCTACATCAAGTTTCTATTTTTCAGATTTCTGTTTATATCGCGCAGCTACTAACTCATTTGCGCTTGCCCAGCTTCGCAGCGCCACGGCGGCAGATACCGTTTCTCCCGCTTTATTCTGTATGCCTAAGTTCTCCAAAACATCATTCAGGAAACGGCCAAACGGTCCGGGTGTGTCTTGATGTTGGCTCGGGGCAAACCCCCACAAGCGGCGGTCATGGGTGTTCTNNCTTGCTCCAAGTAGGATAACCATTCTGGGCTTTCGATTTCACAGTGTTCTTCCGCCCATGCTATCCGGCATTGGCCCGCCACGGCGGCAGCTTTCCAGTTGCGTTTTTTGTGCGCGTGTTGAGTGTCCCGATGTTCAGCCTCCATACTTCGGAGGACTTTCGTCGCCTTGGCAAGTAACCGCTCCAAGGTCTGTAATCCGTCTGTTTCAGTCAGAAGTTCTGACGCCAACTCGGCTTCCGCAAGGTCCAGCCTCTGCCGCTCCCCGATAATTTGGCCCACTTCATGCGCTGGGACAAAATTAGGAGCCGAATCTGAGTGCCTGCGTATACTTGCGCGCACCATCGCGTTGCCCAAACGCCTTTGAACGTCTGACGGTTTTTCAACATCACGCAGGCGAGCGGTTGGCGAGATACCGCAAGCTAACTGCAATCTTCGTCCGCCGCTCAATTCGGAAAGCAATTCTGCCGCCGCCTCCAAGCCTCTGCGAGCTTCCGGCAATGTTACTTCTTCGTCTGACAGACCAAACCACCAAGGCCCTTGAAGGTGCGCCATCAAAATACGTGTAACATAAGTTTCAGAGCGCGCTTCTTCTGAGATATTCGTCGGCCACCAGCGCTTAAAGCCCGCGCTCTCGGATGTAGGCAAGTGAGCTTCAATCACATCCCGCAGGCTAGCGCGGCGCTCAAACAAATCGTCAAGCGGCTCTATCAACCCTTATCTCCCAGCATTACCACATTGCCGCTCTGCGCTGCCGTACCGCCAAGGAACACCGCCCAAGCCGCCATCATATCCCGCCGCCGGTCGAGCATGTCGGAGCGCTGATAGGCCCGCTCCACCTCCGAGCCGATGAAATGCGCTAGCGCGATTTCTGCCATGTCACGGGGGTAGCCTTGTTCTGCCGCCCATTGCCGAAAGGTTGAGCGCAGCCCGTGCGGCACGGCGGGGCGCTTGCTGGCAGGGTCGAGATAGCCCGCTGCGCCTGCCTTAACCTGCGCCTCCTGCATCCGGCGCATGACGGCGGAAATGGACATGTCCGACAGCATCCCGCCGCGCGGCGCAAAGAACACATAGGGCGAGCCGTCCAGACGGGGCAGAGTTTCCAGCAGCGCCACGGCTTCGGGTGTAAGCGGCACGCGATGCGCGCGCCCGTTCTTCATTCGTGATGCTGGGATGGTCCAGATTGCCCGCCGTGTCGCAGAAGTCGCAGGTGTCGCAGCGTCTCCAAGGTGGAATTCATCCCATATGGCGGCGCGCACCTCACCAGAGCGGGCGGCAGTCAGGGTCAGGAATTCGAGCGCCCGTGCGGCCATGCCGTCGCGCTTGGCAAGGTCAGCCCACCAACGCGACATGTCGCCCAGCGCCAAAGCCGGTTGATTGTCGCCTTTCGCCACCTTCGCGGGCTTGGGGAGGATTTCCGACAGGTTGCCTTTCCAGCGCGCCGGATTGTCGCCTGTGCGATGCCCTGCCACTGTCGCCCATGACAGCACGCTTTCCACCCTTCCGCGAAGCCGGGAAGCAGTTTCGGTTTTGCCATGCCAGATGGGTTCCAGCACGCGCAGCACGTCTTGCACAGTGATTTCCGAAACCAGTTTCGGCCCCAGCACAGGCGTGGCGTAACGGTCCAGAGTAGAGCGCCATTGCTTTCGGTGTTTTTCGTTCTTGAATTCCGACAGCTTGGCGGCGTGGTATTTCTCCACGGCATCCGCAAAGGTGATGCCTTCGCGGGACTTTCGTTTGTCTGCCAGCGGGTCGCCGCCCAGCATGGCTTTACCCCGGTTGTCGAGCGCGATTTTGCGCGCAGTAGCCAGAGACACGGCAGGCGGGCTACCCAACCCGAGTTCGCACCGTTTGCCGCGAATGGTGATGCGCTGCACCCATTGCTTCGCGCCGTTCTTCGCCACCCGCAAGAGCAAGCCCTGCCCATCGAAATACTTCCCCGGTTCGTTCACGGTTTCCACGAAACGCGGCGACAGAGCCTTTTCCGGTCTCCTGCAATTCCCTTGCGGCATCGCATCCCCCTAAACATCCCCCACCATGACGCGGATTACCTCGGATTATGCCGGAACGTGTAGCACAAGGAAAGGGGCCTAGCGTCCTTAGTGTGTGGATATATAGGGAATTTCCCGGTCTAAACCGGAACACCCTATGGCGGCCATCGTCTCCGCCATCATAACCATTGCGAACACGGACAGGCACCCGTCGAGGCGCCGAGACAGGCGTGATTTCAGAGGACCTTGTCTCTCCGCGCCGCCCCCAAGTTCGCGCGCCAGGCCCGTTTCGGGCTTTGAGCGGCTCTCAGCCTCTGTTCGGGTCGATCTCGCCGTTTTCCGATCGGCCGGAGTTGTCCTCGACTTTCCAACGGCCTGAGTTTCGACCCCGCCAAAACATCGGTGCCCGTGTCCATCGCCGGCGAGGGGAATGGAGCCGCGATACATGGGAAGGTCAGCCTGCCGGTGCGACGGCCGAAGGGCGCGTGGCGATGGCGTTGGGGGCGGACCTGTGACCCCGCAATTATCGATGACAGACCGGTTTTCGGGTGATCGCATTCGCTCGGCGAGAATACGGAAGCGCATGAACCGTCACGCTATTCGACTGGTATTCTGGTAGACGAACGCAAGAGCGGCCTCCATGATCCGCTGAAGGCGGCCTCGGCGACAGCCCGGAAGACGTCAGTTCCGCCTTGCTTTGCCAGAAGTTCGCAAAGCTCCATGTTCGTCTTGGTGATCGGGGGTTGCGTTTGGTTCATGGTTGAAGCGGTCAGCCTCCGCCGCGACCATACACCTCGATCGCCGCCCAGGATTGCACCGGCACCGCCGATGGAATTGCGCCACGCCCGAGGACACTGACCGATACAGGCGACTACTCGGTGAATTCGCGTCTTCTCCGCCGCATCTCGTCTGTGACGAAGTCGGCGAAGGCCCTGACGCGTGCGGTTTTTCGCAGGTCTCCGTGCAGGAGAATCCAGATCGAGCGGCCGGGCACAGGGACCGTGCCGGGGATGCGTACAAGGCGGGGATCCATATCTCCCAGGAAGGCCGGGATGTATGTCATGCCAACGTTGTTCGCCGCGGCCTCTATTTGCATCGAAATCTCGGGCAAAAGATGGCGCTGAGGCGCGTCAGGGAAAGGGGTTTGAGCGATCCAAGACGCGTCTTTGGTCCAGCCGATCCAGTGGGCTCCGCGACTGTCCCCGGCCGCCAGACCGGTGTGGACGGCCAGATATTCCGGTGTCGCGAACGCGGCATCGACATATCGGACAAGCCGCCGGCCGACGACATCATCCAACACGTTGTGGGCCACGCGGATCGATACATCTGCCTCGTGGCGGCTGAGGTCGACGATCTGGTTCGTGCCGATGATCTCAACATTGATGTCCGGGAACGCCGCGCCGAATTTGCCGAGTATTGGCGCCAGAAATGCCTGGGCGAGGGAGGGTGGTATGGAAACTCTGACCGATCCCGATGGCGCGGAATCCAAGCCGCCCAGCTTGCGCCGGATGATCAACGACTGCCGCTCCATTTCCTCTGCATGCTCGACGAGCGTTTCTCCCGGCTGTGTCAGCGACAGACCTCTGGCCGCGCGGTCGAACACCCGTGTCCCGAGGTTGTTCTCGAGCGCGCGGATTGCGCGGTTGACGGTCGCGTGGTTGACGCCGAGCGCCTCGGCCGCGCCGCGCAGGCTGCCTGTGCGCAGGCAGGCCAGGAAGACGCGGAGTTGATCCCAGTCGAGTTGCTCAGGCATGAGATGTCCAATTCCTATGGATTGTTTTCGATCCTTTGAGGTGCAGTTTTTCCTATATCGGATCGATATGTGAAGCACTATTTGTTTGACAGCGCGTGGCGGATAGATGGCCGCAGCCGCCGCGAGGAAGACACGAGGGCGCCAATCGGGTTCGGCGTGTTTTGTGAAACGGAAGCGGCAGAGGAAAAGAACGCGCCAATGGAGAATGACGATATGGCACGCATTGCAGTTCAAAGGGTCATCGATGCCCCCCTATCCGAGATCTGGGCGACCTGGGATGCCTTTGGAGACATCGACAAGTTCAATCCCGGCGTTCGCAAATCACGCATTCTTGAAGGCAGCGCGAATTCGGGTCTCGGCGCGCGGCGGCAGTGCGACCTTTCGGACGGGCGCAATTACGTGCGCGAGGAAATCATCGACTACGTGCCTCAGTGCCGGATGACGGTTCTGATCACTGAAGGTACAATGCCGCTCAAGACGGCACAGGCCGCTGTTTCTTTTGAACCTCGCGGTGCAAATTCTACCCTCGTCCGGTTCGACATGTCCTTTCAGCCGAAGATGGGCCTGATCGGACTGATGATGGTCCCGATGATGAAGATGATGATGCGCCGCACCATCGTCGAAATCCTGGACGGAAATGCCCGGTTCGTCGAGGCGAATGCACCGGCAGCGGTCGCCTGAACGGGCCGATTGCTTTTGCCCGGCACGGGCCAATGGGGGCCGTGATGGCCCGCCCTTCGTCCTCGCCACCGTCCTTCGGGTGGTGTCGCCAGACCCGCGGACAGGTCAAAGTGGCGGCGGGCAGGTTCGGAGCCATGCGTCCCCACCGCCGTTTTCGCCCGGTCGTCGGAGAGGCGCGACGGCCCCTCCGTCATGTGCGCGCAGCTCAGGCCGCGTCGACCGCGCCTTTCAGCATGTCGCGCACCTGTCCGGCCACGTTCAGCAATTCGGCATTGTCGATTGCCGCCATCGAAGCGACGGGATCGATGGCGCTCACTTCGGTGCCGCCCTCGACCTCGCGCAGGATCACGTTGCAGGGCAGCATCGCGCCGACCCGCGGCTCCATCCCGATGGCCTGATGTGCCATCTTGGGGTTGCAGGCGCCGAGGATGCGATAGGCGGACATGTCGACGTCGATTTTCTTCTTCATCGTGGCCTGCACATCGATCTCGGTCAGCACGCCGAAGCCGGCATCGGCCAGGGATGCGCGAACGCGCGCTTCGGCATCGTCAATCGCCACACCGGAAAGCGTGCGGTCATACGTATAGCTCATCTAAACCTCCTGGGTCAGGGTGGTTGCATCGGTGGCTAGGGTGCCAACCTCGCGCCCGCCCGGTCAATCGCAATTCATCATGCCGCGATTGCCATGCATTGGCATATTGCCCTGGACAGGTGCCATGCCGCCGCCCATGTTTCTCATCATGCCCCCTGGTATCATGCCTTTGCCCTGCATGGCCATGCCTGCGCTGCTGCAACCGCCGGCGGCCGGGCTGCGATCGCCGTGGCCGTGGGCGAGGGCCGTAACGGGCGAAAGTATTCTGGCCATCTTGAAAGTATTTTCGATTTCTCCCGAGTTGAGGCAGCCAGATCGTCAATTCACTCAAAGGCAGGCTGCACGGCGCGTCAGCATAAGGGCGGTGATGTTACCCTGAGAATCGCAAGGGGGGGCGGGGTGATGGCCACGATGTCGATCCCGCGGGATCCGGCGAAAAATGAAAGGAGAAAATTATGACACTGCGCACAATCCTGACCGCCGTGGCGGCGGTCACGGCGGGGACCGCGACCCGCGGCCTTGCCGATACACCGGAAGGCTATGGCCACATGATGTGGGGCGGCGGTTTTGGCATGGGGGGCGGGCTGACGATGCTGGTCTTCTGGGGGCTTGTCATCGCGTTCATCGTCTTCGCGGTCCGATGGTTTGCCGTGAACGACCGTCGGCCCGGGCGCCGGGACGAGTCCCTCTCAATTCTGCGCGAGCGGTTTGCCAAGGGAGAGATCGACGAAGAGGAATTCGAGCGGCGCAAGCGGGCACTGGGCGACGATTAGGGCGAACCGGCCCTGTCACGGGCGGGTCGATCGGGCCTTTCGGAGACCAGAGGCCACAAGTGCCGCTGGTCTCCGGCCCCGGTGGTCAGCTGCGGCGCACTTTGACCCAGGTGCGCATACCCGATGCGGCATGGGCCAGCATGTGGCAATGAAACAGCCAGTCGCCGGGATTGTCGGCGACAAAGGCGATGTCGCGGCTTTCGCCCCGCTGCACGAGGAGCGTATCGCGCAACGGGCCGAGGGTCGCATCGGCCAGGACTTCGCGGAAATGCATGCCGTGCAGGTGCATTGCATGGGGAAAGGCGGTGTCGTTGGCGATCCGGATGCGGATCGTTTCGCCCAGATCCGCCTCGAGCAGAGGCGTATCGGTCAGGCCGACGATTCCGTTGAACGCCCAGAAGTGTCCCCGCTCTGCCAAATCACGGAATGACAGGCGCTGACCTTCGTATGTCGCGGCCTGCAGGCGGCCCATCGCGCCGCCTTCCATGGTCAGGGTCACGCTGCGGGCCTGTGCCACGCCGGGCACGGCCTGGCGCGGATTGGGCGGGAGGGCGGCGGGGACCGGGCGTCGGGTGGACGAGGCCGCGCCGGTGACGCTCCAGGCGACCTGCGACCACCATTGCCCATCATTGGCAAGATGCGCGAGATGGGCGGTTTCCCCCACGTCCGCGGTCACGTCCACGATCAGGTCCATCCGCTGCCCGGGGGCAAGGATCAACTCTCCCTGAGCGGTCTCGGGGTGATCCAGCGGCATTCCGTCCAGCGCCATCACCCATCCCTCCAGTCCGACCAGCGACAGCGCAAGGATCCGCGCGTTTGCAGCGTTGATCAGCCGCAGGCGCAGGCGCTCGTTCCGGCGTGCCGCGAGAGTGAGGTCGAAGGCTCCGTTGGTGCTGACGAGATTGCCGATGCGCCCGGCGTGGCTCAGATCGTGCCAGGCACCGAAGTCGTCCGTGATCTGCGCGGTCTCACGGTCGAGCCGCCAATCGTCGAGGACCAGGGCTTCCTCCCGGTCGATGTCGGGCGCCTCCGGTTCCTCGACGATGAGGGCCCCGTAGAGGCCGCGCGCCACTTGCTCAAGGGACATGGTGTGCGCGTGGTACCAATAGGTTCCGGCATCCGGCAGGTCGAAGGCGTAGTCGAAGCTGCCCCCGGGCGCCACCGGCTCTTGCGTGAGCCCGGCAACGCCATCCATCGCGTTGTCGATCCGGATCCCATGCCAATGCACCGAGGTGGGGACCGGCAGTTGGTTCATCAGCCGCCGCTGCAGCCGGTCGCCCTGACGCGCCCGCAGCAACGGCCCCGGCGCCTGCCCGTCGAACCCCCAGATCGCGGTCTCGGGATATTCCTTTGGCGTCAGTTGCGCCATGCCCGGCCGCGCCACGAGGGATGGGGGCGCGGTTTCCCCGCGCGATGGCGCCGGTGACAGCGCCAGTGCCGCGACCGTCCCGGCCAGGAACTGCCTGCGGTTGATGGATGAGGAAGGGCTTTGCGTCATGTCATTTGATCCCGTTGGCAAGTTGCAGCTCTCGGACATAGCGGGTGATCGCCTTGACGTCGGCGTCGGTCAGCCCCTTTTGCGGGGGCATATTGCCGAACCGCCAGTGATGCGCCCGCACGCCGCCGCGTACAGCCATTTGGAACGCCGCGTCCGCATGATGCGACGGTTCATAGATCTTGTGAACCAGCGGCGGCCCCATGCCGTTGCGCCCGGCGGCATTCGCGCCGTGGCAGGCGGCGCAGATGGCGTCGAACCCCCGTTTCCCGATTCTCGCCTGCTCCGACAGGTCCTCGGGAACGGTGAGCGCGACCAGAGCCGCGCCCTCGGGAGGAGAGGAGATGGCCTGCGGGCCGGAGGCCGCGGTGTGGGCGCTTTGCCGGGTTGCGAAATATGTGGCGCCGCCGGTCACGGCAATGGCAAGGACGGCGATATACACCTTGTTCATTTGCTTGTCTTTCCGCTGTGCGGCGGCGTCGCGCCGCCTGTCATGGGTGAATTCGGGATGCTCCGTTCGGTCATTCGCCGCCCCCGTCCATCAGGTAGGCGGCCATCGCCATCCGGTCCCCGGGGCTGAGCCAGGCGGTGCCTTGTTGCACGACTTCGCCCATGCCGCCGCCCAATACATCACCGTCGGGTGCGACGCCGGATTTCAGGGCAAAGGCCAGGCTCTCCACCGTCCAACCGCTTCGCTTCAATGCCTCCGGGGTGATTGCCGGGGCGGTCTTGCCGCCGGGCAAGTCGTCGCTTCCGGCGAGGCGGGCCTCCACCCGCCGCGCCCCGAGCAGGTTGCGGTCGGTGTGGCAGGCGCCGCAATGGGACAGGCCGTTCACCAACCACCGGCCGCGGTTCCACTCCCGCGGTTTGTCCGGGCGCGGGGCAGTGGGCGGCGCGTGGAGGAAAACCGCCCGCCAGAGCTTGAGCCCGAAGCGCTGGTTGACCGGGAACGGCAGGTCATTGGGCCGCCCTGGGTCCGCCACCGGGGGCACGGTCTGGAAGGCCGCCCAGAGGTCGGCGATGTCCTGGTCGCTCAGGTGGCCGTAGAACGCATAGGGAAAGGCCGGGTAATAGGGTTTGCCCTCGGGCGAGACCCCCTGGCGCACCGCCCGCGCGAAATCCTCAATGCGCCAGGCTCCGATGCCATGCGCCGGATCGGTGGTCAGGTTGGGCGGCATGAAGGTGCCGAAGTTGGAGGTGATGGGCGCCCCGCCGGCCAGCGGCGCGCGCCCCGACGCCGGGTCCGAGTGGCAGGCAATGCAGCCGCCCGCGCGCGCCAGATAGGCGCCGCGTTCAACATTGCCCTGCAGCCCGGCGAGGTCCACCGGCCGGCCCACCGGCCAGACGGCGAGTGCGGCGCCGCCTGCCGCGATCAGTACGATTGCGGCAAGCCCAAGTTTCAAGAACGCGACCATGATCAGTCGTCGTCCTTGCGGAACCGGTCATGACAGGCGGCGCAGACCTGGGTGGTCATGGCAAAGGCGCCGTCCGCCGGCATCTGGCCGATCTGTTCGGCGGTCATCGGCATCGTGCCTTCGGCATTGCCCATCATCATGCTGCCGCTGCCCATCATGGAACCGCTGCCCATCATGGAGCTGCTATTGCGCATCCCGGCGCCCCCGTGCAGGCCGTTCCCGGCGGCCCTGGACAGGCCGTCGGCCATCACGCCCAGCTCTTCGGCGAGACCCTGGAAACGGTCCCAGTCCTGCCAGATGGCCGGCGTCGCCTCGGATGGTGCGCCTGTGGACCCCTCGGGGAACATCGAGGTCATCGCGGATCCGGAATGGCGTTGAAAGATATCGGCGGCGCGGCGCACCGTCGTGGCGTCATAGGCGGCGGCGCCGGACATCATCGGGGCGACGGATTTGACCGCCTGCTGCATCTCCTTCATCGCCTGCATGCGGTCTTTCACGATGCCGGTGGCGCCCGAATGGGCCAGCGCGACAACACCGAGTGTCGACGCCCAGGCGGCGCCGATCACGATCGTCATGGATTTCATCTTGCTCTCCTGTGTCTGATCCTTTTTCGACCCGAAGGTCACGACCGGATCAGGCGCGCGGAGGCGGAGGGTCCGTCAACAAGATGAGGGAGCGGGGCAACCGGTCTCGCAACACGGGTTGGGCAAGGAAATACGTGGGAAGATATCTTGGACCCGGCAACGCCGTGGGAAGGATCTGCACATGGCAGGTATGGCCCGTATCGCAATGCTTCGGCGGATGCGCGATCTGTGCCGGGTTCGACGTGTCATGCAGCGCGATGCCGGACTCCGCGTGGATCGCATGTGCATCGGCCGGGCCTGACCACAGCGCGATCAGGCCGACGACGGCGAAGATGATGATGCCTGCGAAAGTCTTCACGAGAACCGGCTGCCTACCCCTGCTGCGTTTCAGTGTCCCGATCAGCCGAGGACTGTCAACCGCCCTGGCAAAGACCCGCCGCCAAATCCCATATCCCGCAAACTCCGGGTCTTGTCGGGCCTTCGGCATCGCAAAGGACCACCATTCCGCGGCATGCCCGACGCGATCTTGTCCGAAAACCGCTCTGGCCGCCCGGCCGCCGTTGAAGCGCGCGGCGGCCAATCAGGCGCCGGTTGCGGCTCGGGAATTTGCGCGGGGGCGCAACCGGCCTCGGCCAGTGCGGTGATGATCCGGTTTTCCGGCGCGTCCGACGTGATTGACACCCGGCGCGCCGCCATATCGGCCTGGACATCGGCGTTCGGATCAAGGGAGTGTCCCGCCTTGGTCATGGTGTCCGCACAGCCGCCACCGGCCATGTCCGGGATCTCGGACGGCATGAGAATCTTCTGTTCCCGCCGCGCCTGCCCCCTGTCGTGAGGGTCCGCAATCCGTCCCAGAGAGCCCGGGAGGCGACTGCAAAGGCGCACTCGGATCGAGGCAGACCGGTTCGTGCGCGTCCCCGCGCCTCAAGGCCGATGCGGGTTCTTCCCGCTGGCCAGCGCCAGGTGATGCGCCTGATGGTGCATACCGACCGTCATCAGCCCGATAAAGCCGAGCGCGCGAATGCGCGCGGGGTCTCCGGTCACGGTCAAGGACGCGCCGCCCGGGATTTCTTCGGCCCGCATGTCCCAGCCTTCCGTTCCGTTCATGGTGGCGCCATGGGCCGGGACCATGGCGCGGATCGACGCGGTGACCTCGGGGTCCGGGGAGGTCACGAGAAACCGGGCGCCGCCATCGACGGGCTCTGTCCTGACCTTCGCGCGCAACGTGACATTGTCCATGTCGATCAGGTGCCGGCGCAACGCCTCGATGTCGACGCGGCTCCAATCGGTTTCCGGGTCGGCCATCAGTCGGGCGACGATTTCCTGAATGGCGGCGAAGGCGGCCTGTCCGCCCTCGGTGACGCCACCGTCCGTTTTCGCGCCTTCGGCCATCATGTGGCCCGGGTGGTTTTTCATGCCGCCCGGCGCGGTTGTCTCGCCAGCGTGGTTCCCGTGCATCATGTGGCCGCTGCCGTGCACCGTCATGTCCTGCGCCTGGGCAGAGAGCGGCAGCGATATCGTGACAATCAGAATGGGAAGCAGTTTCATGGTGTGGTCCAGGGTTGCCGACGGACCCCTTATTGCAGGGCAACCGCGCGCCGCATATGATCATGATCATGCGCGATCCCTTCTCAGGTCTCTTCCGCGGCGCGCGAAGCATCGGCGTTTCCCAGGGCGCCGCGTTGTTCTCGACCGGAGCGCCGGTCTCCGAGATATTCAGGGTCCGGACCGGGCGCGTGCTGTTGCAGCGCAACACGGCTTCCGGAACGTTGCTGACCCTGCAGACCGCAACCGCCGGAATGATCCTGGCCGAGGCCTCTGCCTATTCGGACTTCTACCATTGCGATGCGGTGGCCGCCGATGCGGGGACAATAGTCGAAGCTTTGCCCAAGACCCGGTTTCGCGCCGCTCTGGCCGCTGATCTGGCGCTGGCCGAGGCATGGGCCGGGATGCTGGCACGGGGCGTCCAGGCCGCGCGGTTCAAGGCCGAGATCCGGTCGCTGACCAAGGTCGCAGACCGGTTGGATGCCTGGCTGGACGCCGGCAATACCCTGCCCGAGAAGGGGCGTCTGCAGGAGGTGGCGGCGGAATTGAGCGTCACGCGCGAGGCGCTTTATCGCGAGTTGGCCCGGCGCCGCACGGCGGTGGGGGCGCCGTGATGGATCCGATGATGCCCTGGCTTTGAAGGGGCGGCACAGAGGGGCGGGGCGTTGAGGAGCCACCGCGCTGTCCGCCATGGCACCTATAGACATCCGCCGGGGCCTGGATCATGGCGGCACCGCGGCCGACGAGGGCGACGGCATCATGCAGGGTATCGGGGCGGCGGCGTCATAGCCAGGCCAGGGCCGCAGCCGTTACCACCAGGTAGCGGGCGGCCTTGGCGATCGTCACGATGATCACGAAACTGACAAACGGCTCGCGCATCACACCGGCGACGACGGTCAGCGGATCCCCGATGATCGGCACCCAACTGAAGAGCAAGCTCCAGCGCCCGTATCGGTGATAGCGCCCCTCGGCCCGCGACAGGCTTGCCGGCGACACCGGGAACCAGCGCCGATCCTGGAAACGGCGGAGGAACCGGCCGCAGATCCAGTTCACGGTCGAGCCAAGGACGTTGCCGAAGGTTGCCGCCGCCAGCAGCAGGGGCAGCGACAAGGCCGGGTTTGTCACATGATAGGCCAGCAGGGCCTCGGATTGCATCGGCAGGATCGTGGCCGCGACGAAGGCCGCCGCGAACAGGCTGAGATATGCGATCATCGGCGCGGGATGAGGCCGCTGGCCGGGCTCGCCTCAGGCCGCATCGTAGCGACGGAAGATTTCGACAGATCCATCCTTGCGCAGCAGGAAGACGTCAAAGGCCTCCCGCTCGCTCGCCGGTCCCATCCCGGGCGAGCCGTAGGGCATACCTGGCACGGCCAGTCCAAGCGCATCGGGATGTTCGGTCATCAGCCTGCGAATATCGGCGGCGGGCACATGTCCCTCGATCACATAGCCGTCGATGGTCGCCGTGTGGCAGGACGCCATGGCGGCGGGCACCTTTTGCGCCCGTTTGTATTGGTCCAGCGCATTGGGATCGAGATGTTGATGCGTCACCTCGAACCCTTCGGATTTCAGAATCGCGATCCAGGCGGTGCAGCATCCGCAATTGGGATCCTTCATCACGTGGATGGGCGTGGAGGCCACCGCTCCGCCGGGGAAGGTGCCGACCGCCGCAAGGGCCGGAATGGACAAGGTGAAAAACCTGCGTGAGATCTGTTTGCGCATCTGAATGCCTCCGATGTTGCGCCCAAGTTTCGCCTCGTCCCCGCGGGGAGACAAGCCGATTTCTCTGTCGCTCGCTCAAATCGAATTGGCGCGACCCGCGGCCGTGTCGACGCAGTTGCGAGGCGCGGCAATGGGTCTGGTCACGCTTGGGGAACGCGCATCCGCAGTCCGGGCGTCCAGGCCGCCGATGACGCCGGCCGGTCCGCCATGGTGTTGGGGACCGGGGCGATCGGTATATCTGGCGGTTCCGAGATCATGCGGGCGGCAGCACATCCGGCCAGTATCTGCCGCGATGCAAACGGCCCTGCATCGCCTTCACCGACTGGGTGAAAACGATCTGCATGGGGGGCGGCGTTGCCATCTCCGGCACCGGTTCAGGCCGCGGGCGGGGCCGTTTCCTGCATCGAGGCGCGGGCCGAAAACGCCGCGAACCATGCCGAAACCTCCGGCCGGGGCGCGCGCCAATTGATGTCGGGCAGGCGGAAATCGAGATAGCCAAGCGCCGCGCCCAGCGCGACCTGTGCAATGGTGATGTCGCCACGGAACGGGCCGAGATCGCCCTCGACGGCGGTGAGCGCGCGGTCGATGCTTGCCCGCCAGCGGGATTGCCAGATGTCCGACCGTTCGCCTTCGGGCCTCCGCCGCTCCATGACGAGCGAAAAGGCCGCATCGAGCACCCCGTCGGCCAGCGCTTCGCCGGTGAGGGTGGTCCACCGGTCAGCGCCGGCCGGATGCAGCGAGGCGGACCCGGCAAGGTCAGACAAATAGGCGCAAATCACCGGGCTGTCGAAAACCGCCCGGCCATCCCCGGTCGCGAGGCAGGGCACCTTTTTCAGCGGGTTCGAGGCCTCCAACTCAGGACTGTCCTCGAAAGGGTTTTGAAAGATCTCTTCGACCTGGTCCCGAAGGCCAAGTTCGTGCAGGGCGATGCGGACCTTGCGGGCATAGGGCGAAGTGTTGGCGAAGTAGAGCTTCATTGTGCTCTCCGAGGTTAAGGTTGGGG
>NPIG01000711.1_pt1 | contig 22580 bp, 23 predicted proteins | sample 8637441 | NCBI WGS metagenome assembly NPIG01 (sample SAMN07420675, study PRJNA396082) | bioreactor metagenome | isolation source: sample BR6 brine-fed electro-methanogenic bioreactor BR | place: Japan: Kochi | collected 2016-06-14 | reverse complement strand
TTGAAAGCCCTTTTGTTCGCATGCCGGTTTTGCGAAAGAAGGCGTGAAAGACTAAACTTGTCGTCAAAGATGCAAGTAGGAACTACTTTTTTTGAAAGCGGGAATCGGCGTGTCCATAGACAACCTCAGGCAGAAGATAAATGAATTGCCCTCAAGACCCGGCGTATACCTTATGCACGATGGACAGGGGAGGGTTCTTTATGTAGGAAAGGCCAGGTCTTTAAAAAAAAGGGTGCAGTCCTACCTTCGTCACAAGAATTACGCGTCTCCGCGCCTCAGGAAGCTCGTAAGCGAGGTGGAGGATATTTCCGTAATCCGCACCGAGAGCGACGCGGAAGCGTTCATAGTGGAGTCCAGGCTCATTAAACATTACCAGCCCTTTTACAATGTAGAGCTTAAGATGGGAGAAAGGTACCCCTATGTCAGAGTCACCGACGAACCCTTTCCGAGGCTGGTGGTCACGCGCCACAAGGAAAGCGACGGGAGCAGCTATATAGGGCCTTTCGTTCACGTCGGGGAACTTAGGAGGATGTTGCGCCTCATTGAACGCTATATGCCGCTTCGGACTTGCACAGAACCCGGATCGTGGGGAAAATGGAGAGAACGTCCCTGTGTGAGGTACAGCCTGGGCCGGTGTCTCGGGCCTTGCGCAGCCCTTTGCGATGCGGCGGAATACCGGCGGCGCGTCGCCGATGTGATATTGCTGTTGCGGGGTCAGTCTGCCGAGCTTACTTCGAGGCTCCGGGAACGCATGGATGAAGCCGCGGCCCGGCTTGCTTTCGAGGAAGCGGCTCGCATAAGGGATACAATCAGGGCGATATGGAAGCTCTCCCGGCAACGTGTATCCACGGCCTTGAGCGACGACGTGGACGAATTGACCTGGAAGGCCCTGCTGGAGATCCAGGAGGTTCTCGACCTGAAGGTGGTCCCCTGGAGGATAGACGGGTTCGACATTTCCCATCACAGCGGAAACGAAACCTACGGCTCCTGCGTCGTTTTCGAACAGGGGATAGCTAATCCCACTATGTACAGGCGGTTCAGGATAACTGCAGGGGACGGGCCCGACGATTTCCGTTCCATAAGGGAAACGGTACGCCGGCGGTACAGCCACGTTTTAAGTGACGAAGGGTCATTGCCCCAGCTCGTGTTGATCGACGGAGGACCTCAGCAGTTAAGGTTCGCCAGGGAAGCCCTGGAAGAAATAGGACTTGGCGAATTGGAGACGGTAGCCCTGGCGAAAAAAGAGGAGCTTCTTTTCCGCCCGGGCAGAATGGAGCCGGTGAGGCTCTATGCCTCCAGCGAGGCTCTCAGACTTCTACAGAGGGTAAGGGACGAGGCTCACCGTTTCGCCTTGTCTGCTCACCGCGGCAGGCAAAAGAAACGCTTGGCCAGGTCATCCCTCGAAGATATTCCCGGTATAGGAAAAGTGAAGGCGGCGGAGCTTCTTGCCCGTTTTGGAAGCGTCCCACGCATAGCCCAGTGCAGCGAGGATGAACTTGCAGAAATAAAGGGCATCAACAAGACCCTTGCCGGCAAGATCCTGGCCCACCTGCGAGGTGAAATTTTTGACGACGCGGAGAATGAATGAAGCCAAAGACAGGTATTACATGTCTCTTGCCATAGACCTCGCCCGCAAGGGGACGGGTCGGACCGCACCCAATCCCAGGGTCGGATGCGTCATCGTGAAAGAGGGCCGTATCGCAGGGTGGGGTTTTCACAAAGCCTGCGGGCTGCCCCATGCGGAGGCGGAGGCTCTCCAAAGAGCCGGCGGTGACGCGAAAGGGTCCACGCTCTACGTGAACCTCGAGCCCTGTTCGCATCACGGGAAGACGCCTCCATGCTCCAGTGCGATAATAGAAGCAGGGGTATCGCGGGTGGTTGCGGCCATGAAAGATCCTGATCCGCGCGTTAGCGGCCGGGGTTTCAGTATGTTGCACGAAGCCGGAATCGAAGTGGAAGTCGGCCCCTGCGTGGCGGAAGCCGTTCGAATCAACAGGGGGTTCATAAAAAGGGTGATAAAGGGACACCCCTGGGTTACCCTTAAGGCCGCGATGACGCTAGACGGGCGAATCGCCGATGAAAGCGGATGGAGCAAGTGGATCTCCAATGAGTGGAGCCGAAAACGTTCACATATACTCAGGACAGAGCATGACGCTGTCCTTGTTGGAATCGGGACGGTTGTATCCGATGACCCGAAACTGACCGTCAGGGAAGTTTCGGGATATTCCCCCAGGGTGGTGCTGCTCGACCCTTCGCTGAAGGTTTCACCCGGGGCCAATATTTTTCGGTACGGCAAGCCCCTGGTGATTGCCTCCACCAGGGCTGATTCGCGTAAAGTCCGGGTACTGGAAAATGCCGGTGCCGGTGTTATATTGTTGCCATCCGAAAAGGGCAGTCCGGCACTTTCTGATGTGCTGGGGTGCCTGGCCGATGAGGGGATCAACGAACTTCTCGTAGAGGGTGGTTCGAAGGTTTTGGGGTCATTCCTTTCCGAAAGACTTTTTGATGACGTATCGCTTTTTGTGTCGCCCAGGTTCATGGGTGAGGGCAAGCCTCTTTGCGGTGAGGTCCGTTGGTTGGCCCTGGAGAACGCTCCGTCTGTTTTTATAACGAAAAAGACGTTGGTAGAAGGTGATCTGTGGATTGAGGGGACTGTGAAATGTTCACTGGATTGATAGAAGACACGGGCGTGCTTTATTCTGCATTGAAAAAATCCGATGTTCTTTTTCTCGAAATAGGTGATACTAAATTGGCGCGTTTTCTCGGGAAAGGGGACTCCGTGTGTGTTTCGGGAGCCTGTCTTTCCGTTGTAGAAATACCGTCGGAAAGCCGTTTTACCGCGGAACTTATGCCCGAAACGGCGAACAGGACGACGCTGGGAAAGCTTTCGCCGGGTGTCAGGGTGAATCTTGAAAGATCCCTGCCCGTTTCAGGAAGGTTCGAAGGTCACCTTGTGACCGGCCATGTAGACACGAAAGGCGTAATATCAGAAAAACGGCAATTGGACAAGACGGCACTCCTGAAAGTGAAGATCGCCCCCGAATATCTCAGGTACGTCGTGGAAAAAGGATCGATAGCCGTTGACGGCGTAAGCCTTACGGTGATTGATACCGGGCCGGACTGGTTTTCGGTTGGAATCATTCCTACAACCCTTTCTACGACGACTCTCGCTGAAAGGAAACGTCGTGACGAAGTCAATATAGAATGCGATATTTTGGCTAAATACCTGGAAAAACTCGTTTTGCCTCTGTTCGGCCCGGGAAAGACAAAAGAAAAGTCCGGCCTGACAAAGGACGCCCTCAGGGAAATGGGCTGGGAAATCTAGAAACGAGTACCGGAAGGAGAAAAGGAATGTCAAAAGCCTGGATGGAACATCCTTTCAGCAGCATAGACGATGCAATAGAAGATATCAAAAAAGGGCGCATGGTCATCGTCGTTGACGACGAGGCCAGGGAGAACGAAGGCGACCTGGTTATGGCCGCCGAACTGGTGAGACCTGAGGACATCAATTTCATGGCCACCTACGCGAGGGGACTTATTTGCGTGCCCATAACCGAAGAACGGGCCTTGGAACTTGACCTCAAGCCCATGGTGCAGGAGAATACCGACCTGCACGGCACCGCCTTCACGATAAGCGTCGACGCAAGGGAGAAGACCACTACGGGTATTTCCGCAGCCGAAAGGGCGCTGACGGCTCGTCTTCTGGCTGATCCTGGTGCCGGGCCCCAATCTTTTAGGAGACCCGGTCACATGTTCCCCCTTGTCGCCAGAAAGGGAGGCGTGCTTAAGCGTGCTGGTCACACCGAGGCTACCATCGACCTCACCAGGCTTGCCGGGCTTTATCCCGCGGGGATTTGCTGCGAGATCATGAACGACGACGGCAGCATGGCCCGTCTTCCGGACCTTTTGAAATTCGCGCAGCGTCACTCCCTGAAGATCGTTTCCATCGAGGACCTGATCCGTTACCGTAGCCGTTCGGAAAAACTCGTCGAGCGCGTGGCCACGGTGAAGCTTCCCACGATATTAGGGAATTTCATCGCCCATGCCTACAGGTCCAACTATGATTCTTCCAGTAACGACCTGTTGCACGTGGCCCTGGTTCGGGGCGAGCCCGAAAAAAGTGAAAGCGCCCTGGTCAGGGTGCACTCGGAGTGTCTGACAGGAGATGTGTTCGGGTCCCTCAGATGCGATTGCGGGCCACAGCTTCATGCCGCGATGCGCATGGTGGATGAAGCCGGTGAAGGGGTAATCCTTTACATGCGGCAGGAAGGCAGGGGCATAGGATTGCTGGAAAAACTAAAGGCCTACGAACTGCAGGAAAACGGACTGGACACGGTGGAGGCCAACGAGGCGCTGGGCTACGCGGCCGATTTGAGGGACTACGGGATGGGCGCACAGATTCTGGCGGACCTGGGCCTCAAAAAGATCAGGCTCCTTACCAACAATCCGAAGAAGATAGTGGGCCTTGAAGGATATGGCCTTCTGGTGGTGGAAAGAGTACCCCTTATAATCGAACCCAACGAGTTCAACAAGCGGTATCTCGCCGCCAAGGAAAAGAAACTGGGGCATATGCTGCACCTGAAGGATATCATAGGATAGACACCTGGAACATTTACTTGAAGAACAATGAAAGAGGGGATGACAATGCGCGTGTTTGAGGGAAAACTCATAGGGGCCGGACTGAGGTTCGGTATAGTGGTTTCCCGCTTCAACGAACTCATTTCTTCCAGGCTTCTCGAAGGCGCCAAGGACTTTCTTTTGCGCCATGACGTCAGGCACCAGGATATAGACGTAATTTGGGTTCCGGGAGCATGGGAACTGCCGCTGGCCGCGAAAGAATGCGCTCTCTCCGGAACCTTCGATGCGGTTATAGCACTTGGGGCAGTGATTCGCGGCGAAACACCCCATTTCGATTATGTGGCCGCCGAAGTCGCCAAGGGGCTCGCAACCACCGGGACCCAGCAGCGGGTTCCTGTCTCCTTCGGTGTGCTGACCTGCGACACCCTAGAGCAGGCCTTAAGCAGGGCGGGCAGCAAGGCGGGCAACAAGGGCTTTGAAGCCGCAGCGGCGGCAATGGAGATGGCCAACTTGCTTAAAGAAATACGCTTCAGCACGAAAGAGGAGAAAAGCAATGCTTGACATACGCCTTTTCAGGGAAGAACCGGAAGCCCTCAAGGTCATGCTCCGAAACCGGGGAGTAGATTTTCCCGTAGAGAAGGTAATAGAACTTGACGAGAAGCGCCGTGCCATCATAGTGCGTGCGGAGGAACTCAGGGCGGAAAGAAACCGCGGGTCCAAAACCGTGGCCGAGGCGAAACGCGCGGGTAAAGACGTGAAGGACCTGGTGGAACGCATGAAGGCCGTGGGTCAGCAAATAAAGGAGCTGGAAGAGGAACTGGCTGAAATCGAGACGGCTATAAGGGATCTCCTTCTTCAGGCTCCGAACTGGCCACACGGTTCCGTGCCCGTCGGACCGGACGAAAGCGCCAACGAAGAGATACGAGTCTGGGGCGAACCGGTAAAGTTCGACTTCGAACCAAGACCTCACTGGGAACTAGGTGAAAAGCTGGGAATCCTTGATTTCGAAAGGGGCGTTCGCCTGGCCCAGAGCCGTTTTACGGTTCTGAAGGGGCCAGGCGCGAGAATGGCCCGGGCTCTGATAGGATTCATGCTGGATCTGCACACCGGCGAACACGGCTTCACGGAAATCCAGCCGCCTTTTCTCGTCAATTCGGCCACGATGCAGGGGACCGGACAACTCCCCAAGTTCGCAGACGACCTGTATTCCTGTTCGGGGGACGACCTGTGGCTTATCCCTACGGCGGAGGTCCCCCTCACTAACCTTCACAGCGGAGAGATAATAGAGGAGTCTGATCTTCCGCTGTACTACACGGCTTATACCCCCTGTTTCAGAAGGGAGGCCGGGAGCCACGGAAAGGACGTAAGGGGGATGCTCAGGCAGCACCAGTTCGACAAGGTGGAGCTGGTCAAAATCTGCAGACCCGAAGACAGCTACGAGGAGCTTGAAAGCCTGACGGCCGCCGCCGAAAGAGTGTTGCAAAAACTGGGGATACCCTACCGCGTAATGTGCCTGTCCACCGGAGATATGGGCTTTGCTGCCAGCAAGACCTACGATATCGAAGTCTGGCTGCCTTCACAGAACATGTACAGGGAAATCAGTTCCTGTAGCAACTGTGAAGACTTTCAGGCCAGGCGGATGAATACAAGGTACCGCCCCTCGGACGGCGGAAGAGTCCGGTTCGTCCACACCCTGAACGGATCGGGCATAGCAGTGGGGCGTTGCCTTATAGCCATACTGGAGAATTTCCAGCAGGAGGATGGGTCGGTCTTGGTACCGGAGGTTCTGCGCCCATACATGGGTGGCCTGGAGGTTATCCGCTGAAAACGGGGTATGCCTTCGGGTGGTGTTTCATGGTAAAATCACAATGTCCGCTTGTGCAGGCGGAATTTTCGCATTCCTTTTTATAACCCGGGAGGACCAGTAAATGGCCATCCTGAACCAGGATCTTCATTATCTGATCTTGTTCGCTTTGACGCTTTCGATCGCTCTCTGCGCAATTCAGCGTGTGGCAAGGAAACGACTGGATCGGGACCAGTACTACTATCTGAAAGACCTGCTTTTCATAGGTGCCTGGGCGCTTACCGGTCTGTGGCTTGAAGAGCCCGGTCTGCGGCCTGTGGTGTGCATGTCCCTTCTGGCGGCGATCGTGGGTATGGGACAACGCGCCTTCCCCTCCAGGGGTTGGGTTGCGGCCTTTTTCGCCATAGGCGGCGGCCTGGCGTTGCTTGGACCCAGGATTGAATTCATAGGACTGCCCGGCGACTCCTACCTTTTCTTCGGCTTTCCCGTTGCCGTAGCCGTTACGTCCATCTGGGTCGGAACCTATCCCCTGCTTTTGCAGGAACTCGATCAGGTGCCCGGCCTCGCCGGTTTCCTGCTCGCCATAACCTGGGTGGTGATGCTTTTTGCCACGGGCCTTTCGGGGCAGAACCTTCAGGGGGCTTTCTCCATGTCGCTTTTGGGAGTTTTCATGCTTGCCGTCTTCTGGAGCCGGCACGGCCATTCCTACAGACGAATAGGAGAACCCCTGGCGGCGATGTGGGGAACCCTGATCGCCGGGACATCCATCCTCGGCGTCAGCAAGGAAATAGCCTTTTCGACGATGATGATACTACCTCTGGGCCTATTTGCGATTCCCCTTGTGGAGACGTCCCTTCACGTGGTGAGCAGCGCCTTTTCCGAAAGGCCGAAGGGAACGTTGTCGCTTTATCGAAACCTTGTGGCTCGCGGGATCGACCATACCTCGGCGGTCAAGACCGTCGGGAACCTGTGTGCCGTAGTAGGGGTAAGCGTAGCGAGCGTGCAGATGAGCGAGGAGCCAGTGTTCCTGGCAAGCGGGCTCGCCATAGCGACGGCGCTTTTGATATATACCGTGACTTTTCTTCTTAAGCGACGGGCGCCGGCGATTCCTTTGAGGAGGCCTCTTCTATGGGGGGTTCCGATAGACAATGTGTCCTCCGACTACGTCCTCTCGAAGATCCTGGCCTGGACGAAGGACTATTCGCAGGGGAGGTATATCGTCACCCTTGACGCGCTTTCGACGTTAAAGGCAAAGACAGACAAGGTCTTCAGGGAATATGTGAAGGCCGCTGACCTGGTCCTTCCCGACGGCAAGGGGCTTACAGCGTCGTTGCGTTTTCTGGGGAATCCGGTCCAGCAACGCATAGCAGGGGTGGATTTCCTCGAGAAGATGTGCAGGCTGGCATCCTACGAGAGAATCCCGGTCTACTTTTACGGAGGCAGGGAAGGCGTCGCAGCGGAGGCCGCTTCCAGGATGGCCGATAGATTTCCCGGTCTTTTGGTGGCCGGGACCAGCCACGGTTATCATGACGAACAAGGGCGCAGAGAGGTCCTGGAAGAAATAGTGTCTTCAGGCGCCCGCTTCGTGTTCGTGGCCCTGGGTGTGCCGAAACAGGAAGAATGGATGGCGCAAAACGCCCGGCTTCTGAAAGGAGTCGTCTGCATCGGTGTGGGCGGTAGTTTCGACGTTCTTTCAGGGCGTTTGAAACGAGCCCCCCAGGGATGGCAGAAGGCAGGCTGCGAGTGGTTGTACAGGCTTATACAGGAGCCCTGGAGGTGGCGACGCGTGGCAAGGCTGCCCGTTTTTGCCTTTTGGGTACTGATGACTAAACTGGGTTTGTGCGGGAGCAGGGAAACTTAATGAAAATAAACGCAGGTATGCTTATGAACAAGGATCTCACCGCTGTGTCCGAGGAAGATCTGATCCAAGACGCTGTCCATGTACTTTACAGTCAAAGACTTGCGGGAGTCCCCGTGGTAGGGGAGAACTGGGAACTTGTAGGATATCTTTCCGAGCGGGATATCCTTCAGGGGGCGGTGCCGACTTTTCTCGAGCTGTTGGCTCAGTCCTCCTTTCTGGATGATTCCGAGGGGGACCTGATCCAAAGGCTTAAAACCATTGGGAAACAGCAGGTCCGGGATTACATGAATAGTGAGCCCGTCTACGTGGAGCCCGTTGCCAGTCTCATGACGGTGGCGGATCTCATGCTCAGGAAAAAGATAAAGAGGCTCCCAGTTGCCGAAGAAGGAAAGCTCGTCGGGATTATCGAACGTGGCGCCTTTTGTGAATTTATGATGGAGGGCGACTTCTTCGATGACCCAATCCAATGACCTTCAGGCAAACTCCCTTTCATGGAAAGCTTCCAGGGAACTTGAAAGCTTTCGCGAAGAGCTTGAAAAACAGTTTCGCGAAGAAAAAACAAAGCTTGATGCCAAAAAAGAACAGTTGCGCGTCAGGCTCGATGAAATGGCGGAAAACACCCTCCAAAAAGTCGCATCCGAGTGGGAAGCCTACGAAAAGCTTTGCGAAAGTGAATCCAGGGCTTTTCGCGGAAACCTGGAAAAAGTCCTTGGGGAAGCCGTGGACGACGCATTTATCGAAAAGGTTTCCGACGAAGTGGCGCAAAGGCTGCTTAAACGTATCCTCCGGAGCGAAGATTCTCCAAAAGATGGCGAGGGGATCAAGTCTTGATCCGTGAGATGGTAAGAATAGCCGTATGGGGCCTGGCAAGCGACAAGGTCAGGCTCGTGGAGACGCTGCACGAACTTGGCGTGATACACCTCCTGCAACCAGTCGCGGAACCCCTTTCGAGCGAACTTGCAGGCACTTTCAAACGTGTTTCCGCAAAACTCCTGGGTCTTGTCGAAGCCCTCGAGTGGAACGGGTGGGCCACCCTTACCGATGACGATCTCGAGTCCGCCAGGCGGAGTATGCCCCTTTCCGATGTGAGCGTCATAGAAGAGCTTCAGCGAAACCTAGACGAATTCAGCGAACGCCTTACCAGGTTGCAGCAAGAAAGAGGGGAAATCAACCAGGAGCTTCAATCTCTTCGACGGGCCCTTAGGATTGCGCATCACCTGGATGTTTTCTGGAGGGAAGGGAAGGAAGAAGGGCTGGAAGTCCAGTTCTGGTGGATCTATAGGGAAAACCAGGACGAGATGCTGCACCAGTTGAGGTCCCGGTTGTCGGAAAGAAAACCCGGCGAGAAAATCGTGGCTTTCAGACATCATGAGGTCCGCCTCGATGAAAACGACGTCGTACTCGCGGTTTCCATATCACCGGAATTTGCCGGAGTCGCCGAGGAAGTTTTCAAAAAGGGCAACGCCGTCTTTTGGAAACCGCCCATCGAGGAAAAAGACCTGCCGTTCGACAAGGGCCTCGAGAGGATGGAAACCCGTTACAAGCAGTTACCTGCAAGGCTCGAAGAGCTGGATGAGGATCTTAAAAAAACCCGCCAGGAATGGGGCCCAAGGCTTGGCGTCCTGTACATACTCCTTAACGAGCGGCTCGAAGAGTTTTCCGTAGCTGAAAGCGTGGACCTTGGAGGCAACATCGTATTCATGGAAGGGTGGGTCCCCGTAGACGCTATGGATTCCCTGGTTGGAACCCTCAGGGAAAAATTCGGCGACAGGGTGCTTCTGGAATGGAGGTACCCAACGGAAAAGGAATGGCACTCGGTGCCTACGGCGCTGAAAAACCCTCCGTTGTTCAGGCCCTTTGAGCTGTTCTTGAAACTTTTGCCTACGGTACCTTACAAGGGTATAGACCCCACCATATTGATAGGCATTTTCTTTCCATTCTTTTCGGGATGCATGATCGGAGACATAGGTTACGGGGCCGTCATCCTTGCCCTTGGTGCATTCCTGGCCAGAAAGAGCAGGCCTCTTCTTTCTGACATAGGGAAAATACTTGTTTTCGTGAGCGCCTGGAGCATCTTTTGGGGAGTGGCTTACGGGGAATTCTTCGGAGACGTGGGGCATCGCCTGTTCCACATGGAGCCCCTCTGGCTCGAACGGTCAGAGGTTGTTCTGCCGGTAATGCTATTTACGCTGGGTCTTGGGGTGGTCCACGTCATTTTGGGCCTGGTGCTAGGGCTAGTGCAGGGGTTACGCAGCAGGCAAAGGCACATTTGGCTCGAGAAACTTGGCAATCTCATCGTCATCGCCGGGCTGATAGGTGCCATGGTGGCGGTCAAGGGTTGGCTGCCTGACGGTGTTTTCACTCTGTCAGTCACCATGCTTGTGGTAGGCGTAGTGGTGCTTATTGCAGGCGGCGGCGTCGGAGGCCTTGTCGAATCAATAGGCGCAGTGGGCAACATGCTCAGTTACATCCGGATAGCGGCCATAGGTCTTTCATCGGCAATACTGGCTATCGTAGCGACACAGTTCGTCGATGTGTTCGGCGTTACCCTGCTCGGGGTGCTCATCGCGCTGGCCATGCATCTTCTGAATTTTATTCTTGCCCTTGCCGGTTCGGGGCTTCATTCGGCACGTCTTCAATATGTCGAATTTATGGGCAAGTTCTATTCCGGCGGCGGCAAAGACTATAAACCCTTCGCAAGGAGGAGGTTAAAATCATGGAAAAAGCCATCATAGCGATAGCTGCGGCACTGGCAATCGGCCTCCCGGCGCTGGCGACGGCCTTTGCCCAGGCCAAGATCGGAAGCGTGGGAGCGGGAACGATTGCCGAAAAACCGGAGACAGGCGGCATAATCATAATACTAGAGGCGATCCCGGAGACGATGGTCATCCTCGGCTTCGTTATCGCCATCATGCTCATTCTCCAGTTTGCCTGATCCGATGGGCGCGGTCTTCATGGAGGAAATAAAAAACCGGCAGGAACCGGACCTGGAAGCCTTTAAGGAGGCCCTCAAGGCCGAGTACAAAAAACGCATCGAGGAGATACGAGCTCAATATGAACAGGAGCTTTCGGAAGAGGCTTCCAAAAGGCGACAGGAAGTCGAGCTCCAGGTGGCCAGGTTGCGAACCGAGCAAAAGAGGCGTTATGAAAAGATGCTGAAGGATGCCCAGGAGAGAATTCTTTCAGATATGAGGCATCGGGCTTCGTCTTTTGTCAGCGAATCCGTCGGTCGAGCGCTTTCGAAGCTGGAAGAAAGGCTTCACGGCCTGCGCAGGGATCGTGCGGCCTATGTTTCCGCCTTGGGCGACCTGGTCGTCGAAGCGCTGGAGGTCATCGGCGAATCCGGCATCGTTTTGGTGGACGAGGGGGAAAGCGCGCTTGTCCCGAAGCTTCCGCAAGTCCGCTTTGTAGAGGAAGCGGCCCTTGGCGGTTGGGGCGGGTGCATGGTAACCGACGCGGCCACAAAGACACGCGTTGTGGATAATACGTTAAGAACGAGATGGGAGCGCGCAGAAAAAGAGCTGCGCCTCCTTGTTTCGGGATACTTTGATGACGTTTTTACGATTCTTGAGCGAACCGCCCAGCAATTACGGGTATCTTAACGCGCGGCTTCGTTCGCGAATGACTGAGTTTTTCCCGAAGGAGACGTTTCTGGAACTGGCGTCGGGTAGCGTGGGAGAGCTCGAACTGTTTCTCATCGATAGCAATTACGGTGAAAGTTACAGGAAGGGACTCCTCCAGCAGAACCTGTCGCTTAACAGGCGCATTGAAATGGCCCTGGCTCACACCGCGACACGGCGCCTCAAGGAGGCGAAGGCCTTCGCCGAAGGCGAACCTGCAGATTTTTTCGAGATATTGCTTTCGAGGTCGGACATTTACAACTGCAGGTTGATCCTCAGGGCGTGCAGGACCGATAGCATAGGTAGCGGCATCGAGCCTTTCTGGCACGGATACGGAGCTCTTCCAGAGACCTTTTTCCAGGATCTCTGGAAAAGCGGCGGCGCCGAGAAGCTAATCGAAAGGGCCCTTTTATTCGGTCATCCTCTTGCGGTTCAACTGGCACATTCATGCAGAGAGCTTAAGAATTCGGGAAATCTCCTTTTCGCCGAGCGCCGGCTTTTGGGCGAAATACTAAAGTACTGTTTCGGCATCCTTAAGGCCCACAAGGGGAAAAACGCCGACCTGATGAGAGAATACCTCGGCCGAATGATAGACATCTGGAACGTGAATATATTTTCCAGGAGGGAAAACAAGTCCGAAGATGCCCTGAAACTTGACGAACCCTTTCTCGAGGGCGGAGCCTACCTTTCAAAACGAAGGCTTCAGGAATCGAGGAACCTTCGAGAACTTCTGATAGAGACGCCCTGGCAAAAGGCGATAACAAGACTTTCCGACGAGGGGCCGGCGATCCCGCTTCAGAGTGTCATGTCAAGCGATTTTACGTTGTGGCAGTTGAAGCTTTACAGGCACGACCCCCTGGGGATAGAGGTGGCAATCAGCTATGTCGCCCGCCAGATCACGGAATGGCAGGACCTGAACGTCCTGGTAGCCGGGCTCGAACTCGGATTTGAACCGGAAGAGATTGTTTCGAGGCTGACTTTTGCGGAGGACAAGGACAAGGCATGAAAAACACTGAGCAGGAAAGGGTCCTGGTGGCCGGGCGGGAATACTTTATAGACCTGTGGGCACTTTGCGGCTTCGAGCCTTTCCTGTGCGAAAAACCGGAGGACCTTTACGAGGCCATGCGCGCCGGTTTCGACGAGGACGTGGCACTGGTTTTGATCGAAGAGCAATGGTATGAAGGGCTGCCCGAGTTGTTGAAAAGGCGGATAGACGTTTCTGCCAAGCCTTCCTGGATCGTCTTCCCCTCGCTGAAGCCCTTCAGGGAGTGATGTGTCCTTTATGGAAAAGCCGGGAATTATCACAGGAATAACGGGTCCGGTCGTCAAGGCCCGGACAGATGCCTCGGTTTCGCTTTACGAGGTAGTCCATGTGGGGGAAAAACGTCTCCTTGGTGAAGTTGTCAGGATAGACGGACCGAGGGTCGACCTGCAGGTTTATGAGGACACCTCGGGTATGCGCATAGGCGAACCCGTGGCCTTTACGGGCGACCTGCTTTCCGTCGAATTGGGGCCGGGCCTTTTGGGAGGGGTCCTGGACGGCATAGGCAGGCCCCTTCACGCCCTCGCCGAGAGCGGCATATTCATCGGTACCGGCATAGAAGCCCCTGCGGTACCTCAAGACCTCTTGTGGGAATTTGAGCCGTTGGTCAAAGAAGGAGACGAGATCGGCCCTGGCGATGCCTTCGGCTTTGTAACGGAGCGCACGGTCTTTCGTCACATGATCATGGTTCACCCGGAGGCAAGGCCGGGCCGGGTCTTGAACATCAAGTCGAAGGGCAAGTACACGCCCCGTGATATGCTCGTGGAGACGGATTCCGGATATTCGGGTGGACTCACCCAGAAATGGCATGTCAGGAAAGGACGCCCCTACAAGCGCCGTCTGGGCTTTTCGGAGCCTTTGGTTACAGGCCAGAGGGTGATCGATACCCTTTTCCCCCTGGCCCTGGGAGGGGCCGCCGTAGTGCCGGGCGGGTTCGGAACGGGCAAGACAGTCACGCAGCAATCCCTCGCCAAGTGGTGCAGCGCGGATATCATCGTTTATATCGGGTGCGGCGAAAGGGGAAACGAGATGACCGAGGTCCTCGAAGAGTTTCCCGAACTTCAGGATCCCCATTCCGGGAGGCCCCTGCTCGACAGGATGGTCCTGATCGCCAACACCTCCAACATGCCCGTGGCCGCACGTGAATCGAGTATTTACCTCGGAATGACCATTGCGGAATATTTCCGGGACCAGGGCCGTAACGTGGCGATAATGTCGGACTCCACTTCCCGTTGGGCCGAGGCTTTGAGAGAGATAGCGGGGCGACTTGAAGAAATGCCCGGAGAAGAAGGTTACCCTGCCTATCTTTCTTCGCGTTTGTCGCAATATTACGAACGCGCAGGCAGGGTTGAGCCCATAGGCAAGGAAGCAGGGGCCGGTTCCGTTACCGTGATTAATGCCGTATCACCGGCGGGGGGGGATTTTTCCGAACCCGTTACCCAGGCCAGTCTACGTCTTTCAGGGACCTTTTGGGCTTTGGACAAGTCCCTTGCCCAGCAAAGACACTTTCCTTCCATCAACTGGAAGCAAAGTTTTTCCCTTTACGAAAAGAGCCTCGGCCGCTGGTTCGCCGAAAGGCTTGGCGAAAAGTGGCATGACGATGTGGCTTACCTGAGGGACCTCCTTGACATGGAAAAGAACCTGCAGGAGCTTGTCCAGATTGTCGGAAGGGATGCTCTGACAGAAGAAGACAAGTGGAAACTGCATTTGGGCGGGCTTGTCCGCGTCGCCTATCTCCAGCAAAACGCCTTTGACCCGAACGACGCCTATTGTTCCCTTGAAAAGCAGCACCTCCTGCTCGATTGCCTCAGACGCCTGGACCAAATCGTCCACTCGAGGATCGAAGACGGACTGCTCTTCCACCAGGTGCAGGAAAGGCCTCTTGCAGCGGATCTCCTTGCTTTATTGAGAGAAGAAGAAACGACCATGAAAGAAAGGATAGATGTCTTCCTTGAAGGTCTCAGGGATGCATTGAGCAAGATGGAGGTGGCCTTCGAATGACCACGCTCTACAGGGAAGGCAGCCGTGCCGTACGCGGCGTGAGTGGGCCCCTCATTTTCGTGGAAAACGTCCCCGGCGCCGGTTTCGGGGAGCTGGTCTCCATAGAGGCTGACGGGCACCGGCTTTCGGGACAGATACTTGATGTGGAGGAAGGACTTTGCATCATACAAGTCTTCGAGGACACCATTGGTGTCAGGTCAGGCAAAACCACGGTCTGGCTGGAGAAAGACATAGCGAAAATTCCCGTAGGCAGGAGTTTGTTGGGGAGGATATTAAACGGCAGGGGAAAACCCATAGATGGGCTTGGTGAAATAGGGTACGTGGAGGACGAACTTCCCGTGCATGGGCTTCCCCTTAATCCTGTAAAAAGATCCAGCCCCAACGCGTTTGTCCAGACGGGCATCTCGTCCATAGACATCATGAATACCCTCGTCAGGGGGCAGAAACTCCCCATTTTCTCGGGTTCAGGGCTTCCGGCGGGCCAAATAACCGCGCAGATCGTAAATAACGCGACGGTGCCTTCCGCGGCGTCCAAGTTCCTCGTGGTGTTCGCCGCCATGGGTATTACCTCGAGGGAAGCGGATTTCTTCGTCGACGCGTTCAGCTCTTCCGGTGCGGTGGATCACGGCGTGTTTTTCATAAACACCGCCGGCGAGTCGGCTGTGGAAAGGATCCTGACGCCGCGACTGGCTCTGACGGCGGCGGAGTATTTCGCCTACAATTTGGGCTACGACGTACTGGTGGTAATGACCGACATGTTGTATTATTGCGAGTCCCTGAGGGAGATCGGGGCCGCGCGCGAGGAAGTTCCGGGCCGCAGAGGCTTTCCCGGTTACATGTATTCGGACCTTGCGAGCATCTACGAGCGGGCGGGCTGTGTCTCTGGGAGGCCCGGAAGCATAACGCAGATTCCGATCATCACCATGCCCGACGACGACATGACTCATCCCGTGGTGGACCTTTCCGGCTATATCACCGAAGGGCAGATAGTGCTTGACAGGAGCCTTGCCGACAGGGGGGTTTACCCCCCCATAAATGTACTGCCGAGTTTGAGCAGGTTAATGAACAAGGGTATAGGAAAGAACAAGACGACGGAAGAACACAGGGCGCTTGCAGACCAGCTATACGCCAGTTACGCACGCGCGAAGGAGGTAGAAAGGCTCCGTCTGATAGTAGGCGATGACGGCCTGACCAATGACGAACGGCAATTCCTGAAATTCGGAGCTGTTTTTGAGAAAAACTTTCTACATCAGGGAGAAGGGTCCAGAAACCTCGAGGAATCCCTTCAGGCCTCCTGGCAATGCCTTTTTACCCTGCCCGACGAGTTGCTTTTCAAACTTCCTCCTTCGGTCATAAGGCAGAAGATAAGAAAGGCGGCAAGTCAATGAACGGTCACAGGCCCCCAACGAGGGACACCGTTATGGATCTTCGCAGGCAGACGGAGATCGTAAAATTCGGCAAAAGTCTTCTCGAAAGAAAGAAGGATGCGCTGCTCAGGGCGATCGACGAAGACAGGAGGGCCATGGCGAGGGTTGAGCGGGAATTTATGGACCATGTGAGAAAAACGGCTTACAGCTACGGCATAGTGAGGATGTTCGAGGGGTCCTCTTTCATCAGGCTTCTAGCCGTGGGGCGGAAGACGGTTACCGTGAGCAGTGAGCGTTGTAACCTAATGGGCTGTACCTACTACCAGTATAAACCACACAAAAGCGAGACTGGGATCCCCCTGGAGGAATCGTCGATGGATCCTGCCCTGACCTCCCCTTATGTAGATGAGCTAATGGAGCACCTGAGGTGGGCGGAGCGGCTTTTGTGGACCTACATAAACCTGAAGCTGAAAATAAGTGCCCTGGAGAAGGAACTGAAAAAGACCATGCACAAGGTGAACACCCTGGAACATACGGTACTGCCCGATTTGCGAAACGATCTGAAACGAATAGTGGATATACTAGACGAACGCGAGCGGCAGGAAAGATTTGCCGTAAAGAAATTCTCTAAAAAAAAGAAGGCCTCGAAGGTGCGTCCTTCGGAAAAAGGCCTGAAAGAAGCTGGTTCATGAAGGTTCGCATACGTGTCGTTGGAGCTCCCAAGACGCACTATTACAGGGAAGGAATGGAAGATTACCTCCGTCGCCTCCAAAAGTATCTTCCGGTATCCCTGGAATTTGTGCGGGAAAAAAGCGGGCGAAGTGATAAAGCCCGTGCAGTGCGTGAGGAAAGCCTTAATCTGCTCGATGGAGTGCCAGAAAGGGATCACGTGGTCTTGCTGGATGTCAAAGGGCAGGCCAGAGGAAGCGTCGAGTTTTCAAAATGGCTTTACAGGGTCCTGGGACAAACCCGGGGCTCTCTTGTTTTCTGCATTGGCGGTCCTTATGGAGTTTCCAGAAAGCTGATTGACCGGGCGGATTCGAGGATATCCCTTTCGTCCATGACCCTCCCTCATGAAATGTGCCTCCTCTTGCTTCTCGAACAGCTTTACAGGGCGGCTACCATTCAGGCAGGAGGTTCCTACCATCATTGATTGAACCTGGACTAGGCATTAGAATGCTTTTGACGCAGGTTTCAAAGAAAGGATGATAACCATGAAAATGGAACAAATGCTCAAGCAGGCGCAGAAAATGCAAGCAGAAATCGCCAGGATCCAGGAAGAACTGTCCAGGGAAGTAGTGGAAGGTTCTTCCGGCGGCGGCATGGTTCGAGTTTCGGCTAACGGACAGGGGGAAATCCTTGCGATCAATATCGAAAAGGACGTAATCGATCCCGAAGAAAAGGAAATGCTCGAAGACCTCGTAATAGCTGCAATTCACGATGCGGTGGAAAAGAGCAAGGAACTCGCCCAGTCTCGCCTCGGCAAAATTGGACAGGGACTGGGTATCCCGGGCTTTATGTAGGGGATGCAGACGTGACGAGAGGACCGCTTGAACAGACCGTCCGTCTTTTGGGCAAGCTCCCAGGCGTAGGTGAGAAGACGGCGCGCCGGTTTGCCCTTTATATCCTGCAACAGCCCAGGACTTTTACGAGAGAGCTTGCCTCGGCCCTGCTCGAGCTGAGGGAGCAAACGATACCGTGCTCGGTCTGTGGAAACATTACCACGGAAGAAGAGGACCCATGCCCGATCTGCAGCGATCCATTGAGGGACCGCTCGATGCTTTGCGTCCTCGAATCCGTGGAGGACATGTTGAGCTTCGAACAATCGGGCGCCTATTCGGGTCTTTACTTCATCCTCGGAGGGCGTGTCTCGCCACTGGACGGGGAAGATCTGGATCCGAAAAGGATAGATGCGCTAAAAGAATACGTGGTGTCAGGGGCATTCACGGAAGTGATCATCGCCACAAATCCCAGGGTAGAAGGGGACTTGACGTTTTTTACAGTTCTCGACGCTCTCGACGACTGTGATGTTAAAGTGACGAGGCTGGCTTTCGGACTACCCCTGGGCGGCAGTATTGGATATGCCGACAGGGTGACCCTGCATGCCTCTTTAGAGTCACGGGTAGATGCCAGACAACATGACAAAAAGACAGAAAGGGAGTGAAGCTCTATGGCTGAAGGATTCACAAGGGTTTTAAATTTTCTTGCCAGAGGCATTTTTGCGCTTCTGGGTGGAGTGGTCGGTTATCAGCTTGCTTTGTGGACAATCGGCCACGAATGGTGGCCCTGGGCGGGTTTCCCCCAGGTAATGGTTCCCTATATCCTCTTGATCATTGCCTTTGGGCTTGTGGGTTACCTGATTACCCCCGTTTTTACGAAATTCCTCGGCTTTATTGGTTCATCTTTGGAAAACAACCTCGAAAACCTCAGCTGGCACGATATTTCCGTAGCCACCATCGGCCTTATTGCAGGGCTATTGGTGGCCAATCTTATAGCCTTGCCTCTTGCCGATCTTCCCGTTATCGGCAGCTACATAGCAATTTTCCTGAATATCGTTCTCGGATATATAGGTGCCAGGATCTTCCTCAAGCGCAGGGAGGAGATCCAGGGCATGTGGTCTTCGATAGGCGGCCTGAAAGACCGGTTGAGCATCAAAGGGCGAAAGTACAAACATCCCGGAGACCAGGGAGAGTCTCCCCATCCGGGTTTTGAAACGCTGGAAACCCCCGAACACAGGGCTTCCGTGAAAATACTTGATACCAGCGTAATTATCGACGGAAGGATCCTGGACATTGCCTCAACGGGCTTTCTGGAGGGGACCTTTGTCCTCCCCGGTTTTGTTCTCACTGAGCTTCAGGCCGTGGCCGATTCCACCGACCCTACGAGGCGGACCAAAGGGCGAAGGGGACTGGACGTCATCAACGAAATGCAGAAAATTCCCTACATATCGCTGCAGATAGTGGAGACACCGCTGAAGGACCTCGGGGTCGATTCGGTGGATGAAGGGCTCGTTGCCCTGGCCAAGGTAATGTCTGCAAAAGTTGTGACCACCGACTACAACCTCAACAAGATAGCCCAGATACAGGGAATAGAAGTTCTCAACGTCAATGAGCTGGCAAACGCCATGAAGCCGATGCTCCTTCCGGGGGAAGGGGTTATTGTGGACGTTATAAGGGAAGGCAAGGAGCCTCACCAGGGAGTAGGCTATCTGGACGACGGAACCATGATAGTCGTCGAGGAAGGCGAGAAATACATCGGAAAAAGAATCGAAGTGGTGGTAACTTCCATGCTGCAGACGTCGGCCGGCAGGATGGTTTTCGGAAAGATCAAAAAAGAGGTCAGGTCGTAAATGGAATGGTCGTTCATAATACTGGCCGCGGGTGAAAGCCGTCGATTCGGGAAAGTAAACAAACTCGACCAGGAGCTTGAGGGTCTCCCCGTTTGGATGTGGAGCGTGGGCCTAGCGGAGCGACTCATGAAGGCGGGGAAAATACAAGAAACGGTCCTGGTTGTCCCGAAAGGGCAAGAGAAAAAGTTCCGCGACCAGGTCGAAGGGCTTGAGGGAAGGTGGCTTGTCGCCGCGGGCGGGAAAAGTCGCACAGAATCGGTCATAAAAGGCCTTGAAAGGGCATGTTGTGAGAAAGTTCTCCTGCACGATGCGGCGAGGCCTTTTGCCAGTGTTGCTTTGTGCGAAAGAGTAATGGGAAAGGTTCGAAGAGGAATCGGAGCGATCCCCCTGATCTCTGTGTCCGACGCCTTGAAAAAAATAGAAGATGAAAGGCCGCCGAAACATATTGAGAGAGACGGGCTTTTTGCGACCCAGACGCCCCAGGGCTTTTTCCGAGAGGAGATTTTGTCCGTTTTGTCAAGAAGGGACAAACCCTGTGCAGACGAGGGTCAGGCATGGATGGAAGCAGGGTTGAAACTGGAGACCGTGAAAGGGTTCTCTGAAAACTTCAAGATTACCTATCCGGAGGATTTGAACCTGGCCGAAAAGGTCGCAAGGGGAAGGCGCAAGATCAGGACCGGTATAGGATATGACATTCATCCCCTTGCGCCGGGCAGGACCCTTGTCCTGGGAGGGTATCCCATCGAGTCCAACCTGGGGCCGGTGGGTCATTCAGACGGGGATGCTCTTTGTCACGCCATCAGCGACGCACTCCTCGGCGCGGCCGGACAGCCGGATATCGGGACGTTGTTTCCCGCTTCCGACCCTTCCATTAAAGGAATCAGCAGTACAAAAATCCTGTCCGACGTGCTCGACAGGCTCAAAACTTGCCACTGGTCCGTGGAATGGGTGGATGCAGTGGTAGTGTTGCAGACTCCGAAGATCGGGCAAGAGATTGAGCGCATAAAGGAGACCCTCGATAGCGTTTTCACAGACCACGGTTTTGCGGAAATCGTAAATGTTCGAGTGAAAAGTGGTGAAAGAACCGGTCCCGTTGGTGATTGTGAGGCGGTCATGTGTTATGCCGTAGTCACGATTTCAGGTATCGAAACACTCCGGGACTGAGACGCTTGTTGCGTATCACATAAGCAGGGGATAAAATCTCGGGCTAACGAACCGCAGTGAGTTCGAGAAAGGCAAGGCAACAGGCCGAAAATACAACATCAAAGGCGGCGGCTTGATATTTTGTACGATTTTTAAGGAGGCGAACAGACATGGAAAGGGACCGTTTCGTTCCCGACGAAGGGTTGACTTTCGACGACATGCTCCTCGTTCCCGGGTATAGCGAAATACTTCCGTCACAGGTCAGGATTCATTCGCGACTTACGCCCCAGATATCGCTGAATATACCTATCTGTAGTGCAGCCATGGACACCGTAACGGAAGGGAAGCTCGCCATCGCCCTTGCCAGGGAGGGCGGTTTGGGGATCGTTCACAAGAACATGAGTACCGAGGAGCAGGTTGCTGAGATAGACAAGGTGAAACGTTCCGAGTCGGGCGTTATAGTAGACCCCTTCTATCTGCATCCCGACAACAAGGTTTCTGAAGCGGTGGAGCTTATGGAACACTATCATATTTCGGGTGTTCCAATAGTGGACGAAGACAAGAAACTGGTCGGTATAATCACCAACCGGGATCTGAGGTTCGTCTCGGAATACGAACAGCCCATAAAAGAAGTCATGACCAAAGAAAACCTGATTACCGCTCCGGAAGGGACGAAGCTCGAAGGGGCAACGGAAATACTGCGCAGGCACAAAGTCGAAAAACTGCCTATAGTAGATGCCGACGGTGTGTTAAAGGGGCTTGTAACCATAAAGGACATCAGGAAAGCGAGAGACTTTCCAAATGCCTGCAAGGACGAACACGGACGTTTGCGCGTTGGTGCCGCCCTTGGTGTAGGGGAAGAGGCCCTTGCAGCAGCGGAAATATTCATCGACGCAGGGGCGGACGTACTCGTGGTCGATACCGCACATGGTCATTCCAGGTCTGTCATCGAGACGGTAAAGGCATTGCGGAAAAGACATCCCAGTGTGCCGCTCATCGCTGGAAATATCGCCACCGGGGAAGCTGCCGAAGCGCTTATTGAAGCAGGAGCGGACGGAGTAAAAGTAGGGGTCGGACCAGGGTCTATCTGTACCACCCGGGTTGTCGCCGGCATAGGCGTTCCTCAACTTACGGCCATTATGGCTGCTGCTAGAGTGGCTCACAAAAAGGGCAAGACCGTCATAGCAGACGGCGGCATAAGGTGTTCGGGGGACGTGGCAAAAGCCATAGCCGCAGGAGCCGATTCGGTTATGATAGGATCCCTTTTCGCCGGTACCGATGAAAGCCCCGGGGAAGTCGTCATCTATAGAGGGCGCTCCTTCAAAAGTTACAGGGGAATGGGTTCTTTGGGCGCCATGAAGGAAGGAAGAAGCAGGGAAAGATACTTCCAGCAGGACCGTCCCGATGAAAAACTGGTACCCGAAGGAATAGAAGGCCTGGTGCCCTACAAGGGGCCCCTTGGCGGGGTTGTGCAGCAGCTTGTAGGGGGGCTCCGCGCCGGCATGGGTTATGTGGGTGCAGCGGACATAGCGGAGTTGCAGGACAAAAGCAGGTTCGTAAAGATCACAGCCGCGGGGGTAAAAGAAAGTCATCCCCACGACGTGGTTATCACCAAGGAGGCGCCGAACTACTGGGTGGAATAAAATAAATTCCACATACTTTTCCTGCAGAGCACACGGCGACGGTAGTGTCGAGTGCTTGCTTTTGCGATTCCGGGTTTTTAAAAGCGAAACCGGGACTTGGGATCAGACTTGTTTTTATCGGTCTGCAGGCCGTGAATCCTTGGGTAAAGACGGGATACTTTTCCTGCAGACC
>NPIG01000687.1_pt1 | contig 22683 bp, 26 predicted proteins | sample 8637441 | NCBI WGS metagenome assembly NPIG01 (sample SAMN07420675, study PRJNA396082) | bioreactor metagenome | isolation source: sample BR6 brine-fed electro-methanogenic bioreactor BR | place: Japan: Kochi | collected 2016-06-14 | reverse complement strand
CGCGGTCATCGACGCGGGCATCGGCGGGACGGCGATCCACGAGCTTGGTCCTGGTCAGCCCGCGCTGTTGGATGATCTGCTTCTCCTCATGGGAAAAGGCCACGGACAATCGCACGTCATAGAAGGTGGTCTTGAACAGAAGACCTTTCTTCACCGTGTGATGATCGATTGAGATACGCATGCTCGGCTCGGTGGCGGATCAGGATAAGGGTATCGGGAGGGCGGGGGCAGACGCTGGAAAGCGGATGAAGTCACGGGGAGAAACGGCCGGAATTGGGTCTCCTATGTTCCGCTATGAGCGCGCTCCGATCCCCATAGGGCACCCCCATACGGGTTGGGGGTGCCCTATGGGGGTGTGTTACGTTTTTCGTGGTGGGTTTTCGTTGATGTAGGTCTTGGCGGCCTCGAGGCTGGCGAAGGGCATGCCATCGATCAGGTACGATCCTCCGGCCTTGGCGATGCTTTGGCCGTTGTAGGTCAGCAGTCCGCCCGCGCCACGTGTAACTTCCGAGGCGTTGAGAGCGAGCCGCTGGTTGCCGTCAGGCACTTCAGCCCGGTCAGAAGTCCTTGCACTCCTATATCCATCGCCGCCCACTTTCTCTGACGTCGCAGCAACCGCTCCGAACGACTGAGCGGTGGAGTTGCTCTTCTGAAGCGCCTGCTGCGAGACCTCCAACTGATCGCGGGCGACCTTCAACATTTGCTGTGTCAGCTCCGCCATATCAACGGTAGCGCGGCCATTCTGGACCATCGCCAAGCCAAAAAGGCCAAACAAACAAATAAGGACACCCGGCATCGCCGCTATGGAAAGCGTCGCGATTGACGGAGGGCCGGAGAAACGGCTCAGTTCGGAGGCAATCCCCACTGCGGCAAAGGCAATGAACCCACCTCCTAATATTTGGCACCAGGCCAGAAAGCCGAGCAAGCTGAAATACCCGCGCGCTGCTTCATATGATCTCATGACAAAGTCCCCCCTTGCAGAAATCCTGCAATTCAGGGTTGCGGGGAGTCAAGAATTGATCGCGCAAAAAGAAAGCCGAATGCCCGGGCGGCAGTCGGCTTTCTCTTGGAAACAGAGGTTAGGAAAGGCGCTCGGATGTGCGTTTGTCCGAACCGAAAGGCGCCGTCAGATCTCCAGATCTTCCGGCGCCTTCCCGGCCTCCAGTGCCTCTTTGAACCAGGCGGGTTGGCGGCCCCGGCCGGACCACGTGAAGGCGGGGTTCTCGGGGTGGCGGAATTTCGGAGGAGCGGATTTCTTCGCGGGTTTTGTGGCGGCACCCATCAGCTCGTTCAGCGAAAAGCCTTTTTCGCGAGCGGCTGCTTCTGCCGCGGCCAGGGCTTCCTTGCGTTGGCGGTCTTCGAAGGTCTTGATTGCTTTCCCGACATCCTTTTGCAGGGTCTTCAGGTCCTGAAGGGAAAGCGTGTCCAGGTCGATTGCGGGCATATAGAGAATCCTTGTTATGGCGGTGAGTGGTTCGCCGAATTATCGTGGTGTGTACGTGAGAATCTTGTGCGTTGGAAGAGGGGAGGGCGCTGGGTGATGCGGGGACATTGCATTGATCAACTCCGTATTGCTTCCGATGCAACGCGTTTGATCATTTCCGGCATTGGAGTGGAAAGTAACTCGTGATGCGGGTGGAACGGGAAGCGGGCGCGTCTGTTTGATATACTCAACTGGGTGTTTGACCCAAGGTCTGATGGTAGGCTTCATTTGCGTGAGCGGCAGGAAGCGCTGTGGGCTGAGTTCTTCGCCGCTGCGGGGTCTCACGCGTAATTCAATGAAAAAGTGAAATTGATAACAAGTATCCCTCTAAGGTTGTTTTTTATTTGTTAACCATGTTAGCTTCCACATACAGGGGCTACGCGAACGATTTTTAGGTCTGTGCCCAATAGTTAACGAATGAAGGGATTGAGAGATGGCTACAGCAACGTATACCGCGGAAAACGGAAAGGGTCAGATTCACATATGGGGAGGGGACTTGAGCAGTGGCACAGATCACTGGGTCAACTTGGGGTTCAATGGAATCAGCAAGTTCTCTCATGGCCACCATGTCCGTACTGGTGGCGGTGAGGATACGGTGAACTTCCAGAATCTTGACGAAGTAAATGACGTGATCGTTGGTCGGCTGGAGGATTTCGACTTCTCACGCGATCGGATCCTTATAAATGGAGCGGAACTCGATCTGGAGAATCTGCCAGGCAATGTCCGGATTGTTGAGTACAACGGGGATCATAACGACTCTGGGTCATACGCACAGCAATGGCTTCTTATTGATACCGGTCTGGGGCATATTTTTTACTCTCTGGAGGGTGCCCGCGTAGATATGACTGGAAATGGAGGGGCAAACGGCGGCAACCAAGAATACCACTTTATTCAAAGCGCACCGAGTTTTTCCAATCTACAGGATGTAGATTTCATTGATCAAAAAAATATTGTGCCGGCGGGATTTTCCCCGGACGGTGGGATGACAATCAACGATGTCGATGAGGACGCTACCGATGTAACTGCAACAATAAACGGAAGCGGCAATGGGGATTTGATTGCCGCCGGCTTAAATGATGATACCGTGGAGGCCAAAGGCGGAAATGACCATGTTTGGGGCGGCAGTGGCCACGATACTCTGTACGGGAACGGCGGTGCGGATACCGTAGAGGGTGGCACCGGTGACGATTATATTGCAGGAGGAGCTGGCAATGACGATGCCTACGGTGGCGACGGAAACGACACTGTGCTCGGAAACAACGGGAACGACACGCTGCGTGGGAACAAAGGAAACGATACCGTCAGGGGGCAAAATGGCCAGGACAACGTATATGGCCAAACGGGGAACGATTCCTTGTTCGGGGGCGACGGTAGCGACAACCTGTTTGGAGGAAATGGTAGTGACGTCCTGAACGGAGGTAGCGATCAGGACTTTTTAACAGGCGGAAACGGTGCAGATGTTTTCGAATTTAGCAGCGGAGATCTGCTCGATTGGGGCAACCTTTCCGGAACAGTTGAGGAGCGCTCCTTGCAACTGGATCGTGTCGAGGACTTTGTTGTTGGGGAAGACAAGATCGAGTTCGACAGCTTTTCTGGTGTAAGCTCGCGTAGCGACCTTAAGTGCTGGAAGACAACCATAAATGGAAATATGTATTTCACCGTAAAGGTCGACGCGACCAATGAGCGTATTCTTGTTGACGCCGCAGACAGCACAGAGTGGTCCGACTTCTTTAATGACAGCAACTTCGACTTTGTTTGAGGACTAGAGGGGGCAACTCCTCTTTCTGCGGGGTGGATCATGGCCCCGGTCAGTAGCCCGCCAAGTGCTCTTGGCGGGCCGCGTGCGTGAGACGTGTCAGGGCCTCTAGATTTGTAGCTGTTCTGTCCTTTAATGTTGAGGTGAGGAGGCTAGCATTTGAGGCAGGTGGCGACCGTGATGAGGTCAAGCGTGACTTTGTGTAGAAAGTTGCGGAGTGCTGATGGGATGTAACGAAACGGCTCACCCAGTGGATCGTAGGGTGCGAGTCTACGTGCACAGCGGTATGAAGAGGCGCGCGGAATCTGGAAGCCACGCGTTCCTGAACAAGCTTGAGGCCGTTCTACAGCACTCGGGTTTCGAGGTGACCTTGCATACCGATGGTCCGGAGAGCGAGTTCAGTGAACTCGGCCATGTTGGATATCATCTGTGTTGGATGCAAGATCCGGTAACTGGCAGAGGGCTTACCATACGGCGCAATTACATCGATCCCTTTTGGAAAATCGAGAAATCCGGAGCGCGTTGGAACTGGCCTGTTGTTCGGAAAAGATTTGATGCCTCCGTCATTGATTTATCCCGAGCGTCCCGTTTTGCGGCAATGCTCCGAAGCCGTGTCCTCCCGGAGCACACTGGTCGCCTCTTGGCAGAAGGGTACGTTCTCGTGCCGCTGCAGGGGCGTCTGTTGCAGCATAGATCTTTCCAAGACTGCAGTCCGTTGCAGATGGTGGAAGCTCTGCTCAGGTTTGAGCGAAAGCGAGACATCGTTTTGACGTTGCATCCTGGGGAACGGTACTCGGATTTGGAACTCGAAGCACTGGAGCGTGTCTGCAAGCGGCGCAGTGGCGTCGCGCTTTCGGAGGTGGACACGAAGCAATTGGTCTACGCCTGCGACTACATTGTCACCCAGAATTCTTCTATTGCTCTGTGGGGATATTTGCTCCGAAAACCGGCTATCTTGTTCGCGAAGATTGACTTCCACCACGTCGCATTGCGGGTCAATGAGAAGACCTTAGAGGGAGCCATCAACATGATCGGCGGCCACAACCCGGACTACGACCGGTATCTTTGGTGGTTTTTTCAGGAGCAGTCGATCAACGCGAACAAGGTTGAGGCAGAGGATAAGATTGCTCGCCGATTGCGCTATCATGGCTGGCCTCTTTGATCACAGGGAAATGAGGTGATATAGAGAGACTACTGGGAGCTCATGCCAAGACGCTGCTACACTACCCCTCAAAGGTCTTTCACTTGCGAGGAGGCTCGAAGTGCAGGAACTTCAAGCTTCACCACGTCTTTAACGTGGAGCGATGTTGCTCCATTGTTGTTATGGTGTTTCGTGTTTGAACTCGCTAGGCGCTTGGGAGTTGACTGCTGGGATGGACGAAGCGAAGGCAGGCGGGGATGGCTTACCCATTTGCATGCGAGCGGGTGTGATAAGTGTTGACATCGGTGATGTTAAACTATTTTGCTGATTGGCCGTAGATTGGTGGCAAGGATAGAAGCGCGAGGGTGAACGCTCAGAACGACGAATTTCTGATGCGCGAGCTGCTGACCGATGGGAGAGCTATGAGGCGGCAACGCCCTTCGTCCAAGGGAGCATAGCGCATCATGTTGAAGCATAAGGCAAGCATGCAATGAGCTCAAAGGTAACACTGACGCAGGACGGCGGCACCGCAGTGTTGCGTGTTTCGTCATCAAGCGAAGAGCTCCGAATTGAGCCTGATCGCCTTGCAGACATTGTCTCAATCCTCGAAAGCTGGGTTGAGGCCGAAGCCGTCTTCGAGGCACTGTCAGAGGAGACACAGGAAAAACGCCTGCGTGCGTATCTGGCCCAGGACATGCGGGTTCAGGCGGCCCTCGCAACACTAGTGAAGCAATCCGATCTTCTTCGCGAGATTGTCGTCGGAAGTGCCAACATCGGAGACTTTGGGTTCCCCGAGTTCCAAGATGAGTGACCGAACCAGGTTCAAATTCCACATTGGTATCCCAGGTATGGCTTCGGATGTGCTGCCCGAAGCTGCGCAATCAGAGTGCGTGAAGCGTAAGCGCGGCGCCGCCTTCTTATCAACGAGGGATTATCGTGATGTCCTGCGCTCCTGGGTCAATGACAAATCATCGCTCAGCTATGTGAGCGCAGACCGTTCCGACGCAATCAGTGATTTGAAGCGTCGATTGTCGATGTATCAGACGGTGATCGCGAGCCAGCATTCTATGTTGGGGTCTATGGAGCAGGTCGTAAGCTCTGATCGTATGCTCCCCCAAGCAGAAAAACGTGTCTCGCAGCTGTCCGAATTGCTGCACGAGTTCGACCTAGAGCTCCACATAACGATCTCGAACCCTCTGGACGTCGCGCAAATCCTTACCCGTAAGGGTGTTTCCAAGCGAGAGGCCGTCGAGTTCCTTCAGGCTCCCCAACCTTGGTTCGACCTGATCCGAAGACTTGCACATTCCTGTCCTGATCGAAGCATCGTGGTNNTGGAATCTGGATGACCAGCTCTGGGCGATACCCGCATTCGGAGCATCACTCTTTGACCTAGATCGAGATGAGGTCGGTGACGATTTGCGGGAATCTCTCTCGAATGCCGCCCAACGTGAATACGCACTGAAGAAAGCCTTCTCTTGGGAGCATGAACTGCCAGAGAAAATGTGTATGCTGCTGAAAGGTCTTTACGCTGAGGATCTTAGTAAGATCAGTGCCATCGAAAATGCCCTTTTAGTACCGGCTTAAAAGTGCAGAACTGAATGGAAGGAATACTCGCATTTAGTACGAAAAAGTACTAAACTTCCTCAAAAAACGACCAGGTATCTTCAAAGCCTGGAACAGAAATTCCCCTCTCCTTTCTGGTTTGGTCGTGCCTTGTGAAGGTGTTGCCAGAGGACTTCACGCGAAGTAAGAACTCTTGAAGAACGATGCCTGCAACCGGTTCCTCAAGCGCGATTTCAAGAGCGAGGGCGTTCGTGTTCAGCAGTAGGTCTGAACCCCCTACGTGGTATCTATCCAGACCTCGAAATTTGTTTTTTGTTTGCGGATCAGAGTGTTCAAATGTTCCATCTTGCTCTAAACCTTCAAGTGCTCGCTCTCCTTCATATATCTTCATGAGATTCCCATAAAAATATCCGGTAGCACCAACTTTTCGTTGAGACTCGTTTGCGCCATGATCCAGGAAGGTTTGTAGCGTTGAAATTAGCCAGCGGGTTGAGAGTTCATTTATAAGAAGAACGCCTTGCTCATTCCAAATTCGCTGAAACAGGATTCGTGCCTTTTCAGTAAACGGTGTATCCCGCCTCAGGTAGCTGATGACCAGTGCATTGAGGTGGGCGAGTTTCGATTTTCCCCGGAGATGGTACTCGAGGATCTTGTACTGGTTCCGCATATCACTGCGAGGAAGGTCAGGCAGTTCTGCTTCCTCGGGTAAATACTCAAATGCCACCCTGTAGAGATCGACCTGTTCATCGGGCAAGAGGTCTTCAACGGCATGATGATCAACGCGTGTATCGACCCTTTTTCGTAGGGTTGGAAGGGCGCAGGGTGAAGCACCCGTAAATTTGGGAGGCCATGGTCTGAAAGATATGTTCTCCTCCGCTTTTGTCGGGGGTTTCCATCCTTTCATGATGAGAGACTTGGCAAACCAGGCGGTATCTGTGAATTCTGACAACGCATTCACGCGTTCAAGCAGGTCCAGCGTTGGAGTGTTAGGGGATGAGTTCTTCACGACAGTTCGGTCACGAAGTTCAGTTGTATCAATGTCGCCCCCAGTTGCGGCCAAGAGACGTTCGATGCCTGAGCTCGGAGAGGTTTGGTAGGGAAGCTCGATCAGGTTTTCCAGGAAGGTTTCTCGCGGCTTTTTAAGCTTTTCCTCCCAAGAAAAACCATCTCCATAGAATGTCGCAAAATCAGAGAAGCTACTGAAACGGGTGCGAAATTTCAGATGCTGATGGTAACAACTTCGAAGCCAGTCTTCTTCGGGTCGTTTGAAAAAAACAAACCTGACTCTATGGGGGCGCAGCGCACGAGACAGAATTCTCATGTTCTTGGTTAGTTTCGGGTAAATTTTGCGCCGTCTAGAGCGCCCGACCAGTTCTCCGGAAAAGTCCTCCTGGCTGAGGATCACATGACTTTCCTGGAGGTTGGAAATAGATTTCGAAATTTCCTTCAGCTGCTCTTCGGCGGCTTCAAAGTCTTCATGCGCAAGAAAAATAGCAGCGTCATGCGTCTTTGTGTTATGCAGAAATGCTATAGAGTGAGCTCTCAGTACATCAGCATTTTCCTGCATGGCTGCCTGTATTGCCGTTGAGCCGGTCTTGTGCGGGCCTACGTGTACGAGAACTTCTTTCTGCATCTTACCTGTCCACCTCGTCCATGATGTCTTGGACTTTCTTGGAAAATTCGATGTTGAGCTGCCTGTATTCTTCCAGCAGCCCGGATACCACTATTGTTTGTCCCATGTGCTGTTGCCAACTTTCGGCTTCGGCATAGACAGGTAGGTGCTCGAGTGTCCGGAACTTGTCATTGTATGGGATGCAGATGACACGCCGACCAAGCAACTGACCCCAGTACGCTCCATGGTATGAACTGGTGACAATGGTTTCACCGCTCGCCAAGAAGTCAACCGCTTCCTTGAGGCTGCTGGCTGCATTCGTCATGTACGGAACGTCACCGACAGGTTTCAAATGAGGTGTTTTCTTGCGATGGGAATAGATGACGACCTCATGGCGAGGAGTGGGTGCCTCATCAAAAACAGAGGACATGCAGCTCGCGCAAGGAACAAACTCTACCTCCTTGTGCCACTCAAAATTTCGAGTGCTAAAGAGAGAAAACTGGTTGGCCACCCTACGCACGATATCGTCCTTTCTCCATTTCATCGGAAGGCCGATGCCCCAAGCTACTAGGATGCTACTAGGAAATTTCGCGTTAATCCTGGCAGAGAAGCTATCCGTTTGAGAGAAGACCTGTCCGCCGCCGAAAATCACTGTTCGCGCAGAGGTCAGGCCGTCGTTGAAGCTCAAAGCTTCAAAACCATCTGGCCAAAAGTACTGGGCGGCCCCGCAAGCTCGGTCACCGACATTGTCCGCTTTGTAGTGAGAGTAGTTCGCAAGCGGATTCTTTGAGGGGCGGCGTAGGAGACGTGGAAAAGTCGGCATTTGAGAGGGCTGCCTCTGAGCTGTTGTGGCACGGTTCTTGCAGTAAACCTTCGCTCGATCAATGTGAGATGGTTTGAACGTTGATCTATGATGCGGGGTGACCACGTGTCTTACTCTGGCGGGTGCGGCGGAATGTAATCAGTTTCCGTCGGTAGCTGGGGGTTCTGCATACATTAGCTCTAAAGCATCCATGTACTCTGGTCTCATTCGATAGACGTGCTAGGTTAGACTAACTATCCCAGTACCATGCGAGAAGCCGATGAACTGGTTAAAAGGTGGCGACCATTGTGCTCGATCTTGCTTGGCTCGCCGAGGGTAGCGAGATGCAAGGTATGAAAAAAGAGACTGTAGAGCTGCACACGATCTCTTCGCATGGTCTGTTGAGGGCTCTGATGGAGGCGGAGAGAAAAGAGGAGAAACACCTTTGTGAGAAGGAAGTGCCAGATTTCGGTAGCCCGCTCCATAATATTGAGGTTGTCCGTCCGGATGCGGTCTTTGATGGCGTATCAATAACTGACGTGGAAAGCACTATATCTGCGGCAGCAGGAGAAACTACGAATCCTTTTGAAGATACCCGTTTGGCGAAATTTGTGGCTCGCCGAGTGAAGGAACTGGGGCCGAAGAAATCCCAGCGCCAGATTGCCAAAGAGGCAGGGTATCCGAACTCGAATATGGTCGCAATGGTGAAGGCTGGTGCTAGAAAGTTGGCTCTCGACCGGGTTCCATCGTTGGCAAATGCTTTGGAGTGCGATTCCACCTACCTGATGCATTTGGCGTTGGAGCAAGCGGTCGGCAAACTTGCCGCCCAGGCGGCTATAGAGGCGCTTAAAGCACCAGTCACCAAAAATGAGGTGGGCTGGCTGAAGGTGATTCGTGAAGCCTCGGACAGCAGTGATCCGCAGATCACGAGTAAGTCACGAGCAACGATCATGTCGATTTTCGGAAAGTAATTTGAGCCTGGAGAGCAAAAGATCAGCTGTAGTTGATTAGAGGTGAGCGCGTTTGGTTGGTTGCATTCCACGCAGTGACCGGCCCCGTCCAGATTGAAGCCGTACGTCTCCCACGCGATAGCCGTCGGGGGGGCAACATCAGCGCGGCGCCGCCTCTCAACGAGAAAGAGTTGGGTGGCCGGCCTTTTTACACCCGGCCACCCGCTCCTGTATCAGGAGTGTCGATTGGGTGTTTCGCGACCGTCCAAACGTTTTTGAAGCCAGTCTAGCACTTCGCCCTCAACCCATCCCACCCTGTTAGGGCCGAGCTGTACCCGTCTCGGGAATTTGCCCGCCTTTTCCAGCCGTGCGATATGCTGCGGTGAATACAGGACCAACTCCTTCAGCTGGCGTTTTGAAAGCATCCTCATCACGATCTCTCCATGATTGAAGAGCATCGCGATGCCCGGGTTCCGACAAGTCTCCCGAGAGGGCCACAGGCTAGTGCAGATTTGTGGATTGATTCAATGGCCCTGAGCAAGGTTGCCCGTTTGTGAACATACTATCGCTGAAGAAAGGGTGGACTAAACGGGGGTCTAAAATTTCACCCTCGCAATTTCCTCAATGAAATCAATGCGTTAAAAAATATATTGGTGCCCGGGGGCGGAATCGAACCACCGACACGAGGATTTTCAATCCACTGCTCTACCCCTGAGCTACCCGGGCACGGGAAAGGCGCTGGCCTTTGGGTGGGGGCGTTCTAGGCATTCCGTGCGCGGGTGTCCAGAGGCATTTTCGGCTTTCTGCGCCTAATGTGGTTTCTGCCGGGCGGCTTCGGCCTGTTCGCGTGCGATATCAATGTCTTCGGGGTCTTCCGAGGGCACCGAATAGCCGCCCTTGAGCCAGGTGCCGAGGTCGATATCGGCGCAGCGTTTGGAGCAGAACGGGCGATAGGCGGGGTCGGTCTTGCCGGCGCAGATCGGGCAGCTCATCCCAGCACCTCCGAGAGCGCCACGCGCCCGCGTTTGCGTTGCAGCTCGTAGTGCCCCAGCGGGGTCCAGCCGGCCAGCGCGGTTTCCTCGCTGTCGGCGCGGAAGGCGGCGCGCAGGGCGCTTTCGAACGTGCGCCGGTCCTTCTTCGGCATCGGTGCCAGGTCCAGGGTGATCTGCCCGCCCAGGCCGCGCAGGCGCAGCTGCCGGGGCAGCTCGCGGGCGGTGGCGATATTGGCCTTGAGGCCGGCGGCAAGCGATGTGTCGGCGCCGGTGTTGACATCCACCGCCACCAGCGCACGGGTCGGTTCGACGAACAGGAACGCCCCGCCGGAGAGCGGCACGCGCGCCGATTTCAGCGCCTCGATCGCGTCGAGCACGCCGCAACGCTCAAAGCCGCCCGCATCGGTTTCCACCTCTGCGGGCTCCGACCAGTCGCGCCAGGCCAGCAGGTGCGGCCCATCGCCCTCGGTCAGCTTTTCCGCCTTGCCCTCGGCATCGGCCAGCACGGTGTCGGCCAGCGCCAGCATGGCGTCGACATCCTCGGCGATCTCGTCGGCCTCGGCCCCCGCGCAGGCCGAGCGCAGGATAATGCCATGCGCGCTGGCTTCGGCGGCCTCGGTCGCGGCGGCGGCGAGGATGCGGATGCGCTCCTCCTCGTCGCGGATGCGGCGCGACAGGTTCACGCCGGGGGCCTCGGGCGTGACGATGGCAAAGCGGCTCTTGAACAGCAGCTTCTGGGTCACCGGGATTGCCTTGCCAGGCTCGGCATAGCCGGTGACCTGCACCAGCAGCGCCTGACCGGGGGCGATGCCCTTGACCTGGCGCAGATAGGCGGTGCCGTCCGGGGTGTCGAGGAAGAGGCCGCCTTGGCCCTTCATCGGGCGCCGGGCGATGGCGCGGTAGATGGCGCCGGGGCGGGGGGCGTCGCTGTCGATCAGCAGGTCGTCGAGCCGCCCGTCGACCATCAGCGCGGCGGCCTCGCGGTCGCCGATATGGTCCAGAATGATCTGCCGGCCTTTCATGCGCGCTCTCCAAATACGGGGTATCCTGCCGCCTGCAGCAGCGTGGCGGTCTCGGCCAGCGGCAGCCCGACGATCGCGGTGAAAGAGCCGCTGATCCAGGGGATCAGGGCGCCGGCGGGGCCCTGGATGCCATAGCCACCGGCCTTGCCCTGCCAGTCGCCGGTGGCGATGTAGAAGTCGATTTCGGGTTGCGACAGCCGCTTCATCCTGACCGCGCTGACCACGTCGCGTTGCCACAGCTTGTCGCCCCGGCGCACCGCGACGGCAGTGATCACCCGGTGGCGCCGGCCCGAGAGCAGGCGCAGGAAGGCCTCGGCCTCGGCCGCGTCGGCCGGTTTGCCCAGGATGCGGCGGCCAAGCGCCACGGTGGTATCGGCGCAGAGCACGATCTCATCCGCGGCGGCCTGGACGGCGAGCGCCTTTTCCCGCGCCACGCGGGCGGCGTAGGGGCGGGGAAGCTCGTCTTTTCGGGGGTCTTCGTCGATATCGGCCGGGCGGATCTCGTCCGGCACGACATGGATCTGCGCCAGCAACTCGCGCCGGCGCGGGCTGGCAGAGCCCAGGATCAGTTTCATGGCTTGACTCCGCCGTTCGATGTTTCGCCGGACCTGTCCTTGTGGGCGCGTTTCAGGTGGAGGCTGAGCGAAAACGCGAAACCGTTGAGGACTGCCCGGGCATGCGGATCGTTCATTGAGTCCGCTTCTTCATGGGCGAATTTAACCGCGAGCTTCGACGCTTCGCGGAAACCCTGAAGATATTCGGAACTGCGCGCCAAGGCGCAGTTACTTGAAGCGATAGTTGATCCGACCCTTGGTCAGATCATAGGGGGTCATTTCGACCTGCACCTTGTCACCGGCAAGGACGCGGATGCGGTTCTTACGCATCTTGCCTGCCGTATGTGCGATGATCTCATGGCCGTTTTCCAGCTCGACCCGAAACGTCGCATTGGGCAGGAGTTCCTTCACGACACCGGGAAATTCGAGCGTATCTTCCTTGGCCATGTTGTCTCCATAATGGTTTCACCCGCCAGGGCGCGGGCCGTGCGCTTAAATGCGCCCTTTCCCCCGGGTTTTCAAGGCTGCGCGCGGCCAAACTGTACAATTTGTGATGGAAACGCCCCAATGCGGCTGTCAGAGCGCCCTGATCCAGACCTGCAGCGGCTTGGCGGTCGGTTCTGCCTCGCCGACGTCCTTCCAGGTGAACCGCGCCACCGCGCCGGGCAGCTTGTCATAGCCGCGCCCGCGCCAGAAGGCATCGAGCGGGCGGTAATCGCCCGGTTTCAGCGGGTGATCGGCGGGCCGCTCGACGGCGCAGAAGGCGCAGTAGCGGAACCCGAGGCGCCGCGCGTGATCCTCGCGCGCGTCAAAGAAGCGGTGGCCGATCCCCTGTCCGCGATAGGCGGGCAGCAGCACCGATTCCGCGCAGTAGAACACCTGGTCCAGCGCATATCCCGACCCGTCGAAGGCGGCGGCGAAATCATCGGCATGATCGGCCAGCGGCGTGCCGGTGGCCGCCCCCACCAGCCGGTCGCCGTCGAAGGCCCCCACCAGAATCGCGCGCGCGCTGTCGCGGTAGGATTGCAGATAGCGCCGCTCATAGGCGCGGTCGCCGTCATAGAGATAGGGCCAGTCGCGGAACACCGCGATGCGCAGATCGGCCACGGCGTCGAGCGCGGCCTCCAGCGCGGCGCCGGTCAGGACGCGCACATCGGTCATGACACCTGCCGGATCCAGTCGGCGAGGTTGTAATAGGTGGTCACGCGGCTGATCTTGCCGTCCTTGAGGTCGAAGAACGACCCGCCGGGCAGGCGATAGGTCTGGCCCCTGGCCTCCGGCAGCCCCTCGTCGGTGGCCAGATAGGTGCCGTTGACGATAAACTCCGCCGCCGCGCGGGTGCCGCCCTCGGCGTCGAAGATCACCATGTCGGTCAGCTCTTCGCGGTAACAGCGGCTCATATGGGCGCAGAATGCGGCGAATTTCTCCTTGCCGACGCGGATCTGGCCCTCGTTCACGTGATGGGCCACGTCGTCGGTCAGGCAGTCCAGCATGCCGGGCACATCGCCGGCGTTGAAGGCGGCGAAATAGCGTTTGACGGTGTCGTTCATGAAACCTCCGTGGGGTCGCCCCATTTCTCTTTCAGCTTGGCGATGATCTGGTCGCGGGTCTGACGGTAGGCGGCCAGTTTCTCGTCCCTGGTGTTGCCCAGCCCGGTGGGATCGAGGATCGGCCAATACTCAACGTCGAGGTGGAAAAACCGGGTCAGCTCCAGCGCGCGGCGCTGGCTGGCCGGAGACAGCGCCACCACCAGGTCAAAGGAGCTGAGATCGTCGCCCCATTGTTCCATGTCCTCGAACGAGCGGGTGCGGTGGCGCGACAATTCCACGTCGATTTCCTGGCACACGGCGATGGCGAAGCCGTCGATCTCCATATCGCTCCGGACCCCGGCCGATTGGACATAGGTCGACATGCCATAGAACTTTTTCATAATCCCTTCGGCCATCGGCGAGCGGCAGGAATTATGATCGCAGCAGAACAGGATCGACTGCGGCAGCGGGTCCACGGCCTAGCCCCCGAAATGCAGGACGCAGATCAGGGTGAACAGGCGCCGCGCGGTGTCCTCGTCGACCTCGGCCTTGCCCTCCAGCCGTTCCTTCAGGACCCGGCTGCCTTCGTTGTGGATGCCGCGGCGGGCCATGTCGATGGTCTCGATCTGGCTGGGCGGCAGGGTCTTCACCGCGTTGTAATAGGATTCGCAGATCTGGAAATAATCCTTCACCACCTGGCGGAACGGGCCCAGCGACAGGTGGAACTCGGCCGCCTTCTGGCCCTCTTCGGTCTCGATGTCGAACACCAGCCGCTTGTCGCGGATCGACAGCGTCACCCGATAGGGGCCCTCGGGCACGACGCGGTCGTCGCGCTTGGGCAGGGTAAAGCTGTTTTGTTCCAGCAGGTCGAACATGGCGACCTTGCGTTCCTGTTCGATCTCGGGCGTCGGCGGGGGCAGCCCCGCGTCGTCCAGCGCAATATCGACGATATGTGACATCGGCATGTTACCTGTTCAGATGGTCCAGACGCGCCCGGACCGAGAGCCCGTGCGCCTCAAGGCTTTCGGATTGCGCCAGGCGCTCGGCGCTGGGGCCGATGGCGCGCAGCGCCTCGGGCGTCATCCGCGCCAAGGTGGTGCGCTTGAGGAAATCCATCACGCTCAAACCCGACGAAAACCGCGCCGAGCGCGCCGTCGGCAGAACGTGGTTCGGACCGCCGACATAATCGCCGATGGCCTCCGGCGTGAACTGCCCCAGGAAGATGGCGCCGGCATGGATGCATTTGCCGGCCAGCGCCTCGGGGTCGGAAACGCAGAGCTCCAGGTGCTCGGGTGCGATGCGGTTCGAGAGCTGCGCCGCCTCGTCCAGGTCGCGCACGGTGATCACCGCGCCGAAATCGCGCCAGCTGGCCCCCGCGATGGCGCGGCGCTCCAGCGTGTCCAGCCGCGTGTCGACCGCCTCGGCCACCGCGCGGCCGAAGGCGGCGTCGTCGGTGATCAGGATCGACTGCGCGCTTTCGTCGTGTTCGGCCTGGCTCATCAGGTCGAGCGCCAGCCAGTCGGGGTCGTTGTCGCGGTCGGCGATCACCAGGATCTCGGACGGACCGGCGATCATGTCGATGCCGACCTTGCCGAACACCCGCCGCTTGGCCGCGGCGACAAAGGCGTTGCCGGGGCCGGTGATCTTGTCGACCGGCTTGATCGTCTCGGTGCCATAGGCCAGCGCCGCGATCGCCTGCGCCCCGCCGATGCGATAAATCTCGTCGACGCCAGCGATCTGCGCGGCCAGCAGCACCAGCGGATTGACCTTGCCGTCGGGCGTGGGCACCGCGATGGCCAGACGCGCGACGCCCGCCACCTTGGCCGGCACCGCGTTCATCAGCACCGAGGAGGGGTAGGAGGCCAGCCCCCCCGGCACGTAGAGGCCGGCGGCGGAAACCGGCGACCAGCGCCAGCCCAGCGTGGCGCCCTCGGGGTCGGTCCAGCTTTGGTCCTCGGGCATCTGGCGGACGTGATAGGCGCGGATGCGCTCGGCGGCCAGTTCCAGCGCGTCGCGGTCCGCTGCCGAAACCTCGGCGACCGCGGCGGCGATCTCCTCGGGCGAAAAGGCCAGCCGCTCGGGCGTCAGGTCCAGCCGGTCGAATTTCGCGGTCAGCTCGATCACCGCCGCATCGCCGCGCGCGCGCACGTCGGCGATGATCGCGGCGACGGTGTCATCCACATCGGGGCTGTCCTCGCGCTTGGCCGACAGCAGGGCGGCAAAGGCGGTTTCGAAATCGGTGTCTTTGGTGTCGAGGAACTGGGGCATTTGGGTCTCCGGCCGATGGCCTGACATACAAGCGCGCGGGCAGGGCCTCAAGGGGCGAGCGGCTTCTGCATCGGATAGCCGACGATCCAGCGCCCGGCGCGGCCCGGGCCCGCCACCTGCCAGCCGTGTTTGATGTAGAAGCCGCGTGCCGTGGCGGTGGCGGTGAGGCGCGCGGTCGTCACCCCCACTTGCGCCAGTTCCGCCTCCATCGCCGCCAGCAGCGCGGAGGAGAGGCCGCGGCCGCGGCAGGCCGGATCGACATAGTTCAGGGTGATCTTGCCCTCGCCGGCCTCGATCTCGCCCACGGCGGCGATACGCCCGTTCAGTTCCGCCACCCGAAGACCGCCCGCCGCGATCATCCGTGCCACGCTCTCCGGGGTCTTGTTGGCGACCCACCGCGCGATGGCCGCCGGGTCATCATGGTGATCGGCGCGGCAAAGCTCGGTGATCGAGGCGACCAGCACGCGCGAGGCGGCGAGGGCATCCTCGGGCCGGGCTGGGCGAACGGCGGCGGTCATTCGCCGTGGTCGGGGGCCTTGCCGGACGGCGCGCGGTAGGGCCGGGTTACGTCGCGCAGGCTGACGCCCACCGCTTCCACCGCCAGCCGGATCGCGCCGTCGCCGGCCAGCGTCAGCAGGATATGCCCGGTGCCGTCCTCGCCGGGTTCGAACGCCACCGACAGCAGCGACAGGATGGTATCGGGGTCGCGGTGTGGCACGCCCTGGCTGGCGACGCCCAGCACCTCGTCGATCACCAGCAGCGACCGGACCCGTTCCGGCCCGTGGCGGTCGCGGCCCTTGTCCTCCCAGCGGAAGCGGTTGAGCAGCACGGCAAAGCGGCGCTGCGCCGGGGTCCACTGCATCTCGTTGGCCTGAAACACCGAATCCTGAACCAGCGCCGAGATCACCTTGAGATCCTCGGCGTCCAGCGCTCCCAGGTTCAGCGGCGCCTCGCCGCCCTCTTCGAATGTCGCATCCGTGCTCATTCGCCCTTGATCCGTTCGATTTTGGCGCCGACCGCCTGCAGCTTGCGTTCCACGTTCTCATATCCGCGGTCCAGATGATAGACGCGGTTGACCACGGTTTCGCCCTCGGCGGCCAGAGCGGCCAGGATCAGCGACACGCTGGCGCGCAGGTCGGTCGCCATTACCGGCGCCCCCTTCAGGCGGTCGACCCCGGTGACGGTGGCGGTGCCGCCCTGAACGTCGATCTTCGCCCCCATGCGCATCAGCTCGGGCGCGTGCATGAAGCGGTTCTCGAAGATCCGCTCCTCCAGCACGCTGGTGCCCTCGGCGGTGCACAGCAGCGCCATCATCTGCGCCTGCAGGTCGGTGGGAAAGCCGGGGAAGGGTTCGGTCACCACGTCCACCGCGCGTACCCGGTCGGCGCGGCGCCTGACCGTGAGCCCGGCCCCGGTTTCCGCGACGTCGATGCCGGCTTCGTCCAGCTTCTCGCAGAAGGCGCCGACCAGCTCGATCCGTCCGCCCAGCAATTCCACCTCGCCGCCGCAGATCGCCGGGGCCAGCATATAGGTGCCCAGCTCGATCCGGTCGGGCACCACCGGGTGGGTGGCGCCGTGCAGCCGGTCGACGCCCTGGACGGTGATCGTTCCGGTGCCTTCGCCCTCGATCTGCGCCCCCATCTTGCGCAGGCATTGCGCCAGGTCGACGATCTCGGGCTCGCGCGCGGCGTTCTTCAGAACCGTGGTGCCCTTGGCCAGCGTCGCCGCCATCAGCGCGTTTTCTGTCGCGCCCACCGAGACAAAGGGAAACTCGACCGTTCCGCCCTTCAGCCCGCCGGGGGCCTTGGCATGCACATAGCCGTCGCGCAGATCCAACTCGGCGCCCATCGCCTCCAGCGCCCGCAGATGCAGGTCCACGGGCCGCGCGCCGATGGCGCAGCCGCCGGGCAGCGAGACCACCGCATGGCCGTCGCGCGCCAGCATCGGCCCCAGCACCAGGATCGAGGCCCGCATCTTGCGCACGATGTCATAATCGGCGGTATGGTTGTTCAGGTCATGGCTCGACATCGCCAGAACCTGACCGTTCTGCAGGCTGGTGACCTCGGCCCCAAGCGATTGCAGCAGCGCGGTCATGGTCCGGATATCGGACAGGCGCGGCGCATTGGTCAGCGTGAGCGGTTCCTCGCTCAACAGCGTGGCGGGCATCAGCGTCAGACAGGCGTTCTTGGCGCCTGCGATCGGGATCTGGCCGCTCAGCGGCCCGTTCCCTGTCACCAGTATCGAATCCATCTGCTCAGCCCTCGCTCTTGCCTGTTTTCTCCGCCCCGGATCCGGCACGGGCGCGCGCCTGGGCCTTGCGCTTGGCCATATTGGCCTTGAGCGCGGCTTTCAGCCGGTCCTCGCGGTCGGTCGCTGTTTTGGCCTTGTTGGTGTTTGTCGATTTCGTCGCCATGCCCGGTTTTTACAGGAGCGCACAACCGGGGTCCAGATTGCGCGATTATGCCGCGTCGCGCCGCAGGGCAAGGTCAAGGATCGGCCGTTCGAAAAGGGAGTACCGTTTGTCCGCGGGGCAGGCAACGCCATGCCGGTGGGGCGGAGGGGACGCGACCCCGGGGCGGGGCGATTTCCTGTTCTGACCTGTCGCGGCAATACCTTGGAGCGGTCCGGTTCCCAAGCCGCCCGGGTCTTGGCCTGCGCCGGGCGGATCGCCCGGGTGCGGCGCGGAAAAAAATCGCAAGAATGCGCTTGCACGGCCCGAAATTTGCGTCTAATGAGCCGCCCACGGCGCTGCTGTAGCTCAGAGGTAGAGCACTCCCTTGGTAAGGGAGAGGTCGAGAGTTCAATTCTCTCCAGCAGCACCATTTTCCCAGCTAAACATGCGGTTTCGTCGTCTGCGCCGCCCGTTCACGACTTCGGCCGATCGGCCATGCCGCCGCCGATTGGGGCACGTGTCGGAAAGGTTGTCCGTTGTGCCGCCGCTTACGAACCCGTTCGCCCCGTCGAGGCCCGATTATTCGCCCTGAGGCGGACGAGGCGATTGCCGGCGCCGCCGGCGCTCACCCACAGGCGCATTGGTGGCGGGCTGTCGCCTGCCGGGCTTTGTTGGCTAGAGAGTGCGCGGTACTCGGCCGTTTCGCCGCGTCACTGCTCGACCTGCCGCTGCGCCACGCGCTGACCATCGGTCAGGCTGGACGAGGGGAACAGCACCACCCGATCGCCGGGGGCGAGCCCGTCCAGGACATTGGCCACGGTGCCGTTGTCGCGTTCGATCTGCACCTTTTGAAGATGCGCGACGCCATCCGCGGCGCGGAACACCGCCCAATCGTCCTGATGGCGGAACAGGGCGCTTGAGGGGACCAGAACCGCGTCCTCGCTTTGCCAGACCACGATCCGCAATTCGACGCGATAGCCATGGCCCAGCCCGTCGCGCTTCGGGGGGTCTTCGGCGAATTGGATGGTGGTCTTGACCCGCTGTTCCTCGACCCCCAGCGCCGAATGCTTGGTATAGCCATAGGGTTCGATCCGATCGACCCGACCCTCCAGGTCGTGCGTGCCGCCCCAATTGGTGATGATGACCCGATCGCCCGGGCTGACCTGCACCGCGTCGGACGACAGCAGCTCCGCCTCGATCTCCAGATCGGATTCCACGTCGCCGATTTCCAAGATCGCCTCGCCCGCCGGCAGGCTGACTTCGCTCTTGTGGTTGATCTTCAGGATGGTGCCGTTGATCGGCGCCAGGATCGGGATCCCCGGATCGGGGGCCTCGCCGCCCTCAAGGGCGTCGGCCAGCCCCTTGTCGTCGAAACTGATGAGCTGGGCGCGCGCGCTGTTCAGCTCGGCCACCCGCATGGCGATCGCGGCGCGGGCGGTATTGACGGCAGCATCGGCGACCCGTGCCTCCTGCTGCGCCCGTTCCAGCGCCACCCGGCTGGTGATCTGACGGTCGACCAACTGGCGCACGCGCTCCAGCTCGCTGTTCGCGAAATCCAGGTTGGCCATGGCCGCGTTCAGATCGGCATGCGCCACCTGCACCGCGGCCTCGGCGGCGGTGACGGCGGCCTGCGCCTGTTCGCGGGTCCGCACGTCCAGCGCCGAGGGGTTGGCCGGGCGCATCCGGGCGACCACGGTTTGGTTCCGCACCACCTTGTCGCCCGGATCGACGGTGACACGCTGCAATTCGCCCGCCACGGGGGAGGAGACCACATAGGGCTCATGCACCCGCGTGCGGCCCTCTTCGTCGATGGTTACCCGCATCGCGCCGCGCCGGACCTGATCGAGGTCGACCAGAACCGGCCGCGGCCAGAAGGCCACCGCCAGCGCGCCGCCGGTCAGCGCCAGCGCGGCCAGGGTCAGGATGAGGCGGGAGTGTTTTCGTTTCGCAGCCACCACTTACTCTCTCGTTTTGAGGGCCGACACCAAGTCTGCCCGGTCGATGTCGCGTTTGACAAGCCAGCCCGAGATCAGCGCGGCGGCCAAGACCACGCTCATCGCCATCCCGTAGCTCTCGGGGCCGAAGGACGGTCGGATCTGATAGATATCGGTGCTGAACCCCGCCGCGACGGCAAAGGTCAGCGCGTATCCCAGCGCCCCGCCCAGCGGCAGCGCCAGCAGCGTGACCACGGCCAGCTCTCCCAACAGGACGAACCCCACTTCGGCCCGGGTGAAGCCCAGCACGCGCAGGCTGGCCAGATCGCGGGCGCGTTCGGCCTGGGCCACGCGGGCAGCGTTGTAGATCACACCGAAGGTGATCACCGCCGCGATCAGCGCCATCACATAGCGCATCGCCCCCGCGCCCTGGTCCATCACCCGTTCCAGCGCCGCCAGGCTGTCCGCCTTGACGGCGACGCCGGCCACCATCGGCATGTCCTTGAGGGTTTCATAGATGTCCGCCGTATCGGCGCCGTCCACCCGCAGATAGGCACCGGAGAGGCGCAGCGGCTCCTTCAACGCGCGGTTCAGGGCCTCCAGCTCCATATAGGCGGGCGAACCCAGCAGGCTTTCGGATACCGCGATCACCGGCAGTTCCAGCCGAGGGCGACGGCCCTCGCGCACATCCACGGTCAGGGTTTGCCCGGCGCGAATATCCAGCGTGCGGGCCAGCCCGGTGGACAGGATCACACCGCCCTTGCGCATCTGGATCGGCTGCTCGTCGGCATCCACGGCCCGGTTCAGCTGCGGCCGTTCGATCAGCCCGAAGATCGCACCGTTATAGCGTTCCCGCCCGTTGTGCAGGATTGCGGGCACGATACGCACCGGTTCGACCTCGATCACGCCGGGCAGGCTCAGCAGTTCGAAGGCGCTGCGCGCCTCCAGCGGCCGGATGAAGGTGACGCTCAGATCGCTGCGGTCGATCACGTCGAAGGTCAGCTCCTGCATGGCGTCGAAACTTTGCAGGATCGAGGCCATCGCGACCGAGACCGACAACCCCGCCGCCACACCCAGCACCGCGCCGCCCATGCGCAGCGGCTGGCGGGTCAGGCGGCGCAGCACCATGCGGGTCGGCTGATCCAGGAACTGGTCCAGGGTTGCGCCGAACCGTCCCGACCGGCTGTAATCGGGCGGGGCGGCCGGGCGCATCGCCACCGCCGGGGTCAGGGCGAACACCCGCCGCAGCACCAGCAGACCGCCCGCCGAGGCCGCCAGGATGCTGACGGAAAAGCCGACCAGGAACGCCTCGGGGTCCAGCCGGAACACCAGGAACGGAAACTTGTAGTAGATCAGATAGAGATCGACCATCCAGCGGCCCACCGCGACCCCCAGCAGCCCGCCGGCCACCGCACCGCCCACCGCGATCGCCAGGATCATGCGGAAGTAATGGCCGCCGACCTCCGGGTTGGTATAGCCAAAGGCCTTCATCAGCCCGATCTCCTCGCGCTCGGCCTGCACCATGCGCGAGATCACGATATAGAGCAGGAAGGCCGCCACCGCGAGAAAGACAGGAGGCACGCTGCCCGCGCTGCGCCGCAACCCGCCGATTTCTTCGGTGATGAAACGGTCCGATTCCAGATCCGATAGCGCAAAGGCCCCGGTCGCGCCGTAGCGGTCGAGCAGCCGGTCGGCCGCAGCGATTACCGTTTCAGGCACCGTTCCGCGCGTGAGCCGGAACAGCACCTCGTTGAACGCGCCCTCCATGTCATAGGCGGCCGAAAGCGCGGTGCGGCTCATCCAGAGCACAGCAAAGCGGGCATCGTCGGGGACGATCTCGCCCGGTGGCGTGGAATAGAGGAATTCCGGCGATTGCGCGAACCCCACCACTTTCAGCGTGCGCCGGAACCCGTTCATCGTCACCGCCAGATCATCGCCCGGACGCAGGTTCTGCGCCCGGGCGAAGCTGTTGAGAACGACCACTTCGTCGGCGCGGTCGCCGTCGAACATGCGCCCGTCGGTCAGGTAGACGGTGTTCAGAGCCGGCGCGCGGTAATCGGGCAGCGACAGGGCACGGGCCTGAATCGGCGGCGCATCGTCGCCCAGGTCGATCTGGGCGCTGCCGGTCACCCGCGTCTGGATCGCGGCAACGCCGGGCAGGTGGCGCAGATCGGCGGCGGCGGTTTCGGGGGCGCGGACCACCGGCGCGAAGACCTCGGCCAGCCGGTGGCGTTCGTAGTAGGCGCGCCGGGTCTCGCTCAGCGAGGCGACCAGCCCGGTCATCATCACCTGCATCATCACGCCCACGGCGATCACCGCCCCGATCGCCACGGCCTGACCCTTGATGCGGTAAAGGTCGCGCATCAGCTTGCGGGTGAGGGGGCTGGGATGAAAGGTCATCGCCTCACCACTCGATCTCGTCGGGGCTGCATTTCTGTGCGTTGACCACCACCTCACGCACGCCGCCGTCGGCGAAATGGATCACCCGGTCGGCCATGCCGGCTTGGGCGGCGGCGTGGGTGACGATCAAGACCGTCGTGCCGGTCTGTTCGTTCACATCCCGAAGAACCTTCAGAACGGCGCGCCCCGTGGTGCTGTCGAGCGCGCCGGTGGGCTCGTCGCAGAACATCACATCCGGCTGCTTGGCCAGCGCCCGGGCGATCGCGACCCGCTGCTGCTCGCCGC
>NPIG01000705.1_pt1 | contig 22764 bp, 28 predicted proteins | sample 8637441 | NCBI WGS metagenome assembly NPIG01 (sample SAMN07420675, study PRJNA396082) | bioreactor metagenome | isolation source: sample BR6 brine-fed electro-methanogenic bioreactor BR | place: Japan: Kochi | collected 2016-06-14 | reverse complement strand
CATAATCCCCAACATAAAAACATTCACAATTGTGAATATGCCGGGCAGACCGATTGATTACGATTTCAAAGGTTGAACATCATGAGTGAAATTCGAACTATAATCGACAGTTGTATTGGGTGTGGTATCTGCACAGAAGACTGTGACTTTCTGTCAAAATACAGTGCAGATCCCAAAGAACTTGCAGAGCATTTCCAGGAAAACGGTTTTGCTGATGATCCGATCATCCCCTATTCCTGTAATCTCTGCGGGTTATGTGAAGTCAGATGCCCTGAAGGCCTGAATGTCGGCAAAATGATATTTGAGATACGCGAAGAGATGGTAAACGCCGGTCGTGCTCCCCTCCCCCAGCACACGCCGATCAAAGAAATCCAGCAGTTCTACATCTCCGATGAAATCAGAGTCACACTACCGGCACCCGGGAAAGAAAAAGCACAGCTTCTCTTCTTCCCGGGCTGTGCCCTTTCTGCATACTCTCCGGATCTCGTCCTGCAAACCTATGAGCATATCCGCAAAAGCCTGCCGGAGACCGGTATTATGCTCGGTTGCTGCGGTGGACCGGTATACCTGCTTGGCGATACAGGTACCGCTATGAAAATCGAGGATGGGATCGCTGAGGACTTCCGGCGGCTGGGTGCCACTGGGATCATTACTGCCTGCCCGTACTGCTATAAACTCCTTAAAATGAACCGGCCGGAACTGAACCCCGTCTCGCTCTATACGATTCTTGAAGAGATAGGAGTTCCCGCTCAGACGTCTGCTCATCATATACCCTACACTATTCACGACCCTTGCTCGACCAGGAACGAGCGCGGGATCCAGGAAAGCGCCCGTTCACTTCTCCGGCAGAGCGGACACGAATTTATCGAGACCGGGCACAGTGGCAGGACCACACATTGTTGCGGCATGGGTGGAATGGTCTATGCAGCAAACGCCGAACTTGGTGCTGCAAAGACCGGGCGGACGATCAAGGAAGCAAAAGGGGAGATCGTCACCTATTGTGCTACATGCCGTGAGACAATTGCCGGCCAGAAAGGGCAGATCGTTCATTTGCTTGACCTGATCTTCAATCCTTCATGGAAGGCAGCCGGTCAGGTACCTCCAAAAGAACCACGGATCGCGAAAGAAAATCTACGGTCGCTCAAAAAGAAACTTGTTGCGCTGTCCACAAAAAAAGCAGTTCAAAAGAAAACTCCGGCAAAGAAAAAAGCCGGGAAAACTACGAGGTAACCTGACATGACACCCAGCCATCAACCCCTTCGCGGGATCATCCCGATTATCTTTGTACTTATCGTATCTGTCCTCTTCACCCTCGTGGGAAAAATTTTCTTTGGCCTGGATGCAGCCATGTTGAGCGTGTATGCACTCTTCTTTGTATGGACCGCGTTCCTGATTTCGATGTGCGACCGCTGGCCGGTTCAGAAACTGCGGCAGCCGGTTGCAGGTTTCATTTTTCTTGCAGTAGCGCTGATCATCGGTATCCTGCACCCGGTCATTATGCAGGTTCTCGGTTTTTCACCTGACCTCTACTGGCCGCTCATCTCGAACCTTTTTCTCGGTATTGGCATTCTAATCGCATTTGGCAACAAACTCGTCGATGGATTCACCCAGCCAACGGCAATTGCATTAAACGCACTCTTCTGTTATGTGCTGGCTATCCTGCTCATCCAGGTCTTCGGTATGGTTCCTGCGATCTGGTTTGCAATCTTTGTGTTCGTGGTCTTCTGGATGGAGTTCTGGCCGGTTTCACAGGTCGCTCAACCAGCAAAAGGTATCCTTACCTTTGTCCTGATCGGGGCAATCACACTCGTCCTTGAGTATGGATTCAAAGCTGCGGGTACTGACTTTTTCAAACCTGAGGCTGGCCTCTGGTTTGTTCTCTTCGTATGGTGGCTGGTCGCCACCTCCTGGCAACTGGAGACATGGCCGGTTAAACCGGTTGCACAACCGGTAAAAGCGATCGCAGGTCTGGTGGTGTCGATAATCCTGACATTTGCATCGTATTATGCGATCGTGTTAGTGTTCCGGTTCGATCCGGCCACTGCAGGAGGATTTGTCTGGGTCTTTGTCGCGTGGCTCTATACTTGGGAGATCGTGCTGGGCAAGTGGCCAGCTGACCGTTCGTCTCCGGAAGAAGATCCTTCGGCCACGAAGTAATAATCATCCTTTACTTTTTCCTCTTCGGTCCGCACATAACAATTTCATCATCGTCGATCATTGGGATCTTCATGTGCTCGATGGCCCAGTCGCAGAGAGCATCGAGGAGCGGGATGATGGTCTTTCCCAGTGGTGTCAGCGAATACTCGACCTTGGGCGGGACCTGGGTGTATACTTTTCTTTTGATAACCCCGTCCTGCTCCAGTTCACGCAACTGTTTTGCCAGCATCACGTCGGTTATGCCGGGGATCGCCCGCTTGATCTCGCTGAACCGGAGCACACGTTTCCGCAGGAACCAGATGATCAGCGGCTTCCATTTCCCGCCAATCACATCGAGCGTGCCTTCAACCGGGCAGAAATAACACGAGGGATCTTTCATCATGATGTATCACTATGTTTTTGCATAGTATATTAAATCAGAATTAGTATCCTCTATAAATTTAGTGCTGGCTGACATTTCTTCATCATTTTAATCAAGACTGGTGAAACCGTGTTTGAAGAACAACTGACCATCGCATTCAATGAATTTGTCCACGTTGCCATAGTGCTCGTGATCCTCATCGCCGTTATCTCGGTCCTCACCGGAATCGTGCGTGAATATATCCCGCAGGAAAAGATCCAGAAACGCCTCGGAAGTGGCCTTGGGCGGAAAGGGCCGGTCATCGGGGCACTCCTCGGGATACTCACCCCGTTTTGCAGTGCCTCAATGGTCCCGGTCTCGATGGGTATGATAGAATCAAAGGTTCCTTTCTCCACCGTATTGGCATTTTTGTTCTCGGCACCCATCTGCAATTTCATGGTCGTGGGGATCATCTTCGGGGTCTTCGGCTGGCAGATCGCTCTCGTGTATTTCGTCGTAACGCTTGTCATGGCAATTATCGGAGGGGCGTTCCTGGGCAACACCCGGCTGAAGCATGAGGTTAAGGAAGTGATGACCTTCGTGCAATCCTGCGGTTGTGCATCGGTCCCTGAGACTCCATCCGCGTGCGGGTGCTCTGCCACCGTGCAGCAACCGTCATGTGGCGTCTCCCCGTGTAGCGTACCCCCGACACCGGTAACCGTTCCGACATCCGGGTGTTGTGGAACCGCAGCGCCAGATGGGGAGTATTCATCGGGAAGTTTCTGGGAACGCAACCGGCCCCGGCTCATCCGCAGCATGCCGTTTGCCCGGGCATTGTTTGTGCAGATCATCCCGTACGTGCTCATCGGTGCAGCGATCAGTGGTGTCTGCGCAGCGTTCCTTCCGGCATCGATTGTCGAAGCCTACGTGGGGAACTCAAATCTGCTCGCGATTCCCATCGCAGCGGCAATCGGTGTTCCGCTGTACCTGAGAATCGAGATGGCAATTCCGCTGCTCTCGGTCCTTCTTGCAAAAGGTATGAGCCTCGGTGCGGCTATGGCCCTTCTCATAGGGGGGACTGGCGCAAGCCTGCCGGAGATCGCAATCCTCGGATCCATGCTCAAACCCAAGGCTATTGCGGCCTATGTCCTTTGGGTTTTCATCACGGCAACCCTTGGAGGTTTTATTTTCTATGCAGTGTTTGTCGGGTAATTTTTCCCATTGAGGTGTTGAGTTTTGAACGGAAAGAAAATTGACCAGAACGAATCCAATAGTCCCGAAGAGCTCCCAAACCAAGACTCATGCTCATCCCCCTTCCGGGGCATTCGTGGTTTTGCCGGTTACCTGATCTCCTGCTGTCCCTATACCATGATTGGTAAAAAGATCCTCTGGATACTGCGTGGTGAAACGGGCACACCCCGCGAACAGCTCACCAACCGGGAAATTTACCTAAAAAACAATATCAAAATCGGGTACGGCATTATGCTCATCGGAGTGTTCTGCCCGATATTCTGGATCTCGTTTCTGCTCGGCGCCCGGGGTTCCGAACTCATGTTCAACGCTGTTCACTCAGGCATTGTGATTATGATTGGCATCCTGTATTTCGCCACGTACCGAATTCAACTGGGACGGGAATTCGGGGGCGGGAATCGCTGATGCATCCGGGTCTGAAGGTATTTGCTCCCTGCATCGCAGGTACGGGACTTCTGCTCGTCACGAACGCTGCGATCTCACGGGATGGCTGGCTGGTACCCACCGCAGTGATCGCCGGAACCGCCCTTACGATGGCGGGAATTATTATCCTGACATCCGACAAACTGAAAACATGAGGTATGGTTATTCGACCACAGGGTAATCCGGTTCATATCATAGGAATAAAATGTCCCATGAAGAAAGAGAAATTAAAAACGTGATGATATTCGGCACAGGATTCGCCCTCTTCGGCCTCGTGTGTCCGTTCTTCTGGTTAAGTTTGTTTAATGGTAATTCTGGATCCCAGACTTGGGTTTATGCGGTCCATTCTGGTTTTTTTATTGCGATCGGGCTTATTTTCCTGGTGAAGGGGTGGTATGATCTCAGACGGGTGCAGGCCGCGATACCGGCGAAAACCACGGAATAGACCCTCCGGTATTTCCGAGATATGATTTTAAGAAGGGATGCCCTTTTCTGAATATACCCATCCAGATTTAAAAAATGTGAGTGCAATGCAGGCAGAACACCGGCCGTCGATCCACATGAATATTCCCTTTTACCATCAGCATTATGACTTTACGTGCGGCCCGGCCTGCCTGATGATGGCGATGAAATATCTGGATCCCGGCATGCAGCCGGGAAAGGATCTGGAGATCGATCTCTGGAGGGAAGCAAACCTCGTCGCGGTCTGCGGCACCAGCAGATATGGCCTCGCGTTTTCAGCAGCAACCCGGGGTTTTTCTACACGCGTTACCAGCAGTACGGGAGGGATCGATTTTGCAGAAAAGTTCGTCCCGTCTCTTGACGCTCCGGCCATGGAACTGCTCATAGGTCAGTTTTCAGAGCGGAGAACGCGATGCAAAAAACTTCAGGTCCGGGAACGACTTGCACCGATCACCGGAAAGACCCTCCGCGAAGCTCTTTTTTCAAATCACGTACCGCTGATCGTGACCAGTTCCCGGTTCTGCGGTGGGGAAGACTGCCCTCACTGGGTCGTTGTGACCGGCATTGATGACAAATTCTTCTACTTCAACAGTTCTTCCGATACGAGGCCAAAAAAGAGAAAAATCAGGCTGCCTGCTCTTCCGGAGTTTGTCGGGTACCACGGCGATCAATCGATGGTCGAAATCTGGAACGGATAAGCCTGCGGGAAGATATTCCGGGATGCAGTGCTGGTTCGTGAAAAAATAATTTCTACCCTTCCATATAGGCAGCTTTAGAATGACTGCAACAAAAACTCTCTTTTTCTGTGGCGATATGAGTCGTATCCTTACTCTACAACCGGTTGTTGAATGTATTACCCGGTCTTTATCGCTACCTGAATAAAGAATCCAGATCATATCGGACATATTCATATATTCGCATACACAAATATGTAATGTGGATGCCCAGATCAAATTGTTAAAAGCGCTTGCCGATGAGACACGGATAAAAATTATCCAGTGTCTCATGGAGGGCGAACGATGTGCCTGCGCCATTGTGCCGGCAGTTGGAAAAGCGCAGCCCACGGTTTCACAGCACCTGAAAATCCTGGAGGAAGCCGGGGTTCTGGAGTCACGGAGGAAAGGTGTCAATATCTGGTATAAGATCAAGTCGGAAAAGGTGAGTCCGATTATGAAAATTCTTGATATCCGGAAAATTGAGATCCCGGTAACCTGTGAGGAATGCAAATGATAGAATCCAGTGTGCCGATCAATAAACGTGAAGCAGGACGGGAAAACTGAATGACCCCAACGAAGCAGCTCTCTTTCCTTGACCGCTACTTGACGCTCTGGATATTCCTTGCGATGGCAGTCGGGATTGGCATCGGGTACTTTATGCCCGCAGTACCGTTAATGATTACCGGCCTCTCAATAGGGACCACCTCCATACCCATCGCCATCGGGCTCATTCTGATGATGTACCCGCCCCTCGCGAAGGTGAAGTACGAGGAACTCGGGAAAGTATTCCAGAACACAAAAGTCCTTGGCCTTTCGCTTGTCCAGAACTGGATTGTGGGTCCGGTCCTGATGTTCGCCCTTGCGGTCATCTTCCTCCGGGACCAGCCGATGTTCATGTACGGCCTGATCCTAGTCGGGATCGCCCGGTGCATCGCGATGGTTATCGTCTGGAATGATCTCGCGGAAGGGGATTGCGAGTACTGCGCTGCAATTGTTGGCCTCAACTCGCTCTTCCAGGTCTTCTTCTACTCGGTCTATGCCTGGTTCTTCATCACGTACCTGCCGCCCCTGCTCGGGCTCGGTGCCGGGTCTGCGGTTTCGATAACGATAGTCCAGATCGCTGAGAGTGTTTTCATCTATCTCGGTATCCCGTTCATCGCAGGCATGATCACGCGGTATGCCCTGCTCCGCATCAAGTCGAAGGCGTGGTACGAACAGGTATTCATCCCGAAGATATCCCCGATCACGCTCATCGCCCTGCTCTTCACCATCATCGTGATGTTCTCGCTCAAGGGAGAGTACATTGTGAATGTGCCGTTCGACGTTGTCCGGGTCGCCATTCCGCTGCTCTTCTACTTCGTCATCATGTTCTTTGTGAGTTTCTGGATGTCTCACCGGCTCGGCATCGATTATGCGAAGTCGGCGTCGCTCTCGTTCACGGCTGCATCCAACAACTTCGAGCTCGCGATCGCTGTAGCCATCGCAGTCTTCGGCATTGCATCGCCAGCGGCTTTTGCCACGGTCATTGGACCGCTCGTGGAAGTGCCGGTCCTGATTGGGCTCGTGAATGTCTCGCTCTGGCTGCGGGGGAAATGGTATGGCGGGAAGAATGACGGCACGTGCAGCATGCCGGTGCGGTGAAATTCAGGGGAACTCATGAAAAAGAAGATATTATTTATCTGCACGCACAACTCCGCCCGCTCCCAGATGGCGGAAGGGTACATGAATGCAAAGTATGGCGACCGGTACGAAGTATTCAGTGCCGGGACCGAAGTAACCCGGGTCCACCCGGTGGCAATTGAAGTCATGAAGGAGATCGGGATCGATATCTCGGGGCACCGGTCGAAACTCATTGATGAGCACTTCGGGAAAGGAATCGGAACGGTCGTCACGGTCTGCGATTCTGCACAGAAAGCTTGCCCGTTCTTTCCGGGTGCTAAATACGTAATTCACCAAAGTTTTCCGGATCCCTCGGCATTACAAGGATCCGATGAGGAAGTCCGGGCCGGGTTCCGTAGCGTGAGAGAGGAGATCATCCGGTGGATCGATGCAACATTCGGACCCGGGAGCGTATGAGAAAAACGGATATCGTGAATTCCCAAAGGCAGAAATGAACCGGTCAGGCCGGGGATCTGCGGCCAGGAACCCAGGCTCGCATCTGGATTCCACATCGTTTAATACCGGCCAACACTATGCAAGGTATCGAATTCTAAAATACAAAGAATTCAGTTGAGGTAAATTATCATGACAGAGGAAAAGAAGAAGAAAGGATTTTTCGCAGCGATTAAGGAATCGATGAACAAGAGCGGCGGATGCTGTGGTGGCGGGGAGACCTGTGGTTGTGGTCCCGGAGGAGATCATCCGGTGGATCGATGCAACATTCGGACCCGGGAGCGTATGAGAAAAACGGATATCGTGAATTCCCAAAGGCAGAAATGAACCGGTCAGGCCGGGGATCTGCGGCCAGGAACCCAGGCTCGCATCTGGATTCCACATCGTTTAATACCGGCCAACACTATGCAAGGTATCGAATTCTAAAATACAAAGAATTCAGTTGAGGTAAATTATCATGACAGAGGAAAAGAAGAAGAAAGGATTTTTCGCAGCGATTAAGGAATCGATGAACAAGAGCGGCGGATGCTGTGGTGGCGGGGAGACCTGTGGTTGTGGTCCCGCCCCTTCTGATGAGAAGGATAAGAAAAAGACCCCTCCGAAGTAACCGCGAAACCATGTGATGAACAGGTCCGTACCCTTCGGGGAGCGGGCCTGTTTTTTTAAGAGAATTGAGGTAACCGAATCTATGGTAACTAATCAAACTGAAACTCCCGTATACTGGGACGCCCTGGTGTTCGGTCTTGTACCGTTCATTGTTCTTATTCTCATCATTGCAAGCTGGATCCTCTCGTTCTCCTCGTTGGTACCGTTCTCTGTGAGCGGGGGTATTGCGCTTGCAGCCACGCTCTTTGGAGGATATACGCGCTTTGTCTCAGGGTTCCGCGACTTGTACCACCGGAAGATTACGGTCAACGTGTTCGTGACCGTTGCCCTGATCGCCACGATTGCGGTGGGCCAGTTCCTGTCAGCAGCACTGATTGTATTTATCATGGCCGTTGTCGGTGCATTCGAGTCCTATACCCTCGATAAAGCAAAGAAAAATATCCGGAACCTCCTCGATTTCGCACCGAAGATGGCAAATGTTCGTCGCGGCGCAGACGAAGTTGCCATGCTGGCGGCTGAGGTTCAGATCGGTGATATCGTTGTCATCAGGCCGGGTGAACGCATCCCGGTCGATGGCATTGTCATCACTGGCGCGAGCAGTGTAAACCAGGCACCTATCACCGGGGAATCGATCCCGGTCGAAAAGACTGTGGGGAGCGAAGTGTTCAGCGCTACCATGAACGAGACCGGTTACCTTGAGGTCAGGACCACGCGGGTTGGCGAGGATACCACCCTTGCCCGGATCGTTCATCTTGTCGAAGGTGCGCAGGGCACGAGGGCCCCCATCCAGGGAATTGCCGACCGGTTTACAACATGGTTCCTTCCGGTAGTTCTCGTCATAGCTGCGATCGGTTATCTCCTGTCAGGAAAGGTTCTTGTCTTTGTCTCCATCCTGCTGGTTGCGTGTCCCTGTGCGTTTGCAATTGCCACCCCGACTGCAGTCACGGCCGGGATCTCCAACCTGGCCCGGCGCGGTGTCCTGATAAAGGGAGGCAGTTTTCTCGAACTTTCCGGAAAACTCGACACGCTGCTGGTGGACAAGACCGGGACATTCACGCTCGGCAAGCCAAAAGTTGTCGATGTCATTGCGCTTCCCGGCTATCAGCAGGCCGATGTTGTCCTTCTCGCGGCAACTGGTGAAAAATTCTCGGAACATCCCCTTGCCCGGGCCATCCTTACTGCCGCTGCAACCCGGAATATTACCGTTCCCGATCCTCAGGAATTCAGGAGCGAGACCGGCATGGGCATCACTGCACGGTCCGGTGACCATGACCTGATCATCGGTAAACCGGAGTACCTTGAGAAGAAAGGTGTGCTTCTGGGAGAGTATATCCACGGGATTGTCACACAACAGATGGACCTGGGAAGGACTATCATCCTGGTCAGTCGGGATGCGACAGTCGCGGGACTGATCGCCATTGAAGATGAGATACGGCCGGGAACTGCTGAGGCAATCGCCGCCCTGAGGACGATGGGGGTAAAGAACATCGTCATGCTCACCGGGGACAATGAGAAAGTAGCAAAGGCAGTAAGCACAACGCTTGGCATTGACAGCTACCAGGCCAACCTCCTCCCGGAGCAGAAACTCGATGTGGTCAGGGATCTCCAGGCTCAGGGTCAGATCGTGGGGATGATCGGTGATGGTATAAATGATGCCCCGGCACTTGCCAAAGCCGATGTCGGCATCGCTATGGGTGCAACGGGCACCGATGTCGCGATCGAGACTGCCGACATCACGCTCATGAGGGATGATCTCTGGCAGTTTGTTGACTTTGTCTGGATGTCGAAGAAAGTCATCCGGCGGATCAAGATCAATATCGGGCTCTCCATGGTGTACAATGCGATCGGGCTGTTACTCGGGGTTCAGGCCCTGCTATCACCGATAACTGCGACCCTTTACCAGGAGGCGGGATGCGTCTCGGTCATATTGAGTTCGACCCTCCTGCTCTGGGCAAAACCGGGATTCAGTCATCCAAAGGAAAAAAAGTAATTACTGAAGCTGGTCCTGTTCTGTCCCGGCCCGTGGACCCGATAACGGCGTAGAATGTGGTCGGGATGATTACAGGGATGGTGGGATGAGACGATTTACCCTCATTTATCCTTCGTCCGAGACACGGGGAATAAGGGGATCCGGACCCCGAGGTCAAATAAGCCCTATACGGGCTCCGTTTCCCTTTTTAGTACGCCGGTCAATGCCGGAAAACCCCGATAATTCCTTCTTTTCGGTTCCTGTGGAAAATACGCCCTAATAACGCTCTGATTGCCAAAATAAGGCAGTACTCCCCCTCTCCCAATGCTCACCAATGGCCCTGGAATCGAGGCATTTTTCGCCACTTAGTTTACCCCATCCGGGCCCCGTAAACCCGACCGGAATGCGAATACGAAGGTCGTTTTTTCCGGGAGATCAAAAACAAAGAGCCGCACGGAAAAAACAGGATTGGGGATATATAAAAAAGCAGGTCCCCTGCCCTGTTTTCCGATTACTCCCCGCAGCCCCCGGAAGGTTTCGATGCACATCCCCCGGAGGAACACCCGGATTTCTCCTGACTGCATTCCCGGACCGCTTTCACATGTTCCCGGATTACCCGATCTGCGACTTTGTACGCGTACACGGTGAACATCTCGTCCGGAACTTCGTCAATCCCAAACGGGAGATCGAGATTGTAGATCAGATCAGCCCGCACGATCTCCGGCTGGAGTTCCGGAATGACTCCCGCCATCATCCGCGAGGAACAGTTGATAAAACACCCTTCGATTGCGATCACCTTTTCCGCACTACGGACAAGATTCCGCTGACCGGTGTCCCTGGTGAATGCACCGCCAAGGCAGATTCGTACCGTTTCTTCGCGGGCGAGCCGGTGGGCAATCATATTTGCAGCCCTACGGGCGACCTCGCCCCGGGGCACACGCCCCCTCACAGGCCATCACCGCCATCTTTGGCGGGTTTGTGGAATTTTGCTTTGCTTAGTCCTCGCAGGCCGGACATTTCCCGGATATTTTTGAAATTTTTACAGTTTCGTAGTCCATATCTTCGTACAGTCCATATGATTCGTGCGGTGTTTCACAATATATACCCCGGAACCGGATTTCAAAAAAAATAGAAACTGGATCATGGTTTTTTCAGTAGATACATGGTCCGGAAGCATAGTTGGGATAGTTGTGGTATCCCCCTCAAAAAAGGTTACTCATTTAATATGGAAATGCCCCGACAATTTTCATCCTGTGTGCCTGTGGCCGCTGGCAACGTGAGTGTTTTCATAGTATTTTGTTTCCCGCGGCAGATCCCGGTGCACAGTCATATACTTCGGTGATTTTCATGATCAGGAGTGATTTTGCAGGTAATCCGGGCTTTTTGTCATGGATTATTTTTTTCATTTTTTCATAATCCGGCCCGCTTGTTTTGACATTCACCGTCCCCTTGATCTGGAAACATTTTTTGGTATCAGGATCCCAGACGGATAGTGCCGCATGGGGATTTTCCTTTACATTCGAAAGGGTCTTTTTCATGAAGTTATCCCCGAGCCAGATGGTATCATCACTTTCCAGTATCACGAATGCAATCAGTGACACATTCGGAGACCCGCTCTTCGATGCGGTTGCGACAGGGAATATCTTTACCTTCGAGAACGTCTCTTTCATCTCTGCGTTAAGTGCTGCCATGCATTTCACCAATACATACTGGATCGGGTTATGACACTTATAATTTAGCACCAAAAAGGATACGATAACAATTACTGTCGTTGGATGACTTTTTAGTGTAACACGCAGATGCCCGGTCATGTGACCGGAGAACCAATAATCCTGCCCGTCAAATTATTCACAAGATAAGGGGATGACAATGAAACAACCTGACCTCGCTACTGATATCGACATGTTCGGACGGATGACGATTGCCCTTGAGGAGATTGAGGCGTGCCGAGAATTTGTCGTCCTCATTCCTGAAGTCAGGACGAATATGGTGTTTGCACATCCCCATGCAAAAACGCCTGATGAAGTCATGGCTATAGATGGCCGGATTACCATTATCAACAGCATGCCACGGGCAGCCGGGAGAATACGGTTCGGGGCATCAAGCCATATGGCACGGCTCATCATCGAACTCATGAAGACCGATCCGTCCATCCGGGCCGGGATCGATTTCGCAAATTCCCCAGGATTTTCAGACTGGCTGTCAGACTATTGCAAGAAGGAAGGTTGGGTGTTTGTTTTGATTGACCGGAGGGCCGAGCCTGCCGAACTCAGGATTGCAGAGGGGTCATCGATGCAGTGGAAGGCAACAGAGGCAGTCCGGGCCGCCGGGGGCCATGTTCCGAAAATTATCTGCGATGCCGGAGGAATGGGAAAAGAGCCGGTCTGTATCATAGTGGGGAAGGAACCCATCAGTGTTGCACAGGATTTGTGTGAAATTGCCCATGCGCATTCACGACGATTCTGATAACTCTTTTTCATACATTGCACATTCAATGAAACGAAAGACCACAATTGCCTGAATTGAACTATTTCCAGAATGGTAACACAATCGAAAAAAATTACCCTGATACAAGGATAATCCTTGTTATCTGAGGAGTTCCTGCGCGATTTCTGCTGCCCGCACGCCGGAGAGGAGCATGCCACCAAACGTCGGCCCCATCCTCGGAAGGCCAAATGTTGATGCAGTAGCCATACCGGCTACGATGAGACCCGGGTAAACTTCGGAGGTATGGTTGACGACCGCTTCTTCAGAGGTCTCCACCCACATCGGTGAGAACCCTTTCATGGAGACAAGTCCCCGGCTTGCAAGCGAATTCACCACAACAGCGTCGTGACCGGTTGCATCGATGACGATCTTGCATTCGAGCGCGACCGGGTCTACGCAGGTGATCGCACGCGGCAACGCTGCCACGGGCGTCCAGTTGATCACGACTCCTGCGACGCGGTCATGTTTAAGAACCACGTCATCAAACCGGTTCATGTTGAAAAGCGTTGCCCCGGCGTCACACGCGGCAGCTATCAGCTTTGAGCATGCATGGGGGCCATCGGCGACATAGAGTCCACTTTTTACTTCGCGGCTCGGAGCTCCAATCTCATCAAGGATTTTCTGGGCCGGTGCCCTGACGGTCAGTTTGTTCATGAGATATCCCCCAATCCAGAAGCCGCCGCCAAAATAGTTGTTGCTCTCGATAACCAGCGTCTTTATATTTGCCTTCGCAAGGTCCCGGGCAGCGACAAGGCCGCTTGGACCCCCGCCAACAATGATCACATCGGTTTCCACGTGGTTGAGAAATTCTCTGGTAAATTCCTCAACAATTGCTCTTGTCACATCTTTTTCTGATGCTTCTGAAAATAATGCCATTATTTATTCTCCTTTTTCTGATTCTGGAACACCATCTCTCTCCGTTATGTTCGGGATACGATAGTCAGGTCCGGTTCTCTTGATCGAGTAAAACCCAAAGAACACGTAACCTCATGTTCAATAATTTTCACGGGAATTTTCCCGTTGAGAGATCAATGAACGGATGCACATTTCTCGGGATTAAAAGTCCCTGTATCTGGAAAAGGCATCCGGCATTCGTGAGACCTCATAACAATTGTGATTGTTAACTATTAATCATGTTGGTTTATTTCCCCGTCCAATGTACCTGAAAAGCAATCCATCGGTAAAATCGCAGGCTTCGTTTATCCCCATGTATATACCGAAACCCTATTTAAATAAAAAAGGAACCGGGTTGCCGTATCCTCCCGGTATGAGAATGGTCAGATCGTCCCCAGTGCCCGTTCAAGATCCGCAATGAGATCCTCTGCGTTCTCAATACCCACAGAGATCCGAACCAGTGCATCACTCACGCCAATTTTCCTGCGCTCCTCTGCCGGGATTGAGGCATGCGTCATCGTTGCCGGGTGCTCAATAAGGGACTCAACTCCCCCGAGGCTCTCTGCGAGTGCGAAGAGATGCAGGTTACGGAGGAATTTCTTTGCTTCCGCTTCCCCGCCCCTCAACTCAAAGGAGAGCATGCCCGAGAATCCCTTCATCTGCTTCCGGGCGAGTGCGTGCTGCGGGTGCGAGGTAAGACCGGGATAATAGACCATGGCAACCTTGCTGTGCGTTGACAGGAACTCTGCCACGGCAAGTGCATTTTTCTCGTGCCGTTCCATCCTCAGCGCAAGCGTCTTGATCCCCCGGGCGACAAGGAAACTGTCGAACGGCGAGAGGATTGCTCCTGCTGCGTTCTGGTGGAAACGGAGTTTCTTAAAGAGTTCTTCGTCAGATGTAATCAGTGCCCCGCCAATCGAATCGCTGTGGCCGTTGATGTACTTGGTTGTGCTATGCACCACAACATCCGCACCAAGTCCGAGAGGTTGCTGGAAGTACGGGCTTGCAAATGTATTGTCCACTGCGACAAGTGCTCCGGTATCGTGAGCGATTCCGGCAATCTCCCGGATATCGCAGAGCCTCAATAAGGGGTTTGTCGGGGATTCAAGCCAGACGAGTTTTGTCTCCTTGTGAATCGCAGACTTGACCCTCTCCGGGTCGCGGGCATCAACGTACGAAAAATCAATGCCAAATTTTTCCTGGAAGACCCGGGTGAAGAGGCGCCGCGTCCCCCCGTAAAGATCGTCGAATGCGACAACGTGGTCTCCGGACTTCAGCAGACTTAAACAGAGAGTAGTCTCGGCTGCAAGTCCCGATGAGAATGCAAGCCCGTACCGGGCATTCTCGATCGCTGCCAGTTTCTTCTCGAGCGCAAACCTCGTGGGGTTCCCGCTCCGGGAATATTCAAAGCCCCCCGTTGGCTCATCCACATCCTTTCGGGCAAATGTGGACGCGAGGTGGATAGGGACCACGACGTCCCCGCTGGGGTGTCCGGTAAAATCCGGCTCCTCGCCGGTATGAATTGCCTGCGTATCAAAACCCATATCAGATCACATCTGCAAATCCGTTGGCTTTCATCCATTCATCGTTGAAGATCGAGCTTAAGTAATTGCGCCCGGTATCCGGGAGCAGCACCACGAGCACATCTTTCTCGTCAAGGTTCTTAGCAACCTGTGTTGCCGCAAACACGGATGCCCCGGATGTTCCTCCGACAAGGAGTCCCTCTTCACGGGCAAGGCGTCGGGTCATCCGGAAAGCATCCCGGTCCTCAACTGCGATCATGTCATCAAGGATACTCATATCCACGGTTTTGGGGATGAAGTCCTCCCCCGTTCCTTCCGATTTATACGGGTGCAGGACCGGTTCGGTCCCGTGAAAGACGTGGTGGTAGAGGGAACCTTCGGGATCCACGCCGATGATTTTAATCTCCGGATTCTTCTCCTTGAGATAGCGTGCTACACCGCTGATTGTCCCCCCGGATCCGAGACCCGCAATAAAATGGGTGACATGGCCACCCGTATCCCGCCAGATCTCCGGGCCGGTGGAGGCATAATGCGCTGCCGGGTTGCTTGGGTTCTCGAACTGGTTTGGCACAAATCCCCCGGGCGTCTCGCGTGCCACCCGCGCTGCCACTTTGTAATAACTGCGTTCATCCTCAGGAGGCACATTGGTCGGGGTCCGGATCACGTCCGCCCCATATGCCCGCAGCAGGTACTCCTTTTCCTTGCTCATCTTCTCTGGCATGGCAAAGATTGTCTTATACCCGCGCAATATCGAAGCGATCGCAAGGCCTGCACCGGTATTTCCTGCCGTGGGCTCGACAATCGTTCCCCCGGGCTGGATAAGCCCGGCGCGTTCAGCTTCATCTATCATGTTCGCGGCGGTCCGGTCCTTGACACTTCCCCCGGGATTGAAGCTCTCGACTTTTGCAAGCACGAGCGGGCGTGTTCCTTCCGGCATCACTTTCCTCAACCTGACTAACGGGGTATTCCCGATTAATTCTCCAACATTCTCATAATATCTCATGTCTGTCCTCCATTCATGTTCATGTCCTCCTCTTTTGTGCCGGTTCTGAATCCTGATACGGGTAAAAAAAATTCAGCCACAGGCACCCGCCAGATGACGGTGTCATGACAAAAAAGCCATCAGGCAGGTGTCCCTCTGGGTAATTACTGACGACAACAAGCCGGGAGAGAGGAGAAGAGAGCGGTGCCGGAAACACCGTGACGACTGCGTGTGACTGCTGATGTGGCAGGGTAGCGACGCATACTATGAATGGTATTGCCGGGAAGGTTTTTTCCTGTTCCCGTTCCGGAGTGTAGTGGCATTCTGTTCACAATTGTGATTTTAGTTACTACATATTTACCCTGGTGTTATAAAAATATGGGGGTAGCGGCGATCTCCCTGGTTACTTATTTATGATAAGTCGGATTCTGCCTGATCACCCGTTTATTATGAGGATTTCTTCGATGAGTTAGCCATAGTTACCCGGGGCGGATAATTTTAAAAAGCCGGACCCGCGTTTCGATTGTGTCAAATTCTGCCGATAAGTGAGGTATTTAATTATATGAATGAGTTGTTATGTGCAGGAAATGAAGTGATTGCGGCAAAAAATTCCCAAACGGTGTTCCTCGTTAATCCCCTGGCACACGGGGTGAGCGCCGGCACTTTAAAATTCCCCGGGCAACAGTCCATCAAGATCTCTTCCCCATGAAACGATCCTTCAAAGAGACAGGTGCCTGTAACATCCTTAACCAGGGCCGGTGTGGCAGAACGGTTAATGCCTTCGCCTGCAAAGCGAATGTTTGGTGGTTCGACTCCTCCCGCCGGCGTCTAAAGTGAAAGGAAATTATCATGGAACTCTACAGTACCTTATCGAGAAGCGTAGAACCGTTCGTGACCCTCAATCCGGACAGGGTTTCCCTGTTTGTCTGCGGGCCAACAGTCTATGATTACTCGCACCTGGGTCATGCCCGGACGTACGTGGCCTTTGATGTACTGGTAAAGTATCTCCGGTGGACCGGAAAGGAAGTGTTCTATCTCCAGAATATCACGGATGTGGATGACAAGATCATCAACCGTGCGAAAGAAGAAGGCGTTTCCCAGAACGCTCTCTCCCGAAAGTTCGAGAATGAATATCTCCGGGATATGCAGTCCCTTGGAATTAACGCAGTGAGCTACTATGCCCGCGCTACTACGCACATACCGGAGATCATCGATCAGGTGGAGCGCCTGATTGCCCGCGGTGTGGCATATGTCTCGGAGACCGGGGTTTATTTTAGCGTAGATACCTTCGAGCGCAACGGTGAACTCTCCGGCCAGGACGGAACAAAACGTGTCAGCCGTGTTTCGGATACTTCGAAAAACAACCCGCTTGATTTTGTGCTCTGGAAGATCGGAGAATATGGCGAATATACCTGGAACTCTCCCTGGGGCCGGGGCAGGCCCGGGTGGCATATCGAGGATACAGCGATTTCGGAAAAATATTTCGGACAGCAGTACGATATCCACGGCGGCGGGTTGGACCTGATCTTCCCTCACCACGAAGCTGAGATCGCCCAGATGGAATCGCTGGAAGGAAAGCATCCGATGGTCAAATACTGGCTGCACACGGGATTTCTTACCGTGAAAGGCGAGAAGATGTCCAAGTCATTGGGGAACTTCATTACCATCCGGGATGCGCTCCGGACCTGGAATAAGGATGTACTGCGATATTTCATCCTGCTCTCTCACTACCGTTCCCCCCTTCAGGCAACTGATGAGGGGATCGCCAATGCGGCTAAAGCGCTCGAACATATCCGCGCTGTTGCAAAAAAAGACACCGGGGTGAACCGGGAAGGACGCAAAGCCTTTACGGACGCTATGGAGTCTGACCTCAATACGCCCATGGCGCTTGCCGCGATCCAGGCGCTTGCCACGAGCGGGGATATCGGGGCACTCAAAGAGTTCGGGGAGATCCTGGGAATAAACTTCCTGCGCGAGACCAGCGCACCGTTAAGTGTGCTCCAGGATATCCGGGCAGAGCTGCGTGCAAGGAAACAGTTTGATGTCGCCGACCTTATCCGCGAACGTATGGTGGCAGCCGGGATCAATATCACTGATGCACCCCTGTGAGTATCTTTTTCTCCGGTAAATTACTTATTTTCAGGCCAAAATCCTTGATAGTATACCGCAGGAATTGGCCCAAAAGGCGGGGTAACTTCCCCGGATGTTTTGTGATGAAAAAAAGAGTTGAGCCGACCACTCACACCAGGGGTTCAGGCTGTTTCTCGCCAAGTGCCGGCAGGTGCATGGGCTTTATGAGGACCTGCTCATCGGTCTGCCTTATCTTTTCGATGATGATCTCCTTTCCGCGTTTCGTGAGCGCAAAGATGGGTACCGAAACTCCTGCCTGAAGGAGTGCCTTTGCCCCGGCAGCTTCCCGCACGGTCTTTGATGCGCAGGAAGTCATCAGGTCTGCAACCGCCACAAAGGCTTCTGCCTCTTCACGGGTAAGACCGGTGACATGGACACCAAAGATGAGGGTGTCAGGAAATGCGTTGCGGATCTTCCCGGCAACTTCGGGACGTGCCACAGTAACGGCTACCTTTTCATACCCCACATCATAGGCCCATGCCACGCCAGCGAACTGGTCGAGCGATGCATGCTTCTTATCTACGACAATGCCGCCATGCTTCTCGATGCGCCGCATAACTTTGGGGATTGGGCTTGTCGAGACAAGACCTGACATCCTGCCCCCGATGCCCTGGATCAGGAATGGATCCTTAGCGATGACGGTTCCGGCACCGTCGCAGGCAAGGACTGCTGCATTGATCAGCCCCACACGGGACGCAAAACCGAGCAGCTCTGTTGCGCCGAACCCTACGAACTCGCGGGTGTCGAGCACATCCCGGTCGGGGGAGCACATGCCGAACGCTTTCATCCGGTGCTCGATGTTGGCCCTGACCGCATCTTTGGTAATTTGTGGGACCGGGTGGGCAAACCGTTTTGCCAGCGGGCATTCAGTGATCTGTGCCTCACCAATCTCCACAATGACGCCGTCACGGATTACGATCCGGGAGCGGCCTATTGCTTCAATGATGTGTTCGTCTTTCTGTATTTTTGTCATGATGTTTTAGCTCCGTAATTTTTTGTGAAAATTATTGTATCGGGATTGAGATGATCCGCAGATCAGTATCTCTCTCAGGATGCCGTGATGCTGAAGATCGCGGCAATTTTTGCCCAATCATGCCGGGTCAGGAAAGAAAAATCCGCACCCATTACCGGGGGCGATCTCCCTCATGTCCTCTCATGGTCCCCTAAGCCTTGATTCTCATTATTTTCCCATTAGGGTAACCCCCTGCGATCCTCCGGCATGCTTCGCATCGATGGCAGCTTTTATCTCGTCTTTTGTCTTCCCCTCTGCGTAGAGATTCTTCACCTGGAGGGTGTCATCGACACACATTTTGCAATTTGCACCGTGAGAATCATAGTCCCCGTTCTCTTTCATGAAACAGTCTGCCAGACCTCGTTTGTGAATCCTGCCGTCGTGTGTCATTTGCATGCAGCTGCAATAACATTTCACCCCGTCCAGTGCATCCTGATTATCCCGGGCATAGATATACGCTTCTTTGATCCGGTCACTTGTAAGTGCATACTTTGGCAGACCTGTTGCGTCGGGAGTTGAACTTGTGCCCGAGGGTAAAAAAATTATCGCGGTGACTGCAACCAGCATCACGATAACGACAATACTTACAATGAGTTTCCGGTCCATGTGATTCCATCCTTGTTTCATACTAATGTCACCCAGAGCAGTGCGGTGACGATAATCAACGTGACCGCCATCAGGATCATTCCCTGGTACCGGAACATCCGCTCCCCACGTTTTGCCGTGATGTAATCACTGACGGTAAATACGCCGGCAATCAGGATGGTCCCGAAGATCAGGCCGGAGAATAATTTATCGAGACCAAGGGCTTCCATGCCGAGTATCGCATGATAATCCGGCATTGACTTCACCACCTCCAAATCAGAGATAATTCCTGCATAATACAGAGGGATGGCGAGGGTGAGCAGGGAGACCGCCACAAGGATGACACTCTGGAATGGGTAATCTATGTCTCTCTTTTTCAGGAGACGGTCGATCCACAATGCAGACGCGGCAACAAATGCCCCGAGCCAGAATCCGACGATGGCGTCATCGACCCCGAACGCCCTGGCTATGCCAACGCCAGCTGCCGCACCTGCTGTACATAACGGGCAATGCGCTGAAACCGGTGGAATGATCGCTGTGAGCAGGAGGAGCATTACTCCTATTACCACAAATGCCGTTGTTCGATGCGTTTTACGATGTATTGTCAAGTCTGAGTGAGGTGTCATGGTTTGCTCTATTTTTTCACAGACTAATCGATGTAAGTCTAATTTTTTTCCAGAGTTCTGCAGCCTCTTTGATGTAGAGATTCACCAGATCGCGGGCGAAATCTGCAAGATGGGGAATAATTCTGAACAACCCGAACGCGATCATTATCAGGACAACGAGAGAGAGCACTTCCGCAAACACGTTATGCGCCCAGAAGAAACTCGCGTATCCCGCACCGAATTCAGTCGTGCCGGTCGGGTCGGGGAGAAAGGAAAACCACTGGTCCGACCAGGCAATGATCACGACAACTACCCGCAGGATGTTGAGGATGTAGATCGTGGGGACCACGATGATGAACGCCAGCAGGCCCTGCTTTAAGGTAAGTTTCTCCGATCCCGCAGTGACACCGAGCAGGATTGCTATTGCAGTGATGCCCGTGCATGCGAGAATGATCTCGGTTGCAAACCCGTTCCGGATGATGATGTTCCATCCATCGATCTGTGCATGATGACCGAGGATGTGCAGGAGCCAGACAACCTGGTTTACTACCGTCCCGATGAGCACGTCACGGAAGACCGGGATAAACGTGAATGGAACATAGATGAGGGTTGCCACTGCGGCTGCGTTTGAGAGCTGCAGTACGATCGATTCTTCCCGCAGGAGATTATGGATCGTGATTGCAAGGAACGGTATGGATGCTACTGCGAGCGCTGGATACAGGATATTGTCCAGAGTCAGGTATTCCGGAACTTCAGTCAGCAGATTGATCACGATGAGTGCCCATCCTGTTATCGCTGCGTATTTTCTCCGTTTTCCTGCGACAAGGAAAACGACAAATGCAAGGAATGCTGCAAGGATGATAACGTCACTCATGATAGTACCGGGTCAATTTCTCCATAGCATCCTTTCCCGGTAATTAAACCTCTTCTCACAACATCGTCTCCCGGTCGAATAATGCGAAGATGATTTGGTGAGAACACGTTTTATAAGGTCTTCACAATTGTTACCTGAACTCTGGAATGACCCGCTGCTTCACATGAGCATGGGCCGCCGGGGCGAACCGGATCACGATCCGGGGATCGATATCCGATGGAACAGTTGTTTCATCTGGTGTCTCCGTGTCGTGCTCATAAAAAACCCTGGCATAAGGGAGGTACCATGATGGAAACAACACTAAAAGTTTCAGGAATGCACTGCACCGCCTGCAAAATGCTCATCGAAGATGCCATAAGCGAGATCAAGGGAGCGAAGGCAGTGTCTGTCGATCACACAACCGGCGCGGTTGCCGTAGCATATGACTCGAATGAAACGCTTGAGAAGATCAAAACCGCGATCAAGGGAGAGGGATTCTCGGTTTAAACCGGATTAACATCCAGGATACGGGAATATGAGTCGTAAGAAAGAAACCCGGGAAACACACCGGAATCCGGCCGAAAGTCCGGAACCGGAAACGGAACCGGTGGGAAGTGAGAAAGAGCACCGGGAAGAACATCCCATCCCGACAGGAAATCCAAAACCTGATCTGGCTGGTGGTTTGCTGGTGTCCGATCTTACACTGCATGGCATGCATTGCGACTCCTGCGCAAAGATCATCGACCGCACCGTCTCAAAACATACCGGTGCACGGGTCAGGGAGTTTGACCTGGTCAATAACCGGATGATTCTTGAGTACAGTAGCGAACAGCAGCTGGAAAAAATTCGCGTCGAACTGATCGGCAAGGGCTACCAGACGCTCCTTCCGGGAGAGAAGGCGGAGGATGGTTTCGAGGCGGGATCGTTACACCGGGGAATTGATTTCTTACGGAACGTAGCGTTCAACGCCCCCGGTTTCGAGGCCGAGCGTACGCTCTTCACGTACTCGATTGATGCGGTCTTCATCGCCATCGCCGTGCAGGCGATGTTGTACATGTTCGTTTTCCGCTCCATTCCCGGGTTCCTGTACGCCTACTGGAGTGTCACGATCCTTACCGCGGTTGCAGCAGGGGCACTCCTGTTTGCCTACTACCACGTGAACACGTTCCGGAAGATCACGTCCTGTATGACCGGGATGATGTCGGGCATGACGTTTGCAATGGCGGCAGGTTTCCTCATCGGGGCGTATGCGGGCGCGACAAACGGGATGTTCGTGGGAAGTATTGTCGGGATGATCGTTGGGATCGGGTTCGGGTACTTCACCGGGAGGTATTGCGGGGTCATGGGCGTGATGGAGGGACTCATGGGAGGTCTGATGGCGGGCACGATGGGTGCCATGCTTTCCGTCATGATGATATTCGATAATCTCGTCCCGTTCCTCTTCATCTCAAAGGGCGAGGAGACCCCGGCATTCATGCCGGGGAGGAATTGCCCATAACTGAACCATAACCCATATCCTGTAGTACAACCCATATGCATCAAATGGTAATTCGAACGGTGTCAAACTATCTACGACTGTCACAACGGCAGTATCACATTATCGACACACTCGCATACCATTCAAAGAATTTGTATAATGTTGCATTGTACAATACCC
>NPIG01000704.1_pt1 | contig 22784 bp, 18 predicted proteins | sample 8637441 | NCBI WGS metagenome assembly NPIG01 (sample SAMN07420675, study PRJNA396082) | bioreactor metagenome | isolation source: sample BR6 brine-fed electro-methanogenic bioreactor BR | place: Japan: Kochi | collected 2016-06-14 | reverse complement strand
TTTTGAATTGACAGAAAGCCCTCTAAATGCTTAATAGCTTTAAAAAAATGCTTTCTATTTTCTCTTCCCTTACGCTCGTAATTTCAAATAACAAATGCAATTAGCTCTTTTAATTAAGCTTTTTGCTAACGCTTTATATCTCAAAGCGCTTAAGTAACATAACCGATTTTAATAAAATAAGTCAATAGTTTTTTTTATTTTTTTTAAATAAAAATTATCGAAAAACTTATTTAACTTTCCGTTTGTTTAGTCACTGATAGGGACAATAAAGGTTTATAAAAAATTATGCAAGACCTTTTAAATTTTTTTTCATTTTTTTGTTTGTTTATAATGTATAGCTATCATTTTTAATAAAAAAGCATCTGCAAAATTATTAAGAGGATCCAATTCAGTATAAATTTTTAGTTTTTCTAATTTATTTTTTATAGTATTTCTATGTAAATTTGTAATTTTAGATGTTGTAGCAATATTAAAATTACAATCAATAAAAATTTCCATTAAAGATATAAAAGAATCATAATTTGAATCCATATCGATTATTTTATTCAAATTTGTAGAAATCAATCTATTGATTATATGAGGATCTAAATAATTAAAAGTATCTTCTAATATAATAGACTTTAAAGTAGATACTCTTTCTCTTTTATTATATTTTTTTGCAATATTTAAAATTGCTTTCGCTTCAAAAAAGCTCTTTTTAATATCTTTGATATTTTTATAAACATCTCCACTTGCAATGTGGTAATCTAGAGGAACTATTTTTTGCAATTCATTATCTATTTCGTTACAGATTTTCTGATTTGCTAAATATACTTCATTAATATCACTTGCAGGCAAATATGATTTAATTATAATTGAACCATTTTGTCCTTTTCTAGCTATTATATCTTGAGCATTTAAATATTTAATATTATTAAGACATTCATCAATCTTTTCTTTTGTATTTATTATTTCACTTTGATAACCTAAGTTAAGATTAATATTAAAATAATTTGCTTTTTCAAAATTATAATCTATATATATTACTGAAAACAAAAGAGATGAATCAATTTCAAATTTATTCATCAAACTAAGAATTTTATCTTCTTGGAAATTTTCATCAAGTAATAAATCTACTAAAACATTATATTTTTCTTTGTCATTTGCTACATGATTTACATTCATATATTCACTATATAGCATTACAGATTCTAAAGAATTCTTTATATTATTACCTATTTTTAATATTTCCTCTTTTTCACCTTCTATAATAATAGTACCCTCAATTATACTTTTAGAGAAAAAAGGCAAAGCCATTATACTATTTTCTATTTCACCATCAATATCTTCTACAATTATAGGTTTATTATTTTCAATTACATATTTTGATAGATTTAAATATTTATCTAAATCAGTTAATTGAGTAGATGCTATAAGAGTATTATCGCTATCAGTTATAAAAATATTATTTGAACTATCTGAATAATTATTAATCAAATATTGAATAAAATCATAATCTAAAACCATATAAACCTCTTTTATACATTATTAATATATTTTAACAAAATTATATAATAAAAATGTTAAATAGTGATATTAATATTATTAATCACTAATAATTATAGTTTTAAAATATATATTTTGTATAATTTATATAATATAATATATATAAATTATCAGTTATGCACAATGTTTTTCCTTTGATTTATTAAAAAATACATTACAAACTGAAAAAAAATTAAAAAGAGGTTTTTATATGTATCAAGTATTTTTATTAATTGCTAGCGTAGTAATTTTGATTTTATTAATTACAAAATTACATCTACATGCTTTCTTATCTCTACTTATCGTATCCTTAGGGTTAGGATTAGCTTCTGGCATGGATTTATTAGAAGTATCTACAACTGTGGCAAAAGGATTCGGAGGAACAATGCAATACATAGGTATTGTTATAGTTTGTGGAGTTGTAATGGGCGAAGTTCTAGAACAAACTGGAGCAGCTCAAAAGATTGCAAATTCTATTCTTAAATTAGTTGGAATTAAAAGAGCTCCTATTGCTAGTGCTATTACAGGTGGAGTTGTATCAATTCCTACATTCTGTGATTCAGGTTTCGTTATTTTAAACCCTGTTATCAAAGCAATATCAAAAGTTGGTAAAATTCCTTATATGGTTTTAGTAACAGCATTGATGTGCGGATTATTAACAACTCACACTTTAGTACCACCAACTCCAGGCCCAATTGCTGCAGCTGGTATCCTAGGGGCTGATGTTGGAACAGTTATGATTTATGGTATTATTATTTCTGTTGTAGTAATAGCTGGAACCACTATCTTTTGGTGTAATTCAAAATTCATCAAAAATCATTATCCAGAACTTGCTGATAGTGAAACAGCTGATGCTGAAAGTGAAAAAGAATTTGAAGAAAAAGTTAAAAATGCACCAGCTACAATCTTATGCTACCTTCCAATCATAATTCCAATTATCTTAATTATTATTAGATCCTTTGTATTAATGTATGCATCTGATCCTAATGTTGGATTTGCAAAATTCATCCAATTTGTTGGAACTCCATATATAGCTTTATTATTAGGTTGTTTAATTTCTTTCATTCTACCTAAAAAATTAAATGAAGAAGTAACTAATACTTGGGTATCTAATGCAATTCAAAAAAGTGCTGAAATCTTACTAATCACTGGTGTTGCTGGTTGTTTTGGAAAAATTTTACAAGCTACTGGTGTTTCAAATATCATTGCAGAAATAATATCTAATACAAGTTTACCAGGTGTTATTCTACCTTTCTTAGTATCTTCATTAGTATTAATTGCTCAAGGTTCTGCAACAGTAGCTCTTACAACAACTGCTGCTATCATGGTTCCTCTACTTGGAGCTCTTGGTATATCTCCTGAATTAGCAGTTATTTCAATTGCTGCTGGTGGTATGTGTGGAGTATTCCCTCAAGGATCATATTTCTGGGCTGTAACTAAACTTGCTGGTTTCGATATGAAAAAGGGATATGTAGCTGTAACTGCAACATCATTTGTTATGGGTGGTTTTGCTCTAGTTGCTGTGCTTATTCTATCCTTATTCGTAGCATAACAAATAAATCAAAGGAAAAAAATTATATGATTGATATTTCAAACAAGGATATTTTAATTTCTTATTTAAAAGAAAAAGAAATAATTAAAGATTCAATGGATTATGATTTAAAATATTGTGCTGGAGGAGTCTCTGGCACAGTAGCCTTTCTCTCTCTTAAAGAAAGAGACTTAATAATAAAACAAGCTCTTTCAAAATTAAAGGTAAAAGAAGATTGGCTCTGTGATCCATCTAGAATGTACGTAGAACAATTAAGCAATAAAATCTATCATGATATTGCACCTGATAGTGTGCCTGAGGTTCTTTTTTATGATGAAGAAAATTACATTTATGGCAGAATAGCAGCACCAGATTATTGTAGAATGTGGAAAGAAGATTTAATGGATAATATTTTAGATTTTCTTGTTGCAAAACAAAGTATTGAAGCTTTGGTAAAAGTTCACAATAAATGTAATAATGATAGTTATGTAAAAAAAGAGTTTGAAGATAAAAAAGTATTCTATGACTTAAGAATTTCACCTTATATCGAATTCACAGTTTCTAAACATCCTGAATTCAAAGCTATTGCAGATTTCTTATCAAAAGAACTAATGGAAAAATCTATCACTCTTGTTCATGGAGATTATTCTCCAAAAAATATAATGTGCGATCAAAGAAAGATATTCATACTTGATTTTGAAGTAGCTCATTATGGAAACCCTGTATTTGATTTGGCGTTTTTTGCTAATCATTTTGTTTTAAAATCTATTAAATTCTCAAAGCAAAATGAATCTTATTTAAATATGCTAGATTACATGTTAGATATTTATTTTGAAGAAAGCAACTATGAGATGAAAGATGTAGTATTATCTTATTTTGTTCAATTATTAGGCATGTTAATGCTAGCTAGGGTCGATGGCAAATCTCCTGTTGAATATCTTGTAAATGACGAAGAAAAAAAAGATAAAGTAAGACAAATAGCTGCTACTTTAATGACTAGCGGTGTAACCGACTATAAAAAAGCAATAGACATAATTAAATTTTTAGAAAAATAGAGGAAGTATATGGATATAAAAAGAATAGTAGATGTTAAGGCTCGCCAAATATTTGATTCAAGAGCTAATCCTACAATTGAAGTAGATATTATTTTGGAAGATGACACCTTAGGAAGAGCTATTGTGCCATCTGGTGCATCAAAAGGAGCTTTTGAGGCTCTTGAATTAAGAGATAATGATTCAAATATTCTAGGTGGGAAAAGTGTACGAAAAGCAATTGATAATATACACACAATTATCAAACCTAAATTACTAAATCAAAACGTATATGAACAAGCTTCTCTAGATAAAATGTTAATTGATCTTGATGGGACTGAAAACAAATCTAAACTTGGTGCTAATGCTATATTAGGATGTTCAATGGCAATTGCATATGCTGCTGCGAATTCTAAAAAAATGCCTTTATTTAAATATTTAGGAGGAGCAAGTGCTAGAATGTTACCTCTTCCACAAATCCAAATTATAGGAGGAGGAGCACATGCTCTATACTCAATCGATATCCAAGACTTTTTAGCTGTTCCTATGAGTGCTAAAAATTTCGAAGAATCAATTGAGATGATTGTTAATGTATATAATGCTTGTAAGAAAGTATTTAGAAAATATAACAAACCTCTTAGTATTGCTGATGAAGGTGGTTTTTGGCCAACCGATTTTAAGAGTAATGAAGAAGGTCTTATGTTATTAACAGAAGCTATCACTTTAGCAGGTTATAAACCTTATGAAGATATTGCCATTGCAATGGATATCGCAAGTAGTGAATTCTATAATAAAGAAACAAATACTTATTATTTCAAACTAGAAGATAGAGAATTCACATCAGAGGAATTTGTTGATTTATTAGTTTCTTGGGTAGATAAATATCCAATCATTTCTTTAGAAGATGGGTGTAGTGAATTTGATTGGGAAGGAAATAAATTATTAACAGAGAAACTAGGCAATAGAGTTCAATTAATTGGAGATGATTTATTTACAACCAAAATTGAGAGAATTAAAAAAGGTGTTGATAATAAAATAAATAATTCTGTTTTAATTAAAATGAATCAAATTGGAACTATAACTGAAACTCTTGAAGCAATTGAATATACAAAAAATAATGGATATCTTCCTGTAGTTTCTGCAAGAAGTGGTGAAGTTGAAGATGCAACTATCGTTCATTTAGCCATTGCTACGAATGCTGGTCAATTAAAAGTTGGATCTGTTGCAAGAACCGAGAGAACTGTTAAATGGAACGAAGGTATTAGAATGGAAGAATTACTCGGATCTCAAGGGATATGGCCATCCAAAAATATTTTCGATAGAATTCTGAAATAGTAATTTTTTATTATTGTTTTTAATTCATTCTTTATATGGTATTGTTTTATATAAGAGCTATTTTTAGCTCTTATATAATTTAAATATTGAGGAGAAAAATGGGATGAATAGTTATGAGAGAGTTTTTGCAGCTTTTAATAATCAAGAATTTGACAAATTCCCAGCAATAAATCCAACAAGTGTTATTACTAACGAATTGATGAGAGAAAAAAATATCTTTTTCCCATCAGCACACTTACATCCCCTCGACACATATGATTTAGCTGTTGCTGGTCATAATAAATTGGGATTTGATTCTATTTCCCCATATTTCTCCATTCATATTGAAGCCGCTGCTCTTGGAGCTGATATAGATTTTAGCTCTAGCAAAGGAATGCCTCAAGTATTAAATAAACCTATCAAAAACATAGAAGGATATAAACTACCCAAAGATTATCTTAATAAAAGAGAATTCAAAGTCTTTAATCAAATTATTTCTAATTTAAATAAAAAATATAATAAAAAAGTTCCAATAATTGGTAAAGTAATAGGACCTTGGACTCTTGCTTATCATCTTTTTGGAGTAGAAAATCTTATTATGAAAACAATTCTAGAACCTAAGCAGATAAAAAATTTTATAACAGAACTTTCTAAGTGCCCTATTAATTTTGCAAAACAACAATTTGAAAATGGTGCTGATTTTGTAGTTTGGGCAGAACATGTTACTAGTGATTTAGTATCTCCTGAAATATATCAAGAGTTTGTTCTTCCAATACACCAACAAGCTAAAAAAGAATTAAATTCATACGGTCCTATAATTCTTCATGTATGTGGGAGACTAGCTGATAGAGTAAATATTTTATCAAAATCTAATTTCGATATGCTTCACATAGACTCCCGTAACGATGTTGATTTTTCAAAAAAGCAAATTACTAATAATATGCAGCTAGTTGGTTTTATAAACAATCCTCATCTCCTTAGAAAAGGAACTAGAGAAGATATAAGGAAAACTGTTCTTAGTTTATTAAAAAAGGAAGTAAAGTTTATATCTCCTGAATGTGCAATCCTTTTAAGTGTAGCAAATATTAATTTGATAGAGTTAACCAATACATTACATCAATTTAACCTCGATACTATTAAAAAAATTGAACTATAATATTAATGAGCTTTCCAAATGCACTCTTCAAATTTAATATTAGTAAATTTAGCATCAAAAGAAGTGTTTAATGGACTACAAGCACTTATACCGAAAGAAACTTCCTTTTCTGGTTTTAATGGAGGATTTGCCATTCCCATTTCAGCTGTGGTTTCTCCAAGACTATGAAGATGAAATACTCTCATTTGAGAAAAACGAACTCCATCTTTTGAATATTCCATTAAGAAATCTGGTCCACGTCGACTAAGTCTAAACCAAATACTATTTATATTCTCAATTTCAGTTGTAGACCAATCAGAATAGCCATAATTTGTAACAACCCCTCCAAGATAAGAATATTCTTCACATTCATATTCTAAGGAAACTTTGAACCAATTATCACTATCTATATATATTACTAAACCACATTGATCATATTGACTTTTATATTCAAAATCAACTTTTGTAGTAAATGTAAAATTATCACTACTTTTAACAAGTAAGGCAGGTGCGTTATCATGTTTAAATCCATAATAGGTTCGCTGCCACAAATCGGTATCTGTTTCAGTAGTAATTATTACAGAATCATTTGATATTTCATATTTTTTGGGTTCATTTATCCAATAATAATCATTATTTTTAAACATCGTTTTTCTCCTTAAAATCATATTTTAGGTATACAAAATATAACATAAAAATCACTAAAACTACAGAAAAATTTAAATAATATAAAAAAACTATTTCAACATAAATAATTTATTTTATATAATGAAAATAGATATTTTTGTTTACACAAAAAAAAATATTAAAAAATTATTAAAAAGTAGTTGACTTATTCCCGACTATTTGGTAATTTCTCAATTGTTGTTTGGGCTGCTAGCTCAGTTGGTAGAGCAACGCCCTTTTAAGGCGTGGGTCAAAGGTTCGAATCCTCTGCAGCTCAACTTTTTAATGTCTCCTTCGTCTAGTGGTTAGGACACCGGGTTTTCATCCCGGCAACACGAGTTCGACTCTCGTAGGAGATGTATCCAGTTCTTTTTGAACTGGATTTTTTTTATTCGGAGGTTTTTATGGCTGAAATTAAAATAATTACAACAGGAGGAACTTTTGATAAACAATATAACCCTATTGAAGGCCAATTAACATTTGTCGAATCAGCTCTTCCTAAAATTTTAAAAGATTCTAGATGTACAACTGAGATAACATTAGAAGGACCTCTAGCAATTGATTCATTATTTATGAGCGACAAAGAAAGAGATGAGATAATAAATAGAATATATAGTAGTATCGAAAAAAAAATCATAGTAATTCATGGCACAGATACTATGACAATAACAGCTGAACTTGCAAAAGAGAAAATGTCTCTCAACAGCAATCATACAATAGTATTTACAGGAGCAATGGTACCATACTCTCTAAAAGATAGTGATGCAGTTTATAATCTTGGCTGTGCTCAAACAGCTGTCCAATTATTACCACCTGGAGTATATATTTGTATGAATGGTAAAGTATTTGAAGCTGGAAAAGTATACAAAGATAAAAAAATCGGAATTTTCAAAGAAACGAATTAACATCTTTTGGCATAACAAACAACAATTATTTTCCATTTATTAATAAGCATACAACAAACATATAACAAAAAGAGATAAGGTAATATATATATAAATTACACAATTTAACTTATTTTTTGTATAGTTATGAAATTAAAAATTATAAAAAAACACCACATCTACTTTAATTTTCTTTATAATATTGAAACTTAGACATACTTATTATATTATAAACAGTATAATTGCTTAGGAGATACTTATGACAACAACTCAATTATATCAGATGATTGAAGAAGAAATGTTTGAAAAACACAAAGAGAAACCAAGAGTTGATTATGATGTTTTTTTATCAAGTTGGTTTGTAGAACACTGTATTGATACTGTTTCAGATTATCCATTAGATAAACTGAGATTTGTCTGCCCACAGAAATTTTTCACAACTCTACTTCATTGCCAAAGTGAAAAACATATAATTCTATTAGCTACATATTTTTTACCAGCTAATTACACAATCCCTGATCAAGTAATTAAAGATTTTGTAGATTATCCTAATGAAACCTTCCACCCAAAGCATCCTAAAATGAGCCAAAATGCTTTATTTGAAAAAGCTTTATATGATAAAGATTATCATATTTCTATGACGATGGTGACAACTAGCAATCAACCATTAGATGGTAGATCTTGGAATATGTTAAATAGATTTAATAAAGAATTAAATACAACTTATGATTGTAGGATTACTGCAAGATATTTAGGATTACAAAATATTAAAACATTATATCAATATAATGAAGATATCTATGCATATGAAAAATTATTAGAACAAGAACTAACTTTATAATTTTTACATTCTTTATTTGTATGTTTAAATCCAAGACATTATTATGTTTTGGATTTTTATTTTAAAAAGGATATTTAATTTTCATGGAAAACATTAAAAAAACAATAATTTCTCAAAAAAAATATTTTACAACAGGTGAGACACTAACATACCATTATAGACTAGATAAGCTAAGAAAATTAAATTCAGCTCTATATACATATGAAAAGCCAATATTTGATGCGTTAAAAAAGGATTTAGGTAAAACTTATGCTGAATCTTATATGAGTGAAGTAGCTTTAGTAAAACATGAAATAAAGTATTTAATTAAAAATCTCAAAGATTTCATGAAAGTAAAAAAAGTAAAAACACCAATATTTAATTTTCCAAGTAAGAGCTATATAACAAACGAACCCTTAGGAACAGTTTTAATTATGAGCCCTTGGAATTATCCAATATATTTAACACTTGCTCCTCTTGCTGCTGCAATAGCAGGAGGAAATACTGCGGTAATTAAACCTTCAAGATATAGTGAAAACACATCAAAAATAATTTTAAAAATGATTAATTCAATCTACTCTCAAGATTACGTATCTGTGGTATTAGGTGGATCTGAGGTAAATCAAGAATTATTAAATTATAAATTCGATTTAATTTTTTTCACAGGCAGTCCCCAAGTAGGAAAAATTGTGATGAAAAGAGCTGCTGAGCATTTAACTCCAGTTGTTTTAGAATTAGGAGGAAAATCTCCTGTTTATGTAGATTCAAGTGCAAATATAAAAATTACAGCCTCAAGATTGGTTTGGGGAAAATTTCTAAATGCTGGACAAACATGCGTAGCACCAGATTATGTATTATGCCATGAAAAAGTCTACAAAAAACTTCTATTAGCTGTTAAAGATGAAATAATAACACTATTTGGTGATAATCCACTATTTAATGATGAATATGGAAAAATAATAAATAAAAAACATTTTAATCGATTAGCTCATTTACTCGATGATGGAATTTTATCATATGGAGGTTATGTAGATCCCGATTCTCTAAAAATTTCTCCAGCAATAATAATCAACCCTGAATTAGATAGTGATTTAATGAATGAAGAAATTTTTGGCCCTATACTTCCTATCTTAAAAGTTAAAGACTTCAACGAAGCTATCAATTTTATGTATACAAAGCAAAAACCTCTTGCAACTTATTTATTTAGTAATAATTCAAAACAAATAAAGTTTTTCAATAACAATTTAAGCTTTGGCGGAGGTTGTATTAATGATTGCATAATACACCTTTCAAATCCCAATTTGCCTTTCGGAGGGATAGGAAATAGTGGAATGGGCCATTATCATGGTAAATATGGATACAACACTTTTACCCATGATAAACCAATATTGAAAAAAAGTAATTTAATTGAAATAAAAATAAGAAAACCTCCCTACTCTAACAAGTTAAAAAAACTAAAGAGAATGATGTAATTTTCTTGCTAAATGGCACTATCCCCCTTATTATGTTTCTTAAGGGGGTAATTTTATGAAAAAAATTTTTACTGTTTTAATTACTTTATTATTTATTAATATTAATCTATTTAGTGCTATTAACTTTGTTATGATTGATGATTTATATGTCAACAATAATGCTGAGAAAGCAGATTCAATATTATTAGAAGAACTATCAAATGCAAAAAATGATGTTGAAAAAGCTGAAGTATATTGGAGACTATCTAGAAACCGTGTAACCTTTGGTGATGATAGTGAAAACGATAGCGAAAAATTATCACAATATCGCAAAGGCTTAGAATATGCTGAAAAATCAATTGAATTAAATGATAATGCTTTTGCTCGTTTATGGAAATCTAGTAACATTGGTAGAATTGGCCAAACAAAAGGTGTATTAAATTCTTTATCTGCTGCTAGTGATATGAGAAAAGATTTAAAAATCATCCTTAATGATCTTCAAGTATTAGATTCAACAGAAACTTGGTACGTTCTAGGTATGCTATATACAACTGTTCCAGGTGGTTTTATTTCGTTTGGAAATAAAAACTTTGGAATATCTTATTATAGAAAAGCCGTAGATACCATTCCAAGTCATTTAATGTATCCTAATCATTACAAATCAATGGCTGAAGCTTTATATGATCGAAATTGGAGCAAAAGCAAAAGAGCAAAAGAAATAAAATCTATGAACTCAAAATGGAAAGATATTTCAAACAATTATGATAAATATGCATATTATGAAGGAAAAGATAAAGGAACAAATATCCCTTATTACTCTTCAGTTGCATTAAATAAAATAAGTGATAGACAAGAAGCTGTAATGTTACTCAATTATGCTATTGCAAAATATAATGCATGGCCAACTCACACAGATGGAGAAACAGAAGCTATAGAAGAAATCAAAGAATTAAAAGATAAATGGACTTAAAATAATTTTTAATAATACCATAAGGACTTAATTATATCGATTAAGTCCTTTTTTAATGAGTCAAATGACAATTCAAGCTAATTGAAAATAAAATAAAAGTTTGATACTCTACACAAGGTTTAATTATAGAATAATTAAATCAGAATTATAGACAAAATAAGAAATTAGGAGCAAAACGTAATACGTTTAGATAAACATTATGAATGCAGAAAAATTAAGAAATATTGGTATTATGGCTCACATAGATGCTGGAAAAACAACTACTACAGAAAGAATACTTTATTACAGTGGTGAAAATCATAAAATCGGAGAAGTAGATAATGGTAATGCTACAATGGACTGGATGGAACAAGAACAAAATAGAGGTATCACAATTGTTAGTGCTGCTACTACTTGCTACTGGAAAGACCATCAAGTAAATATTATCGACACTCCTGGACACGTAGACTTTACAGCAGAAGTAGAAAGAGCTTTAAGAGTTCTTGATGGTGCTGTTGCTGTTTTCTGTGCTGTTGGAGGTGTTGAACCTCAAACAGAAACTGTTTGGAGACAAGCAGATAATTATAAAGTACCAAGAATAGCTTTTGTTAATAAAATGGATAGATTAGGATCAAACTTTTTCAATGTTGTTGAAGAAATGGAAAAAAAATTAAATGCTAATCCTGTACCATTATACATTCCTGTAGGTAGCGAAAATGACTTTTCTGGAATAATAGATTTAATTAATTTAAAATTTTTAAAATTTGATCAAAATGATTTAGGATCTACAATTATAGAAAATGATATACCAACTGATATGCAAGATTTAGTTGATCAATGGAGAGAAAATTTAATTGATAAAGCATCTTCTTTTGATGAAGAAATAATGGATTTGTTCTTTAATGAAGAAGAAATTCCAGCAGAAAAATTAAAATTAGCAATTAGAAAAGGCTGTTTAAAAAGAGAATTACTTCCTGTATTTGTAGGATCTTCTCTAAAAAATATTGGCGTTCAACCTGTTCTCGATGGTGTAATTGACTTTTTACCTAGTCCATCAGATGTAACTAGCATGTATGGAATTAATATCAAAAAAGATAGTGAAGTTCAAATAATTCATGATGAAAATGCCCAACCTTTAGCACTTTTATTCAAAATTCAAATGGATAAAGAAGCAGGTGTTTTATCTTATGTTAGAGTTTATAGAGGTAAACTCAAAAAAGGAACAAATATCTTTAATATATCAAAATCTAAGAGAGATAGAATCGGTAGAATTCTAAGAATGCATGCTGATAGAAGAGAAGATTTATCTGAATTAAGCGCTGGAGATATTGGAGTAATAATTGGATTTAAAGAAGTTCAAACAGGAGATACTTTATCAAGTGAAGGCGAAAAAATTTTACTTGAAAAAATGTCATTCCCAAACCCTGTTATCTCAATTGCTATTGAACCAAGTTCTCAAGATGATAGTGATAAACTTAAAAAAGCTTTAGTTCAATTATCAATGGAAGACCCAACTTTCACATACAAAGATGATAGTGAAACTGGTCAGCTTGTAATCAGTGGAATGGGAGAACTTCACTTAGATGTTCTTGTTACACGATTAAAAGATGAAATGAAAATTGATGCTCATGTTGGTAATCCACAAGTATCATATAGAGAAAGCATAACCTCTGAAGCAAAAGGATTTGAAGTATTTGATCGAGTACTTGCAAATAAAGAAAATTATGCAAAAATTGCTATTAATGTAAAACCTCTTCCTATTCGTTCTGGAAATAAGTTTAATATCAGTGCTAATACAAGAGGAATTGATCCTAAAATTATTGCTGCAATTGAAAGAGGTATAACAAACTCTTTCTTAAGTGGAATTAAATATGGATATGAAGTGTGTGACGTTGAAGTTGAAGTAACAGAAATTGAGTATGATGAATTGAGAGCTAGTGAATTTGCTTTTGAAGCATGTGCCTCAATGTGTTTTGATAAAGTTTGTCAAAGTGCGAATCCTGTTATAATGGAACCAATTATGAAAGTTGAAATTGTTGTTCCAAATCAATATATTGGAGAAGTTATTGGAAACTTAACTTCTAGAGGTGGTATAGTTCATAAAATAGATTCAAAGCCAAATGCTGACCATATTAGTGCAGAATCACCACTTTCAAAAATGTTTGGATATTCAACTGCTCTAAGATCAACTACTCAAGGAAGAGGTAATTTCTCAATGGAATTTGATCATTATTCACCAAAAAGTGACAAACTTTATTAAAAGAAATTTATTATGAAAAAGAATAAAGATTTAAAATTAATATTTGCAAAAAATCTAAAATTTCGAAGAAAGAAGTTAAAATTAACTCAAGCTGATTTAGCAAAGAAGACTGGAGTTTCTCCTTCCTTTATCACTGAAATAGAGAACGGAAGAAAAGCTCCATCTTTCTCAAATATTGAAAAATTTTCTAATATTTTAAATGCTCCAGCTTGGTCTTTTTTCATTGATAGTGAAAACAATTTTGAACAAAATTATAGCAAGAAAGAATTAGACTCTTTTGAGCTAAAAAACAAAATTGATATAATTATTGATGATTTTTTCAAGTAAAATATCTGATTATGAATAAAATTTAAATACTTTTTTAACACCTAATTATTAATTAGGTGTTTTTTTAAATCTATATATATTAAACAAATAGAAAATATATTATTTTTTTAAAAACAAATTCACTATCAAATCCTCAAGTTAAATTAAAATAAAAAGTTTGACATATGAAAATAGCAGGCGTAACATATAATAAATACGCAACAAGCTTAACATAAAACAAGGAGGAAATTATGGGCGTTAACAGTACTGATTTAAGGAATGTCGCTATTGTCGGCCACAATGGTACCGGAAAAACCTCTTTAATGGAGCAATTACTCTATTATAGTAAGGTTATTTCCAAAGTAGAGAATGTAGATAGTGGGAAAACCACTAGTGATTTCACAGAAGAAGAAATTAAAAAACAAATTTCTATACATACCAGTCTGGCAAATCTAACTTGGGATTCTAAATGTCTCAATATCCTTGATACTCCTGGCTATTCAGGTTTTATTGGCGAAGCTATTTGTGGTTTCAGAGCAACAGAAGCTTCACTTATGATAGTAGATGCTAGAGATGGGGCTCAAATTGAAACAATCAAATTATGGCGTCGTTTAAATAATAGAAATAAACCTCGCGCAGTCTTTATTAACAAAATGGATCGAGATAGAGCTAGTTATACAGCAGTTATCGATGACTTAAGAGAACATTTTGAAGCAACATTCGTTCCAACCTTTATTCCAATGGGTAATGGCGAAAATTTTAAAGGTATAATAAATCTAATCGAAGATAAAGCTTATTTCTTCGATGATAATAACAATGAAACTGTTGGAGAAATCCCTGAAGAATTCAAAGATTATGAAGAAAAATACAGAGAACAATTAATTGAATATGCAGCAGAAGGAGCAGATGATTTAATTGAAAAGTATTTTGAAGATGGGACATTATCTCCTGACGATATAAGAAGAGGTTTAAGAGAAGGTTTAGCAGATAATAAAGTAGTACCTGTTTTCTGTGGTTCCACACAAAAAGGAAGCGGTATGATTTCTTTATTAAATTTCATTGCTCATAACTTCCCATCTCCTCTAGGGCATGTAGAATGGACAAATGATGAAAATGGAGAACACGTAGATATGCCAATTTCATCAGATGGTGATGCAAGTGCTTATGTATTTAAAACAACTATTGACCAATTTAGCGGTAAATTAAGTTTCATAAAAGTTGGCACTGGTGTTATCAAAACCGATATGGAATTAACTAATCCAGATATTAAGAAAAAAGAAAAAATTGGTAAAGTTTATAGAGCTGTAGGTAAAAAATTAGTTGAAACAGATTCTTTAAATGCAGGAGATATTGGTATAATTGCAAAAAGTAATATTTCAGCAACAAACTGCACTTTATTACAAAATCCAAATACTCAAAAATTTACATATAAACCATTAGCTTTACCTGATCCAATTTATTCACTAGCAATATCTACTGATGATAAAAAAAGTGCTGATAAACTAAACGATTCACTTCATAAAGTTTGTGAAGAAGACTTAACTTTCCAAACAAAATTTAATAAAGAAACAAAAGAATCAGTTATAAGTGGTATGGGTGATGTTCATCTTCAAATTATTTTAGATAAAATTGCAGAAAAACAAAAAATTAAAGTACATACTAAACTTCCTAAAATTGCTTATAGAGAAACAATTAATAAGAAAAGTGGAATTGTTGAATATGCACATAAAAAACAAAGCGGTGGTCATGGTCAATACGGAAAAGTATTAATTGAAATCGAACCATTAGAAAGAGGCTTAGAATACGAATTTGAAAATGCTATAAAAGGTGGATCTGTTTCAAAAGGATATGTACCTGGTATTGAAAAAGGATTACATGAAAGAATGAGTGAAGGATATTTAGCGGGCTATCCACTAGTAGATATTAAAACTACTCTTGTAGATGGTAAAGAACATCCTGTTGATTCCTCAGAAATGGCATTCAAATTAGCTGCAAAAGGTGCTCTAGATGCAGCATTAGCAAAGGCAAGTGTAACTTTATTAGAACCATTTACAAATGTAAAAGTTTTTGTTGAAAATCAATATTTAGGTGATATTCTCTCCGATCTTTCAAGTAAGAGAGGAAGAGTAACTGGACAAAAAGAATTTGGACAATTACAAGAAGTTGATGCTCAAGTTCCTCAAAGTGAAATGTTAAATTACGCTATTGATCTAAAGAGTATGACATCTGGTACAGGAAGTTTTGAAGTTGAATTCTCTCATTATGAACCACTTTCAGGTAAAAATGCAGAAAATGTAATTGCTTCTTCAAAACAAGAAGATTAAATATTTCGGAGACCTTTAATTTGGACTACCACAAATTTGTGGTAGTCCTTTATATTTTTATTAAAAATTTTATATAAAATACTTGCCATTTTTTTAAATTCTGTATACTTATGGTATATAGGAGATGAGTTATGACATTTATTATTGAAGACAATAAGATTGTTTATAAGAAAGATGAAAATATATTAGCTTATATTTTACTTGATTTCACCCCAGACGGTTTAGTAGTATTAGAAAAGGTTTTTGTTGACCCTTCTCTAAGAGGACAAGGTGTTGCAGGACAAATAATGAGTTTTGCTGCTAAACATTTCAAAGAAGAAAAAATTCAAGTTGTACCTTTATGTTCATATTCCAATGCTTGGTATTTAAAACATGAAGAATATTTAGAATATGCAAAAATGCCAGAAGATGGTCCTATTTGCAAACTATAAAAAAAAAGAGGATTAGTCCTCTTTTTTTTTACTCTTTTTCAAACCAAACTTCATTAATAGTATAATCTAAATTAACCCCGCGTCTCTCATATTTAGTAGTTGGTCTCCAAGACCTTGATTCACTAAAACCTTGATAAGAATTTTTCATATCATTAGTATTTGATAAAACTTCCAACATTTGATCAGCGTACTCTTGCCAATCAGTTACACAATAAATATATCCACCTTTAACAAGTTTTGTTGACAATAAATTTGTAAAAGGAGTTTGAATTAGACGTCTTTTATGATGTTTTTTCTTTGGCCATGGATCTGGGAAGAAAATATGAAAACCAGCAATACTATTATCAGAAATCATATCATTTAAAACAGCAACAGCATCAAATCTCATAAGTCTAACATTATCTAATTTCTCATTTCCAACAACCGATAATAATTTTGTAAAACCATTTAAAAATACTTCAATTGCAATATAATTAAATTGGTTTCTATCTCTTGCTATTCTCTGTGTAGATTCACCTGTACCAAAACCAATTTCAATAATTACAGGTTTATCATTATTGAAAACCTTTTTATAATCAAGCTTTTCATCTTTATATCTAATTGCATAATCTTGATAATAATCTCTAACTGCATCAAGTTGAAAAGTATGTAATTTATTAGTTCGAATGACAAAAGAATGAACTTCTCTTTTTGTCTCTTCTTCACTTTTCTTTTCAACAATAGCTAATTCTGGATATAAATCATATATTGATTCTGCTTTTTCTCTCATATTCTCCCCTACAACAATCTTTGAAGCATTTCTAAAATAAACAAACTCTTATCTTTAAGAGAAATTGCTTCTGTTTTTAACTTAATATATTCTGGTTTTTTTGTATCATAAGAAACGGCTCCATTACAAGTTGGAAGCAATCTTAATAATTTTTCTCCATTAATATATTTGATTGCTCTAAATTTTGCTAGCACATTTCCCTTTCTTTCTGTCAAATGAATGATTTTTAATTTCCTACATACTATTTTTAATTCAGCAATATGAATAAGATTAATAACTTCATCAGGCATTGCTCCAAATCTATCAGTTAATTCACTGTTTAGCATTTCAAGTTCACTTTCATTTTGTACAGTTGCAATCTTCTTATATATTTCAAATTTAATAGAAGGTTCTTTTATATATTCATCAGGAATAAAACCTGTATAATCTAATTCAAGGAATACTTCCTTATCTAATTCATCTTGATTTTCAGCTCTCAGCTCATTAATTGCTTCATCAAGAATCCTAATATACATATCAAGACCAACAGATGCGAGTTGACCACTTTGCTCTTTTCCTAGAAGGTTTCCAGCTCCTCTAATTTCCATATCCCTCATAGAAACTTTAAATCCAGCACCTAAGCCTGTATTTTCACCAATAGTCTTTAATCTCTTTACAGCTATTTCACTTAGAGCCTTATCTGCCGGATATAATAAATAAGCAAAAGCCTGATGATCTGATCTACCGACTCTTCCTCTAAGTTGATAAAGTTGCGCAATACCATACATATCTGCTCTATCGATGATTATAGTATTTACATTAGGAATATCAATTCCATTTTCTATAATTGTTGTTGATACTAATACTTGAATACCCTCATGAACAAAACGTCTCATTGTATCTTCTAAATCTTTAGGATTCATTTGTCCATGTGCTGATTCAATTATTAACTCGGGCATTAATTCACTTAGCATCGATACAACAGCATCTAAAGATTCAATTCTATTGTGCAAATAAAAAACCTGTCCACCTCTTTCTACTTCTTTTCGAATTGCAGCAACAACTGTTTTAATATCATATTCTTCAATTTTTGTATCAATTGGATGCCTTGAAATTGGAGGGGTTGATAAAAGAGACATATCTCTAATTTTCAATAAAGACATATAAAGAGTTCTAGGAATAGGAGTAGCAGAAAGAGCTAAACTATCAATACTATTTCTTACTACTTTAATTTTTTCTTTATCTTTAACACCAAATCTCTGTTCTTCATCTATAACTAGTAAACCAAGATCTTTATATAAAATATCCTTTTGCAATATTCTATGTGTACCAAATAAAACATCAATTTTACCTTCCATTAAAGATACTAAGGTTTTCTTTTGTTCTTTTCTCGGTATAACTCTAGATAAAAGACCTACATTAATGGGAAAGTTTTTTACTCTTTCTATAAAATTATTATAATGCTGTTCTGCTAAAATAGTAGTTGGAGCTAAAAAAGCAACTTGTTTATTACTAAGAACAGCTTTAAAAACAGCTCTAAAAGCAATCTCAGTTTTCCCAAAACCTACATCACCACAAACAAGTCTATCCATTACTGAATTACTTTCCATATCTAATTTAATTTCATCAATACAAGTTAACTGATCACTTGTTTCTTGATATGGAAATAATGCTTCAAATTGAAGTTGCATATCATTATCTCTTTCAAAAGGAAAACCAATTGAAGCTTTTCTTTTAGCATAGAGTTCTATGAGATATTTAGCTAATTTTTCTGCATTTACTCGAGCTTTTGCTTTCTTCTTTTCCCAAACAGCTGAGCCTATTTTATCAAGTTTTGGATTAGTAGAAGAAGATCCAATATATCTTTGAACAAGATTTGCTTGTTCAATAGGAACATATATATTATCCCCATTTGCATAAGCAATTTTAATATAGTCTCTCTCTCTATCAAAAGACTTTACTCTATCTATTTTTATAAATTTACCAACGCCATAGTTAACGTGAACAACAAAATCCCCTTCATGTAAATCCACAAATGAATCAAGAGGCGAACTTTTAGTATGTTGTAAAGTTTTTATTATCTGCTTTCTTCTTCCAAATATTTCAGATTCACAAATTGCAATTAACTTAATTGAAGGAATAGAAAACCCTCTTGAAATTTCATAATCCATGAACTTTATTTTATTAAAGCCTTTCAACATTTGCTCTAATCTTTGTTTTTGGATAGGATTACTTGTGAAGATATAAACATCCCAATTTGCTTTAAAAAGATTTGCTAATTCATTCTTTAACCGAGTAAAATCACCAAAATAAGACCTAGGTCCTTCAATATCAAATGAATGAGATGGATTTTTATCATTTACAATATCTAATAAAGTCATTTTATTATTTACGTTTTCATAAAAATTATCAAAATCAAATAATACTTTATCAATCGAAGGTGCATTTTTGTCAATCAAATATGCATTTCGATATAGTGTCTTTGCCTCACTTACTAAACTCTTATAGCTTGTTTTCAATCGCAAATCACCAATAAAGCAGAAAAAATCTCCTTCTCTAAAATATGAATCTATTTGCTCATATTTTATACCTAAACCGTCTTCTGTTAATAAAGGAATTTTAATATTATTAATTTCTTCTTTTGTTTCTTGAGTTAATGGATCAAAAATTGTTAATTTATCAACTTCATCCCAATCAGCATATATACGGAGAGGGAAATCAAAAGAAAATGGGAAAATATCAACAACTTCACCTCTAATTGTAAATTCTCCTTTAACAGAAGTACTTGGAACTCTAACATACCCTGCTTCACTAAAAATAGTAGATATTTTTATAGGATCAAAATTATCACCTTTTTTAATTTTGAATGTAGTATTATTTAAGGTTGATTGGCTAACAACATTAGAGCAAAAAGCTCTTAAGTTAGTAATAATAATTGATTCTTTATAATCATCAATTCTTGAGAGAGCTTCTAATTGTTCATATTCATTTCTACCTGATTCAATATCACTATATAATTTCTTTGAATTTGAAGGCAATGATAGAATAGGAACTTCTCTATTATACTTAGATAAAATATTATTATTAATTCTCATTCCAAAATCTTTAAGTAAATTTTTAGAACTATCCTCTGTTGAACAAATTACCCAAACTCTATTTTTTTTTGTCCTATATATCCTTCTAATAAATGAAGCTAGCACATACCCCTCTAAAGATGATATCTTTAGATTTTTTTCTCCTCTATTTAAAGCTTTAAAAGCGGAAGATGTTTTTAAGTATTGTTGTATTTTTTCTGTTATATTATTATTATTTTCCATAAGATGTTTTACATTAACACACTTTATAAAACAAATACAATAAATAGGGATTATCAATGAGTAAAATTCTATTAAGTAAATCTAAATTAGATGAATTATATAAAGAAATATTATCATGTGCAAAATATGCTAAGAATATGCAAAAAAATGTAAGTAGAAATTATAAAACAGATGGTTCGGTATTAACAAAATCAGATACTGAAATATCAAATCGAATTATCTCAAAAGTTAACTTATTATTTCCAGATTGTAATATTATAAGTGAAGAATTAAAGACACCTTTTGATTTTAATGCTCCATTTACTTTTGTGCTAGATCCAATTGACGGAACAGATATTTATTCACAAGGAATGCCATCTTTTGCAATTTCCCTAGGAATAATTGATCAGAAAAGAGAAGCTGTTGGAGCTATGATAATAGCACCAAGATTTGGAATAGCTAAAGAAGAACTAAGGGTTAGACTTGATCCAATGAAAGAATTACAAATTGATGGAAAGCCTTTTAGTCTGAAATATAATAAAGATATTCCAAATCAAATAACTATAAGCTCAAAATTAAATAGAATAATAAACTATGATAATTTTCATGGCAAATTTAGAACTTTTGGTTCTTCAATTCTTCAAATATTAGCTCCTGCAATTTTTTCTAACATTGAGGGATGTATTAATCAGAGAGCTTATGTATGGGATATAGTTTCATCTCATGCTGTATTAAAAAGTTTAAATATGAATATGGTTTATCCGAATAAAGAAGAAGTTAAATATGATGATGATTTATTAATAAATAGAAATTTAACAAAAGATATATTTTATTGTGGTAGCGAGAAATGCATTGATACATTGTTAAAACAACTACCACAAAAATAAGTTATTAAATAATATTATTAACTTTCCCTTCATCAAACCATTTTTTTGCAATGTAAATAAAAGGAGTATCTAGCACGGCTACAACAAACTTTAAAACATAAGTTGAAATAACAATTTGAACTAATACTTCACTCTCAAAAACACCATAAAAAGCGATTAATGTAAAAATAACAGAATCAATTAATTGAGAAACAATAGTCGATGCATTATTTCGAAGCCAAATCATTTTATTTGAGGGAAATCTTTTTTTCCAAAATTCATAAGCCCAAATATCATGATTATTACTAATAAAATAAGCAACAAGAGAGCCTAACATAATTCTTGGCATGATAGAAAAGATATTATTTAGTGATTCTTGTACAAAATCCGATGGAGCTGGTTCAAAACGAATAGCAAGTTGCATTAATAGAGTTAATGCAATTAAAGAGAAAAATCCAATGCCAATAGCTTTTCTACTTTCTTTTTTACCATAACATTCACTTAGAATATCTGTTACTAAAAAACCAGAAGCATAAACAATATTTCCTAAAGTAGCTTCTAATGCAAATAAATCTACTGTCTTTGTAACTTGAATATTAGCAATTATTGAAGAGATTGGGACCCACAAAAATAGACCGAGTTTACCCCAAATACGATATGCAATTAAAATTGCACCAAAATTGATTATGAGCATAATAACCCATAACATTTCATTCATAAAAATACCTCACTTAGATAGAATAGCCGAAAGCAACGCTTTCCTACGCCTTGATATTTATTTATCAGGTCCAAGTGCACTAAAGTGCTTTGTGAATATAACACAAAAATAAAAAATTAATAAAGAGGCTTATAACTAATTTACCAAATTAATTAAATTTTCACCTCTTTTATAACTTTCAATATTATCTAAAGTTGTTTTTGCAATATTATTTAATGCTTCTTCTGTTAAGAAAGCTTGGTGACTTGTAACAATTACATTAGGCATTGAAATAAGTAACATCAAAGTATCATCGTCTAAAACATTCTCGCTTTGATCTTCAAAGAATAAACCTGCTTCTTCTTCATAAACATCTAATGCTGCAGAACCAATTTTTCTACTTCTAATACCATTTAAAAGAGCGTGAGCATCAACTAGAGCCCCTCTTGATGTATTTACTATTACAACTCCATCTTTCATTAGACGGATTGTATCTTCATTTACCATGTGCATAGTATCTTTTGTTAAAGGACAATGAAAACTAATAATAT
>NPIG01000702.1_pt1 | contig 22836 bp, 21 predicted proteins | sample 8637441 | NCBI WGS metagenome assembly NPIG01 (sample SAMN07420675, study PRJNA396082) | bioreactor metagenome | isolation source: sample BR6 brine-fed electro-methanogenic bioreactor BR | place: Japan: Kochi | collected 2016-06-14 | reverse complement strand
CCCGACATCACGGCGACGAAGGCGGCGCGCAGCGCGACCTCGGTCTTGCCGAAGCCGACGTCGCCGCAGATCAGCCGGTCGGTGGGCATGCCGCGGGTCAGGTCGGAGATGGTGTCGCGGATGGCGCGTTCCTGGTCGTCGGTCTCGGTGAACGGGAACCGGGCGCAGAACTCGTCGAACAGGCCGTCGGGCGGCGACAGATGGTCGGCCTCGCGCAGCTGGCGGGCGGCGGCGACGCGGATCAGTTCGTCGGCCATGTCGCGGATGCGCTTCTTGAGCCGCGCCTTGCGGGCCTGCCAGGCGGCCCCGCCGAGCTTGTCGAGCTGCACGTTGCCCTGGTCGGCGCCGTAGCGGCTGAGCACGTCGATATTCTCGACCGGTACGAACAGCTTGTCGTCACCGTGATAGAGCAGCCGGAGGCAGTCATGCGGCGCACCGCCGACCTGGATGGTGATCAGGCCGTCGTAGCGGCCGATGCCGTGGTTGGCGTGGACCACGAGGTCGCCGGTATCGAGGGCCGAGGCATCGGGGATGATGTCCTCGGGACGGACCTTGGCCTTGCGGGCCGGGCGAGAAAGCCGTTCCCCGAGGATGTCGGGCTCGCTGATGACGGCGACGTCGGGGTCGATGAAGCCGCGCTCCAGGCCGAGAACGGCCATGGCAATCCGCTTCCCGGGCACGTCGGCCAAGTCGCCCCAGGTCAGGATGGGCTGGGTATCGCCGACCTCGTGCTCGCGGAACAGGGTGGCCAGGCGCTCGCGGGCGCCCTTGGTGAAGGCGGAGACGACGACACGCCGCCCCTGCCGGTGCTCGATGGCGATTTGCTCGCGCAGGGCCTCGAAGACGGTGATGCCGGGCTGGACCCGGGCGTCGCGGAAATCGCGTCCCGGGCGGCCGCCGGCGTCGGGGCTGTCTTCGGACACCGGGCCGGCAAAGGGCGACAGGGCGGCGACCGGCATTTCTACTAGTAGAGAATTCCACTCCGCCTTGTCGAGGAACAGGCGGGCCGTCGGTATCGGGTTGTAGATGCCACCGGTCGCGGCGAGCCCCGCGGCGCCGACATTGACGCGGGCCTGATAGTAGTCCTCGATCAGTTCCAGACGGGCGTCGCGGGATTCTTCGGCCTGGTGGTCGAGAACGACCGCCGCGTCGGAGAGGTAGTCGAACAGCGTCTCCATGGACGGATGGAACAGCGGCAGCCAGTGCTCGATGCCAAGATGCCTGCGTCCCGCGGAAACCGCCTCGTAGAGCGTGTCTTCGTTCGACGGCGCGCCGAAAAGTTCGCGGTAGCCGGTGCGGAAGCGCGAGACCGCCTCTTCGTCCAGCGGTACTTCGCTGACCGGCTTGATCGAGATTTCCTTGAGCTTCTCGCGCGAGCGCTGGCTCGTCGGATCGAAGGCGCGGATGGTGTCCAGCTCGTCGCCGAAGAAATCGAGGCGCGCCGGATTTTCCATCCCAGCCGGGAATACGTCGAGAATGCCGCCGCGAACGGCGAACTCGCCCGGCTCCATCACGGTTTCGGAGCGCAGAAAGCCCTGACGGACCAGGAACTCGGCCAGTTCCTCGGGATCGACGCGGTCGCCCAGGCGCAGGAATCGGGTCGTGCCGGTGAAGGCACTGCGCGGCGGTACCCGCTGGAGAACGGCGGAAACGGTGGTCAGGATCACCCGGCCGGCGGCTCCCCCGGCCGGCGCCTGCGAGTCCAGCAGGCGGGTCAGGGTATCGATACGGCGGCTGACGATCTCGGAATTGGGCGAGACGCGGTCGTAGGGCAGGCAGTCCCAGGCCGGGAATTCCAGGCGCTGCACATCCGGTGCGAAGAAACCGATGGCTTCCGACGTCTGGGCCAGGCGCACGTCGTCGCGGGCCACGAAAACGACGTCGCGGCCGCCACTTGCGGCTTCGGCGAGCAGCAGCGCATCGTACCCGGCGGGGGCGCCCCAGACCTGAATGCGGCCGGAGGTTATCAGTTTTTCAGATAGTGAAAACAATATGTTATGATTCTTCTCTGAAGTTCTTGATCAACTCAAGCAGCGGCCGATCGATCGTCGTCGGCGCCTCCTCGCGGCCGACGATCCAATCCAGAAGCTGGTTGTCGTCGGCATCCAGCAGCACCTCGAAACGATCCAGTTCCGCTTCGTCCAACTCCGGCAGGTGGCGCTCGGAAAAGGCCCGCAGCAGCAGGCTGGTTTCCAGCATTCCCCGCTGACGGCAGCGGAACGCGACTCGCTTTCGACGGACTTCCAGGGACTCGGGCATTGTGTCCTCCGCAGGCTGCCGTAGGATATAGCCGCTCCGAACGGTCCTGTCAGCCCATCCGAAGGAAACCCATGCGGCCAGAGATCCTGTTTCCGTTGTTCAAGCCGGTCACGTCGCTCGCCGGGGTCGGGCCGCGGATCGCCAAGAACATCGAACGCCTGGCCGGCGAAAGGATCGTCGATCTGCTTTGGCATCTGCCTTCGGGGATCATCGACCGCCGTTACGCCCCGAAGATCGCCGAGGCGCGGCCGGGTACGGTGGCAACGATCACCGTGCGTGTCGCGAATCACGTCAAGCCGGGCAACCCCCGCCTGCCCTACAAGGTCTATGTCGGCGACGAGACCGGAAGCATGGCCCTGGTCTTCTTCCATGCCCATGCCGACTACCTGCGCAAGGTCCTGCCGGAAGGCGAGGAGCGCGTCATCAGCGGCAAGGTCGAGCATTTCGGCCGCGAGATCCAGATGACCCACCCCGACCATGTCGGCACCCTCGACGAACTGGAGAAGCTGCAGGCGGTCGAGCCGGTCTATCCGCTGACCGCAGGCGTGACCCTGAAGACCCTGGCCAAGGCCATAGAACAGGCCCTGGAGGTCGCGCCCGAGACCGGCCGCGAGTGGATCGACGAGGCCTTCTGCGCGAAACAGAAATGGCGGCCCTGGCGCGAGTCGCTGCTCGCCGCGCATCACCCGGAATCCGAGACTGAGCTTGAACCCTTGGCGCCGGCGCGGGCACGCCTCGCCTATGACGAACTGCTGGCCAACCAGCTCGCCCTGGCCCTGGTGCGCATGAACATGCGCAAGCTGCCGGGACGCAGCGTGCGCGGCGACGGTACCCTGCGCAAGGACGTGCTGGCCGCCCTGCCCTTCGAGCTGACCGCCTCGCAGACCCAGGCCCTGGTCGAGATCGAGGCCGACATGGCGGCGCCGTCGCGGATGCTGCGGCTGGTCCAGGGCGACGTCGGCAGCGGCAAGACGGTGGTCGCCCTGCTGGCCATGCTGGCGGCCGTGGAATCGGGCGCCCAGGCCGCGCTGATGGCGCCGACGGAAATCCTGGCACGGCAGCATCTGGCGAGCATCGAACCGCTGGCCGAGGCCGCCGGGATTCGCGTCGCCCTGCTCACCGGCCGGGAAAAGGGAAAGAACCGGGCGGCGATCCTGGAGGGGCTGGCGAACGGCGAGACGCAGCTGATCGTCGGCACGCACGCCCTGTTCCAGGAGGGCGTGGAGTTCGACGACCTGGCGCTGGCGGTGATCGACGAGCAACACCGGTTCGGCGTGCACCAGCGCCTGACCCTGGCCGCCAAGGGCCGTGGCGTCGACGTGCTGGTGATGACCGCGACTCCGATCCCGCGCACCCTGATGCTGACGGCCTATGGCGACATGGACGTCTCCCGCCTGCTAGAGAAACCGGCAGGCCGTCAGCCGGTGGACACCCGCGTCCTGCCGGTCGAACGGCTGGACGACGTGGTTGCGGCGGTTCGGCGCTCGCTCGATGCGGGGGCCAAGATCTACTGGGTCTGTCCGCTGGTCGAGGAATCCGAGGCGCTGGATGTGGCGGCGGCCGAGGAACGGTTCGATCACCTCAAGGCGGTGCTCGGCGAGGCACGGGTCACACTGGTCCACGGCCGCATGAAGGGCACCGAGAAGGATGCGGCCATGCAGAGGTTCGCCGAGGGGCCGCCGAGCGTGCTGGTGGCGACCACGGTGATCGAGGTCGGGGTCGACGTGCCCGACGCCACGGTGATGGTCATCGAGCATGCCGAACGCTTCGGCCTGGCCCAACTTCACCAGCTACGCGGCCGCATCGGCCGGGGGGCCAAGGCCTCGACCTGTCTGTTGCTTTATGCGCAGCCGCTGAGCGAGACGGCGCGGGCCCGGCTCGGCATCATGCGCGAGACCGACGACGGCTTCCGTATCGCCGAGGAGGACCTGAAACTGCGCGGCGCCGGCGAACTGCTGGGAACGCGCCAGAGCGGCCTGCCCGAGTTCCGGATTGCCGACCTCGCCTTCCACGCCGACCTGCTGGCCGCGGCGCGGGACGATGCCAGCCTGATCCTGGAGCGCGATCCGGACCTCAAGACCGAGCGCGGAACCGCCCTGCGCACCCTGCTCTACCTGTTCGAGCGCGATGCCGCGGTGCGATTCCTGCGTTCGGGATGACGGCGAAATCTGGTATTCGGGGACCGTTCACGATGGAGCCATGACGATGACCCACGAGGATTTCATGCGGCGCGCGATTGCGCTCAGCCGGGAGCACATGGAGGCCGGCCACGGCGGACCGTTCGGCGCGGTCATCGTCAAGGACGGTCGGATCGTCGGCGAGGGCTGGAACCGGGTTACCTCGGCCAACGACCCGACGGCGCACGCCGAGGTGATGGCCATCCGCGAGGCCTGCGGCAGCCTCGAAACCTATGACCTGAGCGGCGCCGTCATCTATACCAGCTGCGAGCCCTGCCCCATGTGTCTGGGCGCCATCTACTGGGCGCGGCTGGACTGCGTGTACTTCGCCAATCGCCGCGCCGATGCCGCGGCCATTTCCTTCGACGATGCCCGCCTCTACGACGAGATCGCCATGCCGCCCGAGAAGCGTTCGCTGCGCATGATCCGTCTGCTCGGCGACGAGGCGATCGAGGTGTTCGAGGCTTGGCGCGCCAAGCCGGACAAGCAAACCTACTGAGGCCCTCTCGAGCGATCTTGCCTGCTCAGTCCTCCAGCTTCCGGTTGCCGCCCTGCCGTTCGAGCATCCAGCCCGGATATTCAGGGGGTAGCGCACTGACGACGTCGAGCCGTTCCAGTTCCTCCTCGGTGAGCCTGACCTCGGTGGCGGCCAGATTGTCGTCGAGCTGCTCGATATTCTTGGCACCGATGATCACCGACATGACGAAGCGCTGGTGAAGGAGCCAGGCAAGCGCGATGCGGGCTACCGAAACCTTGCGACTGTCTGCGATCTCACGCATGGCGTCGACGCAGTCGAAGGCCCGATCCTTGTCGACGGGCGGGAAATCGAAGGAGACGCGGCGGGAGCCCTCGGGTCCGTTGCCGTCGCGGTCGAACTTTCCGGAGAGCAATCCGCCGGCCAGCGGGCTCCAGGCCATCAGGCCGATCTTCTCGGATTCGAGCATCGGCACGGTCTCGCGCTCCAGGTCGCGTCCGGCGATGGAGTAATAGGCCTGCAGCGTCGAAAGGCGCGTCCAGCCCTGCTTCTCGGCGATGCCGAGGGCCTTCATGACCGTCCAGGCCGGCCAGTTGGAGACACCGACGTAGCGCACGTATCCCTGACGCACCAGATCGTCGAGGGCGCGGACGGTCTCCTCGATCGGGGTCAGCGGATCGAGGCCGTGAATCTGGTAGAGGTCGATGTAGTCCGTGCCGAGCCGTTTCAGGCTGGCCTTCACGCCATCCATGATGTGACCGCGCGATGCGCCGCGATCGTTGGGGCCTTCGCCGACCGAGCCGAACACCTTGGTCGCCAAAACGACGTCCGAGCGCGGCCGGCCGGAATTGGCGATCGCCTTGCCGGTGATCTCTTCCGAGAGGCCTTCGGAGTAGATGTCGGCCGTATCGATGAAGTTGACACCGGCGTCGAGGGCGCGTGCGACGATGCCGTCGGCGACCGACTGGTCGAGGGTGCCGATGGCGGTCCAGAAGCCGCCGCCGCCGAATGTCATCGTACCAAGGCAGATTTCCGACACGAGAAGTCCCGTGCCGCCGAGGGTTTTGTAGCGCATGGCAAATCCCATTCCGTGATTGCGTGTGGGTCGCGGGGTTCCCTGACTCAGTTAGAAAGCCTGCCGTTCAAGGCAAGGCCGGCAGCGGCCCGTCCTCGGCCATGGCCAGGACGGCGTCGATGAAAGCCTGGGCCTCCTTCTTCTTGACACCGCCGAAAGCCAGAAGGCGGTGGGCCTTGGCGATCATCTCGGCCTTGTCGAGGGGCATCTCGGGATCGCCTTTGCAGTTCAGACGTTCCGCTGAAATCTCGTCTCCCGCTTCGGTCGTCGTGACGATCCGCGCGCCCCAGGCGGCCGGATAGTTGGACGCGAAGGGCTCGCCGACCTCGACGGTGATCCTGCTGCGCAGATCGGCCAGCCGTTTGCGGGCCTCGGCATCGAAGGAGCCGAAATCCACGGCTCCTTCGGCAAGCGCGACGGCGGCGCAGTGGTAGAGCGAGAACTTGGCCTCGTATTCCGATTGCGGATCGGGCCGGTCGCAGACGTCGACGGCGGCCCGGTAGGTGGTGATCTTCACACCGGAAACGGCACGATTGCCGAGGCTGGCATGGATCTCGAGGGCGGCATCGACGGTGGGATGGGTGTGCCGGCAGGACGGCCAGGGCTTGATCGAGGTCTGGCGCAACTGCCAGGGGGCACCGGGATCGCGGAGCACGGCGGCCGGATCTGGGTCGGGACAGGTGGCGGCGAAGAAACCCTTCTTGCCTTCCAGGATGGCCGGGGCGCCCGAGAAGCCGCGAGCCGCCAGGCCGGCCGCCACGACGCCGGCTTCGGCGGCGCGTCCGGCATGGAGGTGTTTGCTCATAGCGCCTGTCTCCAGGAACTGCCAGACGCCGGCGGCCTGGGTGCCGGCATTGCCGAGGGCATCGACGGCCTGGTCCTCGTCGAGATTGAGCAGAGTCGCCGCGGCCATGGCCGAGCCGAAGGGCCCGCAGGTCGCAGTGTTGTGCCAGACCTTGTAGTGCTTCGGACCGACGGCCATGCCGACCCGGCAACAGGCCTCGAAGCCGCGTAGCGTCGCCGTCAGGAGCGCGTGGCCTTTCGCCCCCCGTGCCCGCTTGCCGAGGGCGATGACCGCAGGAACCACGACGCAGCCGGGATGGACCACCGAGGCCCGGTGCAGGTCGTCGGTTTCGAGGGTGTGGATGGTGCCGCCGAGAACCAGGGCCTCGCGGCCGGCGTCGGCGCCGTTGGTCTCGGTCCAGGCCCAGTCTCCGAGGATCTCACCGGGCGGCGTCCTGCGGCCGGCGACGGCATTGGCTGCGGCGTCCAAGAAAAACAGGGCGGCCTCGTCGAGGTCGCTCTGATCGATGGGCTTTTTGCGGATCAGACGGACGAGGTCCCGGGTGAGCGTCATGGCATTTCCCTCCCGCAGTCTCTACGCGCCGGGTTTGTCCCGGAGATTTGTGATACTGCGCCTAATCCTTGCGCGAGACCAGAATCGGCGTGCCGTCCTTTTCACGCAGTATATCGACTTCCTCGAAGGTGGCCGCTGTTACCTTGGGTGTGGCCTTCTCTTTCGGGCTGCGCCGGTCGGGAGGTGTCACTATGCCGCCGGAGATGACCATCTTGATGGCCTCCTCGACGCTCATGCTGAGGCGCACGAGATCCTTGCGCGGCAGGAAAAGCAGGAATCCCGAGGTCGGGTTGGGCGTCGTCGGCAGAAAGACGTTGACCGTCTCCTCCTCGGTGACGTTCTGCACCTCGCCCTCGGTACGGCCGGTGATGAAGCCGATGGCCCAGATGCCGCGGCGCGGATATTCGATGAGCACGGCCTCGCGGAAGGCGTGCGAGCGCTGGGCCAGCACCGTTTCGAAGATCTGTTTGACCGTCCCGTAAATGCTGCGGATGACCGGGACCTGTGTGATTAAACGGTCGAGGGTCCGGTGAAAGTAACGGCCCAGGAAACTGGCCGCCAGCCAACCGATGATGGTCAGAACGAGAAGCACGATGACGACACCGAGGCCAGGCGTCGCGAACGGCAGATAGGCGTCCGGGTTGTATCGGGCCGGAATCAGGGGTTTGACGTGGTTGTCGACGAAGGAGATGAACAGCCATGCCAGATAAAAGGTGATGGCGATGGGGGCCGTCACCAGCACGCCGGCAAAGAAATAGGCACGCATCTTCGCTCCAAAACCCTTTTTGGTTTTGGTGGATCCGCCGTCGCCTTCCGTTTCGTCAGTATTTTCGACCGGAGTTTCCGGTTCGTTGAGATCGGCCGTCATATCGGTTGGTTTCCCGAAATCGCGTTGACTAAACATCGTATAGTTGAGGGGGAAACGCAATGGGGTAGCGTGACACCAATGGCGGGGATTCCGCCGGGTATTGTCCCTATGGGGGGTGCGGTTTTTGTTGGTGTTTTGCGAGCGTTTGGAATATCGTATTTTGCTAATAATACGTCAGAAAGACGCTCCGAAGAGCGCAAGCTGGGATATGCGGAAACGGCCAGGGAATCAGGACGATGATTACGCGGTCGAAACGCTACGCAGTCGTTGTCTTCTGCGGAGCATTGATGGCTTTTCTCACTTCCGTTCCAACCGCGCCGCATCGCGCTGCGGCGGCGACCGAAGGGGCCGTCAGCGAGGCTCGACGTACGACCGAGACACGGGGTGGTTTCGGGCGTACGACGGCCGACCACAAGAAATATAAACAGCTGCAACGCGACTTCGCTTCCGGGCCGGAGGTCACCGCTGCCTGCCTGGAATGCCACACCGAAGCGGCCAGGCAGATCCACAAGACGACGCACTGGACCTGGGCGTTCACCAACCCGGTCACCGGCCAGGAACTGGGCAAGAAAAACGTCATCAACAACTTCTGCGTCGCGACGGCGACCAACCTGCCCCGCTGCACCAGCTGCCACATCGGGTACGGTTGGAAGGACGACAGCTTCGATTTCGCCTCGGAGCAGAACGTCGATTGTCTCGTCTGTCACGACACCACCGGCACCTACAAGAAATTCCCGGCCGGCGCCGGCCACCCGCCCTATCAGGACACGCCGTTCATGGGCAAGATGGTGTTCAAGGCCGTCGACCTGAAGACCGTGGCCCAGAACGTCGGCCCCCCGTCACGCCAGAACTGCGGGGCCTGCCACTTCTTCGGCGGCGGCGGTGATGCCGTGAAGCATGGCGACCTCGACTCGACCATGACCAATCCGAAGCGCGAAGAGGACGTCCACATGGGCGTCGACGGGCTCAACTTCGCGTGCACCACCTGTCACACCGCCGGCGGCCACAACGTGACCGGCAGCCGCTACGTCACCAAGGCGGTCGACCGCATCGGCATCGACGTGCCCGGCCATACCGACGACACGCGGGCGACCTGCGAGTCCTGCCACGGCCTGACGCCGCATCCGGAAACCAACCATCCCAAGCTGAACGACCACACCGACCGGGTCGCCTGCCCGACCTGCCACGTACCGGCTTTCGCCCGTGGCGGCAAGAAGACCAAGATGTGGTGGGACTGGTCGACGGCCGGTGAACGCAAGGACGGTAAACCGGTCGTCAAGACCAATGTCGAGGGCGACGTCATCTACGACGGCATGAAGGGCGACTTCCGCTGGGAGGCCAATGTCAAACCGGAGTACTACTGGTACGATGGGCGCATCGAGTACACGCTGCTCGGCCAGAAGATCGATCCGTCCGGCATCGTGAACATCAACACGATCTCGGGCCGCCATGACGATCCCGACTCGCGGATCTGGCCGTTCAAGGTGATGCGCGGCAAGCAGCCCTACGACAAGGTCAACAAGAACCTGGTCGTGCCGCACCTGTTCGGCAAGGACGACACCGCGTTCTGGGGCAATTTCGACTGGGGCAAGGCGATCGCCGCCGGGCTGAAAGCACAGAACGTCGAGTACAGCGGCGAGTACGATTTCGTGGAAACCCGCTATTACTGGCCGATCCTGCATATGGTTGCGCCCAAGGAACAGGCCCTCGTCTGCAACGACTGCCATACCAAGAACGATGGCCGTCTGGCGTCGCTTGCCGGCTTCTACATGCCGGGGCGCGATTCGTATCCCTGGCTCAGTCAGCTTGGATGGCTGGCCGCAGTTCTTACATTGATTGGTGTGATCGGCCACATGGCCGTGCGCGTCTTCATGTCCTCACGACGGAGGTAGGACAAAAATGGCAAAAGTCAGAGAGATGGTTTTCACACGGTTCGAGCGGTTTTCGCATTGGACCCAGGCGGCGTTGATCATCCTCCTGATGATCACCGGGTTCGAGGTGAACGGGGCCTACACCCTGCTCGGATACGAGAAGGCCGCCGACTGGCACCGGGTCTTCGCCTGGGTCCTGATCTGGCTGTGGGTTTTCGTCATATTCTGGAACCTGGTGACCGGCGAATGGCGCCAGTACATCCCGACCACCGAGAAGCTGTTCGCCGTGATGCGCTACTACACGGCCGGCATCTTCGACAAGGACGTGCCGCATCCCTACAAGAAAACCCGCGCCGCCAAGCACAATCCGCTGCAGCGCCTCGCCTACCTGTCGTTCAACCTGGCGATTTCACCGGTGATCTGGGTGAGCGGCCTGCTCTACATGTTCTACAATGATTGGGCCCGCTTCGGGCTGGAGGGGCTGACGCTCGGGATCGTCGCCGGTGTCCATGCGGCGGCGGCCTTCGCGATGCTGGTCTTCTTCATCGGCCATGTTTACATGGCCTTCACCGGCAAGCCCTGGACGGCCTATTTCGTGGCCATGATCACCGGCTACGATGAGGTCGAGGAAGAGCCGAGCGCCTGACGCTTCCCGGCGATCCGGCAAAGGAAAACGGGCCGCTCCGAATGGGGCGGCCCGTTCCGTTTGTGACGGATTTCGCCCGTTACGGGCGGGCCATATTGTCCATGGCGACGGTCACCTTGGTGCCGAGGTCGGCCAGGCTGTCATGCAGGAGCTGGACGATGTAGCGCGGGTTGTGCGTGTAGGCGCCCGGATCCTTGGCGACGAACTGATAATTGTAGGCCGCCTTCAGGAGGCGCGGTGTCCAGGCCTTGTAGCCGTTGTCGCGCTTGGCTTCGGACTCGTCGATGGTGCCGTCGCCGTTGGTATCGTTGAGGAAATAGGGATAGTTGTGGGCGTCGTAGCCGATCGCCTTGCCGCCGACTTCCAGGGCGTAGGCCTTGATCGCGGCGAGCAGGTTTTCGTGTAGCACCGAAATCTCGGCGGCGACCCCTTCCCGCACGTCGCCGTCGCCGTCGAAATCGGCCTTCGACTTGCGGACGAGCTTGAAGTCCTCCTCGCTGCGGATTTCGCGGTGACAGACGGCGCAATCGTCGACGCTGACCTTGGTCGTATGCGGGTTGTGGCAATCGATGCAGGTCTCGGCGCCCTCGTCATGGGCGTAGAGGCCTTCGTACGCCTTGCCGCCGTATTCGTAGCCGCCCTTGGCGATGGTGCCGAAGCGGGTGGCCGCGGCAGCCCGGTAATGGACGTTGATGAACTGGATCTTGTCGGAGATGGCGTCGTCGCCGATGCCTTCGGTCGACTTGTGGATGCTGACCGTCGATGCCCGGCCCTGATGGCAGGTCATGCAGCGGGCCTCGTCGCCGAGATCCTCGACGGTGACGCCCGACGGGAAGGTCACCTGGGTCAGGAAGCGGGTGACGTTGTTGTGGCAGGCCACGCATTCGACCGTAGAACCGACGGGCGCCTTCTTGTCGACCTTCCATTCGGTGCTGCCGTCGGCACCTATGAAGTCCAGGAATCCGGGTGTCGAATGGCACTTGGCACAGGCCTCCGGGACCATCTTGTCGTCCGTATGGTCCCAATGGACGAAGGCCTCGGCGTCCTTCTTCGCGTGCGGCGAACTCGCCCATTCCGTCAGAAACGGAATCTCGACCGTCGGCGTCTGGGCCTGGGCCGACTGGCCGACCGATAGAAGCGCCGCGAGAACCGCTCCGGCCAGGAAACGGCCCAGCCGCGCCGTGGATGTCTTGAATACCGATGTTCCGAGATGCGCCATGATCAGATACCTCGCTCCCCTGGAGGATGCCGTCCGGCCGGATTTTTAGGCCGGAACGGTTTGATCGTTTGACAATGTCTGAGTTTAATTCGAAAAATCAATTTCGCCGATAGCTTTTTCAATCGATTCCAGAAATTGGGATGCCGGTGAAGAAATTGGCAGAAAAATCCTTGGTTTCGGGTTCTTGCAGGGTGTTCGGCACGGCGTTTTACCGGGTCGTGCGTCATGTTTGTCTGCTGACGGTTCTGAGCCTATGCCTGCCCTGGGCAGGCGTTTCCGGTTTGTCGGCGCAGACCGTGGTGACTCCGCCAGCCCAAACGCCGGCCGGCCCGCAGACCCGCTCGGAAAATGCGCCCTCGACGGCCGACCATAGCAAATTCGAGGTTCTGAAGCAGCGGTTCCGTGACGGCATCGACGTCACGACGGCCTGCCTGACCTGCCACACCGAAGCCTCCAAGCAGCTTCACCAGACCATCCACTGGACCTGGGAATTCCACAATCCGGAGACCGGCCAGACGCTGGGCATGCGCCACGTCATCAACAGCTACCTGATTTCGACGGCGACCAACGAGGCGAGCTGCACCCAGTGTCACATCGGCAACGGCTGGGTGGACGACAGCTTCGATTTCGCTTCCGAGGCGAATGTCGACTGCCTGATCTGCCACGATACGACCGGCGAGTATTTCTTCGAGAAATTCCATACCGGAGAAGGCGATTGCTACGCCTGCCATGACGAGAAGCCGACGAGCAAGAAACGCAAGCCGCGCAAACGGCCGGATCTGGCCGAACTCGCCCAGAAGGTCGGCAAGCCGTCACGTGAGGCCTGCGGCCAGTGCCATTTCCGCGGTGACGGCGGCGACGGGGTCAAGCATGGCGATCTCGATTCGTCGCTGATCAGCCCGGCTGCCGCGGTGGATGTCCATATGGCTGCCGACGGGCTCAATTTCGCCTGCACGGCCTGCCACACCACGGGCGGCCACCGGGTGGCGGGAAGCCGCTACATGGCCAAGGCCATCGATCTGTCGGGGATCGACGTTCCCGGGCGCGGTGACCAGTCGCGCGCGACCTGCGAATCCTGTCACGGCCTGAAACCGCATCCCGAGACCAACCACCCGAAGCTCAACGATCATACGGACCGGGTGGCCTGCCCGACCTGCCATATCCCCGAACTGGCCCGGGGCGGCCGCAAGACGGTGGTTTCCTGGGACTGGTCGACGGCCGGCAAACAGGCGGACCGGGGCAAGCAGATCGTCGAAACCGACGACGACGGCTACACCACCTACAACACCTATCACGGATCATGGAAATGGCAGGCCGACCTGCGGCCGGAGTACAGGTGGTTCAATGGCCACATCGAATACACCCTGCCCGGCGACAAGATCGACGATTCCCGGCCCGTTCCCATCAACCGGTTCTTAGGGACCTATGCCGACCCCAACGCCCGCATCTGGCCGTTCAAGGTCATGCACGGCAGGCAGCCCTACGATCCCGTCAACAAGACCTTGGCTTTGCCTCATCTGGCGGGGCGCGACGATACGGCGTATTGGGAGCATTTCGACTGGACCAAGGCCGTCGAAACCGGCATGGCGGCGCGGGACATTCTGTTCAGCGGCGAGGTCGGGTTCGTCGAGACCCGCCAGTTCTGGCCGATCCAGCACATGGTGGCGCCCAAGACCGAGGCCCTGACCTGCAACGAATGCCACAGCCGTGACGGCCGGCTGGCGGCTTTGACCGGCTTTTACATGCCGGGCCGCGACTCCTACCCCTGGCTGAGCTTCCTCGGATGGCTGGGGGCACTGCTGACCCTAGGCGGCACCGTTGTCCACGCGGTGCTGCGCATCCTATCGCGTCTGCTCGGGAAATAGCCGATTATTGAGGGTTTCCGCCGCGGGAGAGACCTTCCATCTTCTGGTTGGCGAGCCGACGCAGGTTGTTGGCGAAGATGTTGATCAGGCCACGCAGGAAGGGATCGGCCTTGGAGAGTTTGTCCTCCATCATCTGGCGCGATACCAGGATGACCGTGGTGACGTCGAGGGCGACGGCGGTTGCCATGCGGGGCGCATCGTCGATCAGGGCCATTTCCCCGAAGATGCCGCCCTTGCCTATCGTGCCGAGAACGGTCCGGGTTCCATCGAGCATCTTGGAAATCTCGACTTCCCCTGCCTGGACGACATATGCGCGGCTACCCTCGTCACCTTCTTTGAAGATGACTTCGCCCATCTGGTAAACCTTGCGTTCCAGGATCTTTTCCTGTCCCTGTGCCATATTGATCCCCTGTGCCTCTGACGGCTGCCGGGAGCCGCCCCGCAGTCGCCGTATTCCGTTCGGGCCCACCGACCCGTTCCCCACCGCTTCTCGGGGATTGCCGGTTTCAAATTACACTTCTAATTTGGGCCGTGAAACAACAAACCAAAAGGGTGGAACCGCAAAACCATGAGTCGAGAATATCCCGAACGCCCCTTCGTCGGAGTTGGTGCCGTTGTGCTGCGGGACGGCCGGGTGTTGCTGGCGCGGCGCGGCAAGGCACCACGGACCGGCGACTGGAGCCTGCCGGGAGGTGCCCAGAAACTGGGGGAAACCGTCTTCGAGGCGGCCCGGCGCGAGGTCGAGGAGGAAACGGGACTGGCCATCGAGGTGCTGGGGATCGTCGACGTCGTCGATTCCATCCAGCCGGATGCCGCCGGGCGGATCCACTATCACTACACCCTGGTCGACGTGTTCGCCGAAGCCGCCGACGGCGTGGCCGAGGCCCGCGACGATGCCGCCGAGGTCGGTTGGTTCACCCTCGACCAACTCGGCTCTCTCGGTTTGTGGTCGGAGACCGAGCGGATCATCCGCCTGGCGCATGAGATGTGGACGGTTCTGCGGGCGACGCCAGACGCGTGAAGATGTCGCGTGCCACTTCCAGGGCCTCCTTGCGCGGGAGACCGGCTTTCATCATCGGGTGGTAGAGGGCGTAAAGGAGCATCCGGTCCTGCGGCGCGAGTTCGTAGAGCCGGTCCTTATCGCTGAAGATGGACGGCCGTAACTGATCACTGTCGTTGGGCAGGCCTAGGCTTTGCGTCAGTTCCTCGAGGAGGCAACTGTTGAGGACCGCGATGTCCCTGTCGACGTTGGCGACGATCAGCGCCTTGACGATCCGGCTCTTCGGCTGCTTCCAGTTCAGGAAAAAGCAGTTGGGATTGGTCGCGACGATGGCCTTCAGGGCGGGGCGGTTCTCCTCGGGGACAGGGACTTGACCCATTTCCGTCCCGTTGACGAACAGAATCTGAATATCGGCCGAACTACCCTTGTCCTTGGGCACGCCGACGAATTTCAACGGAACCCATTTCGAGATGTCGTCCAGGTTCTTCTGAACGGAAGCGAGGTGTTGCTCCGTTGCGCGGAGCATCAGGGAGACGGTAAGGCGCGATTTCGCCCACTTGGTGACGACCGGATTTGCTTCGCCGACATCCGCGAACTCGGAGCCGAAGACGATTGTGTCGAAATAGGACACCAGTTCGTCGACGGTGACGGTCCGCTCGGCCGCTGCCGCAGGGGCGGCGAACAGAAGCGCCGCTGCCAGAAGACCCCTGCCCTTACTTCGAAGCATTCTGTGCCTTTCCGTCCCGCTTCAAGATCCTCCAGGACCGCAGCATCTTCTCGGCGACCGGCAGGAAACGCTGGTAGAGAGCGTCCGGCGCGCGATAGGACCAGATATGGGCGACCCGGCCTTGGGAGCGCGGGACGATCAGGGTCCACTGCCGGAAGCGTTCGCCGTTCATGACATAGGACACCGTGAATTCACGCCCCAGAAGGAACTCGTCGTCCCGCTGGTAGATGTAGGGCGCCTCGCGGTCGAAAACCACGTCCCGGGCGTCCTTGGCGAACTGGGCGCGGATGTCGTCCATGATCAGGCTGGCCGCCTGAACCGCGGTTTCGGCATCCGGCGGAGATGCATTCTGGATGCTGACTGTGGCGTAGAAGGCCTCCGTTCCGACATCGCCGCTGAACATCACGGCTTCCGGGGTCGGCCGTTCGAGAATCCACGCGGGATCGTACTCGATGGCATAGCCGAGGCGCTTCTCACCGAACCGGCGCACCGTCGGGGCGTCGCCGTCCTTCGGCGGTTCGGCGGTGGCGGTTTCCTGCTTGTCGGGATCGGCCGGCGGCGGTGTCGGCGGCAGGTCGCCGGGGCCCGGGTTGAAGTGTTGCAGAACCCAGTCGAAATCGCCGGCCAATGTGGCGAAGGCGTCGGTACGGGCGCGGAAGATGAAGGTGTAGGTGTTGACCTGGCCGCGGGTGATGACGACGCGGTAGCTCGCCTTGTCGCCCTCGTAGTAGCCGTTGAACGACACAAGGCCCGAAACCAGCGAGATCTCCTGGCCGACCTTGCGCTCCCAGGGCTTGCCCGGGCCGAGATAGGCGGCCTCGAGGGTCGCCGCCATCTCGCTGATCGAGGTGTCCCGCCCGACTTCCGCGGACTGCAGGATGACGCCGAAGCCCTTGTCGGAATCGATGGCGATATCGATGCTAGCGCCCGGTTGGCGGATCTGCGCACCGGCCGGAATGACTACCGTGTACAGGCGGGTGGGATGGGTGTAGCGCTCAGGCTCCGTTCCGCCGGTTTCGGTTTGCGCGGCGGCGGAAAGGCCAAGGAAAAGGGCGCAAAGGACGCCGACGACGGCACTCCCGACCATACGCCACATTCGGATCATACGTTCCTACCCCGCTCCGCCCCGCCCCGGTCCGAGCGGCGACAGCCTATCAGAGCGCGCTTCCCGGAGAAACGGCTAAGGGCTTTCAATTCCAGATGAATGCGCCATTATGGAGCCTGCCTGAATTCCAGGGGCACATAGTCTAGCCTGGGATGGTTAACGGAGGCTTCATGACAAAGACGGCGTTGATTTCGGTTCTTTGCCCGGACCGCGTGGGACTGGTGGCGGCGGTCACCGGCCAGATATTCGATCTCGGCGGAAGCCTCGGCGATACGAGCTTCGCGGTGCTCGGCGGCGCCTCCGAATTCACCTCGATCTGCGAACTTCCCGACAGCGTCGATCTGGCCGAGGTCGAGCGTGACCTGCGCTCGCTGCCCGAACTCGCCGATGCCGACATCGCGGTGCGGCCCTTCGGCATGTCGGCCGTTCATGGGCCGTCGGGCAAGGTGACCCACCGCATCACGGTGGCCGGTGGTGACCGGCCGGGACTGATCGCCCGTCTGTGCGAGGTGTTCGTACAGTTCAAGGCCAATATCGTCCGCCTCAACGCGGAGAGAAACCCGGGCAGCGACCCTACGGGCTACGCGATCACCGTCGACGTCTGGATCCCGGAAGGCCGGGCGCCGACCTGTCTGGCGACCGTCGACAACACGGCAGGCGAATTGAGCCTGACCTGCCGCTGGGAGAAGGTCGCTTAGCTCCACCGCACCTAAAAATTCCCGCTCACGGATTTGTAATTTGCCGGTGAGGTGCCGCCTCGCCACCTAGTTGGGCAGATTTCTTTGTTCGATTTCCGTGGGGGAACGACTTCATGACGATGACCGGTGTTTTGCCGTGGCTGGTGCTGGCCGGCTATGCGGTTCTCATCTGGGCGATCATGCCCAAGCGCGTCAACGCGGCGCAGTTCTTTGGCGGTTCGGCGGCAAACGGCGGCGAACCGGGCCTTTGGCTCCTGGTGGCGAGTGCGGCCATCACCTGGATCTTCGCCAAGTCCATTTCCAACGCCGCCAACCTCGGCGCCGCCTTCGGGATCTGGGGCGGCGTCGGCTACGCCCTCTACTACCTGAGCTTCGTGGTCGTCGGCGTGGCGGTGTATTTCCTGCGCACCCGGGGCGGGTTCACCTCGCTGTCCGGGTTCCTGGTCGCCAAATACGGGCCGTTCTGCGCCAAGCTGTTCCTGCTGGCCATTTCGGTGCGCCTGTTCAACGAGGTGTGGTCGAACACCAAGGTCGGGGCGCTGTATTTCGGGGGCGAAGGAAGCGCCGACTATTGGATCGCCGCCGGCGCCATCACCCTGTTCACGCTCTATTATTCGTGGCGCGGCGGCCTGCGCTCCAGCCTGCTGACCGACGGCGCGCAGATGCTGCTGGCGGCGGCGCTGCTGGTCGCGGTGCTGGCGACGGCGGGTCCGGGGCTGGCGACGACCGGGCTACCCGACCTCGGCCCGGCGGCGACGGGAGCCGGCATCACCTTCTGCGGCCTGGCGCTGGTCCAGGTTCTGTCCTACGGGTTCCATGACCCGGTGATGACCGACCGCGCCTTCATTACCCGGCCGGCGGTGATGCTGAAGGCCTTCCTGCTGGCGGGACTGATTGCGGGCGGCTTCATCCTGCTGTTCTCCAGCGTCGGCCTCTATGCCCGTGCGCTCGGCCTCGAGGGAGACCCGAGCGTCGCCCTGCCCGCCGCCCTTGGTCTGCCGATGATGCTGGTGTTCAACGCGATCATGCTGACCAGCGCCGGCTCGACTCTGGACTCCACCTTTGCCTCGGCGGCCAAGCTGGGTGCGCGGGACTGGACCAACGACACGGCGCCGCCGTCGAACCGCCATGCCGGACGCGGGCGTCAGGTCATGGTCCTGATCGCGGCGCTGGGGAACCTGCCGCTGCTGGCCATCTATTTCGGTGATCAGGTCGGGCCGGCGATCATCGCGGCGACGACTATCAGCGGTACCATGGTCATGGGACTGGCGCCCATCTTCCTGCTGTCGTGGATCCCGGCGGCCGGGCGGCTCAGCTTCCATCTGGCGTTCTGGCCGGGGCTTATCCTGGGGGCGCTGATGACCGTCGAAAGCGCGACCGGCGTGACGATCTTTCCGGCGATCCTCGATGTGGGCAGCGGCAAGTATGCCGATGACCTGGGGGTCAATATCTTCGGGCTGGTCCTGTGCACGGCCGGATATCTGGTCGGCGCCGCGATCCGCGCCGTCGCACCACGACAGAATCCGAACGCTGCTTGACGGGAGACCTCGCGATGAACCGGGTCCGGGATCTGGGAACCCTCGAGGGGCCGCTGCTGGTCTTCGGCGGCCCCTACAGCAACCTCGAAGCGACCGAGGCCGTCCTCGACGTCGCTCGCCGGGCCGATATACCGCCCGGGCGTATCCTCTGCTCCGGTGACGTCTGCGCCTATTGCAGTGATCCTCAGGCCACTGTCGATCTGCTGCGAGGGGCCGGGATCATCGTCGTCCGGGGCAATTGCGACGAGAACCTGGGCTCGGAAGCCGGGTCCTGCGGCTGCGGGTTCGGCGACGGGACGGCTTGCGATGCCCTGTCGCGGCAGTGGTACGCCTATGCCGAAACGCATGTCGACAAAGCAGCGAAAACCTGGATGGCGTCGCTTCCGACCGCCCTCACCTTCTCCCTGGCCGGCCGGCGTTTCCGGGTGGTTCACGGCGGTGTCGGGCAGATCAACCGCTTCCTGTACGCTTCGACGCCGGAGCCGGAACTGGCCGCCGAGCTGGATGCCTCGAACGCGGATGCCGTCATCGCCGGGCATTGCGGCCTGCCGTTCACGCGCGAGGTCGCGGACGGGCGGATCTGGCACAACGCCGGAGTGATCGGAATGCCGGCCAACGACGGGACGCCGCGGGTGTGGTTCAGCGTGATCACGTCATCGGCCGACGGGACCACCTTCCGGCATCACTCCCTGGACTATGATTTCGCGACGGCGGCCCGCAAGATGCGGGAACGCGGCCTGCCCGAAGGCTATGCCCGGGCCCTCGAAATTGGCCTCTGGCCGAGCCTCGATTCCCTGCTTGAAAAGGAACGTGAAGAAACCGGGGAAGCCCTGGTGCCGGAGCCGATCCACTGGCTCGGCCGGGCAAAAATATCCGTTTGATTCGAATCTCTTATCAGGACTTCTTGATCAAATAGGTGTAAACGCCGGCATCCTCGCTGGTTTCCAGCAGTTCGTTGCCGGTCGTCCGGCAGAAGGCCTCGAAATCCTTGACCGAACCGGGGTCGGTCGCCATGACCTTGAGCGTGTCTCCGGAAGCGAGGTCCTTGAGCGCCTTTTTCGCCCGCAGGATGGGCATGGGGCAGTTCAGTCCGCGTGCGTCGAGTTCAGCCATTCGGCCCTCCAGGTTAAAGCTGCGGTTTCCCTTCGGGAGGGATCAGATAAACAAATTCATATCCGATTTGAGGGCCCTTTCCATATAGGTGGCAGCCCCGCCGATTTCGATACCCTCGATCATGTCGTCCTGCGACCATTCGAACAGGTCCATGGTCATCTGGCATCCGATGAGCCTGACGTCCGACTCGATGGCCGCTTCGCGAAGATCGGGGATGGAAGCCACTCCCTTCTTCTTGATCAGGTTCTTCATCATCGTCGAGCAGGCGGCGTCCACGCCCGGCAGCGCGCTCACGATATTGGGCATTTTCATGTTCATGCCCATCAGCGGCATTTCCATGGCCGGGTTGCCGAGGGTCGAGATCTGGAGATGGTCAAGGTCCTTCTTGAGCAACTGCAGGCCGTAGAAGGTGAAAAACATGCTGACTTCCACGTCCATGGCGGCCGCCGTGGTGGCCAGGATGAACGGCGGATAGGCCCAGTCCAGGGTTCCCTTGGTTACGATGATGGTCATTTTCTTGTTGGTGGATTCGCCGGACATGGCTGTCGTCCTCGTCGCTTGGCGTGGTAAGGCGGAAAATCCCCAAAAGGATGTATATGGGTGCGCCAAAATACACCAGGGATGACGCCTTTTCCATTAATTACCCGGGAGTGCGCAATCTTTCAGACGCGGCTTTACAACCTGCCCTTAGTTGACAAAGGGTTCTGCCGTCCATTAGAAGCAGGCCACTTCGCGTCCCGCGGAGGCTTTCTTTCCTCGTCCCGGCGGTTCGCGCATTAATCTTGCCGAAAGATGGTGGCGATTACGGTTTCGGCAAAGCTAAAATTGGCCCTGGCGGATTGCCCGATGCACGGCGGCTCCAAAACCGTTTTCGATGAGAAAGTCAGTTCGGCCTCCCGACGGGGGCGTAATGCCGGATATGCGCGGTGCCGGGCGCTTCCGATCCCGGGCGGAGACTGAGGCGGGGACATGAACGTCTATCTTCCCATTGCCGAGATGTCGGTCAACGTGTTCCTGATTCTCGGCATGGGAGGTGGTGTCGGTTTCCTCTCCGGTCTGTTTGGGGTCGGCGGCGGGTTTCTGATGACACCGCTGCTGATGTTCTCGGGAATTCCGCCGGCCATCGCCGTCGCGACCGGGGCCAATCAGATCGTGGCGGCCTCGATTTCCGGGGTCATCGCCCATTGGCGCCGGGGCAACGTCGATTTCAAGATGGGCGCGGTGCTGCTGATCGGCGGCGTCATCGGCTCGGTTCTGGGCGTTTGGCTGTTCACGGTGCTTCGCCAACTCGGCCAGATCGACGTCGTCATCAAGATCTCCTATGTCGTGTTCCTCGGCGTCATCGGATCGCTGATGTTCGTCGAGAGCGTCCGCGCCGCCATCCGTAGCAAGCGTCACGTGCGGCGCAGGAGCCACACCCATCTGTGGATTCACGGCCTTCCGCTGAAAATGCGGTTTCGCCGGTCGCGGCTGTACATCAGCGTGCTGCCGCCGCTGATCCTGGGCCTGCTGGTCGGTATTCTGGGCGCCATCATGGGTGTCGGCGGCGGGTTCATCATGGTGCCGGCGATGATCTATCTGCTCGGCATGCCGACCACGGTGGTCATCGGGACGTCGCTGTTCCAGATCATCTTCGTCATGGTGAACGTGACCGTCCTCCAGGCGACCCATAACCAGGCCGTCGACATCATCCTGGCCCTGTTGCTGCTGGTCGGCGGCGTCATCGGCGCCCAGTTCGGCGCCCGAGCCGGAGCCAAGTTGCCGGGCGAGCAACTGCGCGTGCTCCTGGCCGCCTTGGTGCTGGCCGTTTGCGGCAAGATCTTCTTCGATCTGGTGGCGATGCCGTCAGAGTTGTTCTCGCTCGGCGTACTCGGGGGGCTGTGAGATGGATGTGCTCCGCCCTCTCTTCGCGGCCTGGCTGGTTCTCTCTTGCGCGTTGGTCACAGCGGCCGCGGCCGAGACGGCCACGGTTGACCGTGAACTGGTTGTCGACCTGTCGGACCATCAGGTCGCCATCGCCGTCGATTTCGCCGGGGCCGATCTGGTTCTTTTCGGCGCAACCGAGGGGATCGGTGACGTCGTGGTCGAGGTGCGTGGGCCCTATCGCCGCGAAGTGGTTCGACGCAAGGGGCGGGTCGCCGGGGTCTGGATGAACCGGGACGACGTGGTTTTCGACAGGGTTCCCGCCTTCTACGCGATTGCCAGCAGCCGGCCCCTGGACGATTTGATGTCGGCCAATGCTCTCGCCGAGGAACAGATCGGCGTCGACAACCTTCTGATGGTTGCCGAGAACGGTTTGACCGCCGGCCAAATCGCGGAGTTCCGTGCGGCTCTTGTCCGGAACAAGCAGGCCATGAGGCTGTTTTCGCAGGCGCCGGGAGAGGTGAAGTTCCTCGGCAATCGCCTGTTCCGGACCGATATCCGCTTTCCGTCGAACGCGGCAGTCGGACCCTATCAGGTCAACGTATTCCTGGTGAAGAACGGAGAGGTCTCCAGTTCGACGAAGACGCCACTCATTCTCTCGCGCGTCGGATTCGAAGCCGAGGTCTACGGGTTGGCTCACACGCAGCCTCTAGCCTACGGAATTCTTGCCGTCGTGATCGCCTGCGTGGCAGGATGGCTGGCCAGCGTGTTTTTCCGTAGCAAGGCGTAAAGACATGTCAGAAGACCAAACCGTGGAATCCTCGCCCGAGGATGGCGGCGTGTTCCTGTGTGTCGTCGATGAGACGGAGGAACTGTGGCCGGCCCTTCGGTTCGCCTGCCGCAAGGCGAACCGCATGGGAGCCCGTGTCGGCCTTCTTTATGTCGTCGAACCCGCCGAGTTCCAACATTGGCTCTCGGTC
>NPIG01000415.1_pt2 | contig 22868 bp, 20 predicted proteins | sample 8637441 | NCBI WGS metagenome assembly NPIG01 (sample SAMN07420675, study PRJNA396082) | bioreactor metagenome | isolation source: sample BR6 brine-fed electro-methanogenic bioreactor BR | place: Japan: Kochi | collected 2016-06-14 | reverse complement strand
AAGGCCGGTTGCAACGGCAGGTGCGTGTTTTGTCCGAACGAGGCGACCCTCAAGGCCGGCCTCGAGATGGGCAAGATGCCTTTTGAGCTTTACCAGAAGATTATCGACGACCTTGCCGCGAGCCGGCCGGAAAAGGTCATGCTGTATCTGCAGAACGAGCCGCTGAATGATTCGCGACTGCCCCAATTCGTGGCGTATCTCACCGAGCGCATCCCCGAGACCTCTTCGCTCGTGACCTCCAACGGCACAAGATTGACAGAGGAGATGGGCACCGGGCTTATCGAAGCCGGACTCAAGCGGCTGAAGGTAAGCCGTCAATGCCTCGATGACGAAACCAACAAGCGCATTATGGGCTATGAGGCCTCGAAGGTAGTCGAGAATGTGCTTTCCTTCAGGCGCCTTATCGAGAAAGAGAAATCGGCTCTCGATCTTCGCGTCTCGATGGTGGTGCACAGCAACAACCACACCGAAATCGAGGAAGCGCGCAGGTTCTGGAAAAAGAACGGCATCCGGTTGGTGACGTCTGCCCTGGAGAATCGCGGCGGCAATATCGCCGGCGCCGAAGACCTCAATCTGGGGCGGGAGATGGTGCACTGCAACCGTTGCATACGCCCCTCGCGTGAGATGTGTATTCTCTTCAACGGCAAGGTCATCCTGTGCTGCGTTGACTGGTTCCGCACCGTGGTCTGCGGGGACCTGCGTGAGCAATCCGTAGACGAAGTGTGGAACAGCGGGGTGTACCGGCGTATACGCGCGGGCTTCATGAACGGCGACATGTCCGGTTTGCCCGAAATCTGCGTCAACTGCACGGAGAGCGCGTGTCCCGATGCGCACCGCCGCCAGACACCGTGGCGCCAACTGGTGGATTCGTTTCTCGGGCCGTTTGTTGGAAAACCCGCGCTGCGGTGAGGTGGTCTTGGCAGGCCATTTCCAAGTGGTCGGGGACCTGATTCCAGCGGGTTGGGCCGCGCGGAGGAAACGACGATGAGTACAGTATCGAGAAGGCTATTCATGGCTGGTTCCGCGTTCTTCGGCGTGGCCATGGGCGGTGTCCAGCTCACGGGCGCGTCCGCAGGGGCAGAGGAGGTTANNCCGTGTGCGCGTTGCTGAAGACACCCCTCTGCAGGCCGGTTGCGCCGCGCGGGACATCACGCCCGCGCCGGATATGCCGCTGTGGGGGTACTCGGATGCGCTGCGCACTGGCAAGACCAAGTTGGACCCGCTTTACGCCAAGGCGGTCGTTTTCTGTTGCGGCGATTCACGCGTCGCGGTCGTGACCATGGATACCGGGCGCGTACCGCGCCGTGAGGTTTGCACACGCATCCGAAGCGCAGCCGCCGCGGCGGGGGTGAATGATGTGGTGTTGACGGCCACGCACACGCACAGCGCCCCCGTGATGGAAGTGCCGGGGATGCCTTACGAGCAGGATATGGAGCAGTCCATCGGCGAATGCATCGCCGAGGCCGCGAGCACGATGATGCCGGTCCGTTTGGCCGTAGGGCGCGCCACCGTAGACATCGCGCACAACCGCCGCCTGATTCGCGATGGCGAGTGCTACATGATGTGGCGAAACGCGGAGCGCAAGGCCACCTCACCTTTGGATAAGGAAGCCGGCGTTATCCGCCTGGACCGGGCAGATGGGACACCCCTGGCCACGCTGGTCCACTACGCCTGCCACCCGGTCATCTTTGGTCCCGACAGCCAGCAGTATTCGGCGGACTGGCCGGGCGAGATGTGCCGAAGGGTGAAGGAGGCGACCGGCGGTGAGTGCCTTTTTCTGCAGGGTGGCTGCGGCGATATCAACCCGTACATGGACAAGACGCCGATTGCGGAGGGGGCTGTCGAAATCATGCGCGAGGAAGGGGCCAAGGCCGCCGGGGCGGTGCTTGCCGTATGGAAGGGACTGGCGCCCGAGGCGGAAGCTTCCTCCTCGCTGGGATTCCATCGGGAGCGCATGGAAACCGCGCTTCGCTGGGACGTAGAGGACGAGGTCCAGGCGAAGCTTCTCAGGGAACACTACGGGCCTGCCTACGACATGTACCTGAAACCCTTTCAGGCTGACCCCACCCTCCCACTCTCGGCCTTGCTCATCAACGGCCGGCTCGGTCTGGCGTTTGTGCCGGGCGAGTTCTTTGTGCGGTTTCAGCAGGATTTGAAGCACCACTCCCCCATTGCCGACACTTTTTTGTGTGGATATGCAGACGAGTTCCACGCCTATTTCCCGACGATCAAGGATGCGGTGATTGGCGGTTACGGTGGCGCGGTGGCAACCTATGTGGCCATTGGCGCCGGCGAGCGGATGACGACGCGTGCGGCGGTCCTGCTCGCAACACTGAGCGGGGGCATGGACGCCGCGACCGAAGCGGGGCTCGAGGTGCGCGAACTGTAGAGGAGACGACGGGCACTTGGTGGCCAATCTCCGGAAAGGCAGCGGCAAAGGGGCTGTGGCGTCTTTCGGATGTCTCGCCCTGTTCGCGCTGGTTTTCGCCTCCGTGGGCATCGGCATGTGCATCGCCCTGGTGGTAAAACTTGCTGCCTGGGTGGAAGTGCAAAGCTGGGAAGCCGTTCCCGCGCAGGTCCATTTCGCGCGGCTGGTCGAGCATGTCGGTGACGACAGCACGACCTACAGCGTCGAAGCCCGCTACAGCTACACGGTGGACGGGGCCGAGTACACCGGCACGCGGGTCGGGCTTTACGAGGGCGCGGACAATGTGGGGTCGTTCAACCAGCGTGTGGCAGAAGAACTCGAATCGCATGCCAATTCAGCCGCTCCATTCATTGCCTACTACGACCCTGATGCCCCGTCGGAGTCGGTGCTGTATCGGGAACTGCGCCCGGAACTGGTGCTGTTTTACAGTGCTTTCGCCTTTGTCTTCGGCGGTTTTGGCACAGGCGTGCTTGTTGTGGCATGGGCCGCGCGGAAACGGGCCGCAAGGACGGCCTTGAGGCGGGAGGAGCGCCCGGATGCGCCGTGGCTGTGGAACGAGGAATGGCGGACAGGGATTCTGAAGTCTTCGAACAGGTCGCGCATGCTGGTTGCCGTGGGATTTGCATCCTTCTGGAACGCCATATCGATTCCGATTGCCGTGGGCGTGCTCATGTCCCTGGATGTGACGGAAGAGCCGGCCGGTCTTATGGTGCTTATCTTCCCGTTGGTGGGGCTGGGCCTTGCGTATTGGGCGGTAAGAGCCTTTGTGCAGTGGCGCAAGTTCGGCGAAACCACGCTTCAGTTGGCGGGCGTTCCCATAGAACTTGGCGGCACGATGGACGGGGTCGTGCGTTTGCCGGCACAGGTCTTCCCCGCGAAGGGTTTCGACTTGCGCCTCGACTGCGTCAGGTTGGTGACCACCGGAAGCGGCAAGAACCGGAGCACCAGTGAGCACATTCTGTGGCAGGACGCCGTGCGCGTGGGGCCAGAGAGAATGCTGCGGGACGCGCTTCAATCGGCCGTGCCCGTGTCCTTTCGAATGCCGCACGACCAACCGGAGACCGGCCGGGAGAATATGAATCCTTTCTGGCGGCTCGTGGTGACCGCCGAATTGCCGGGTGTGGACTTCTATGCCGATTTCAAGGTGCCAGTCTTCGGGCGTGCGGCAGCGCAGAACCGGGAAGAAACTATCACGTCGGTCGATGATGCGGGCAGCCCCGTCGCGGAAACCGGAGCGATGCCGCTATTCAGCGTTCCGGTGCAGACACGCGGTGATGGACCGGTATCTGTGCATTTCCCACGGGCCAGGCACCTGGGTGTGGCCTTCGGATTGCTTGTTTTCTTTCTGGTCTGGACAGGTTCCACCGTCTTTATGGTGGTGGCGGGCGCCCCGATGGTCTTCCCTGTCGTCTTCGGCTTTTTCGACCTGCTTATCGGGCTCTTTCTGCTGGATTTGCTTTTTTCAGAACGACACGCGGAAGCACGGCCGGGGGAACTGGTCTTGTCGGGCGGTCTGTTCGGGCTGGGCGCGCAGAAGCGTTTTTCGGCTGATGAGGTGCGTATCATAGAAGCCGCGCGGGGCATGCAGGCGGGCAGCAAGGTCTACTACACACTGCGCGCGGAGAGTGCAGACGGCAGGAAACACACGATCGGCGCCCGGCTTGAGAGTCAGCAGGAAGCCAACGCAATCGCGCGCCTGCTGCAGGAGGCGCTGTTCCGGTAATCAGAGATCTGCCCCGCCGTCTTGAGTTTCAGCTTGTTCCGTGTACAGGTTCGCGCTGCGCACGTCTTTGTCCGGTATGCGCACTCCCACGAGTGGCCACTGGTACCAGTAGGCCGTGGCGCACCAGTCGTCCGAGCGCAAATAGAAGCCGTCCTTCGGGTCACGGCGCGGATGGTTCTTCGGGTTGAAGATGAGTTTGTCGCCGAAGTGCGGTTCCACCTTGCTTCTCAGCGCGGCGCCCATCTGTTGCACAGTCACCCGGAGCCGGTCCTGAAAATAGACCGGGTCGGGCACGTGAAACCGGTACATGGAGGTAAACCCGTTCCGGTGCAGCGGGGCGCCCTGCAGCCGCGTGCAGTGCTCTCCCAGCCCCCACGCCGAGCCGATGTAGTCTTCGGCGCCGGTGCCGCAAATGGTGGGCCATTCCGAGTCGGCGTCGATATACATTTTCACCTCGCCCTCGCCCCACCAGCCGGGCAGCAACGGCCGCACCCCGAAGACGCAGCCCAGATAGACGCCCCGGCCGCCGCCTGTCTCGAGAAAAGTGAAGTCCTGTCCAAGCGGGCAGGGGTTTTCGCGGCGGAACGCGGCATGGAAGCGCCCGTCCTCCTGTCCGACGGGGTCGCCGAGCGTGAAGTCCACCTGGTAGAAGAGCCAATCGATGGGTTCTTCACTCTCGTTGGTCAGTGTGATACGCCCGTGTTTCTCGAACGGCATGGGAATGTAGGAATTGAAGCCGCGCCCTTCCTGCATCAGCACGAGGTCACTGTACATCGGCACCGCTGCGCCATGCGCCACACCGAAGAAGTCTGACAGGGGCGCCGCCACGCTTGGCGCCTCGCTGCCTTCCCAGTAGGCGCGGAGAATCAGGTTGCGGAGGGTGTGCGGGTCGCGCCGGTGCGAGGTCAGCCAGATGTGTCTCACGCAGCCCGAACCCTGCTGGTCGAAAAGCACGGCACTCCGGCCCGGACGAAAGTCCTTGATGGCGGGTGCGCCCTTCAGACCGCCGCCCGCTTTTCCGCCTGCCCCGGGTGTCGCGGCCGGATTTTCTGCACTCGCAGCGCGGCTGCGCAGGTAACTGAGCCGGTAAATCATATACAATGCGCTCCATTGTTTGCGGTATGAACGAACCTTATCACGGCTGGCAGGCACGCTGCGAGTCGTACCAGGGAGAAATGATGCGCTATTTTGCTTTTTTCTGCCTTGCCGGCGCCTCCCTCACGGTCGGTGGCTTGGCACACGCCGGAATTACGCCGGACTCCGCCGAGGCTGCTCTGCGCAGAGCGTTGGACGCCGTGGCGGCGCGGCAGGTGAATGGCGGCTGGGGCCACGGCTATACCCGGGACGGGGCCGTCATGTGGGGTGAGCACACGCCCAAGGCCAAAGGCTGGGTGACCGTGCAGCCGCCGGGCACGCCAACAGTGGGCGGTGTCTTTCTTCGCGCCGCGCGCCTTTTGGGCGAACCCGAGCATATGTCTGTCGCGCGCAATGCGCGGGACGCCCTGCTGGCCATCCAGGCGCCTGCGGGCGGTTTCCCACACGAGCGGGACCCGGAGGCGGGACCAGGCGAATACAGCACCTTCGACGATGATACAACCACGGCAGCCTTGCGTTTTCTGCTGGCGTGGTGGGAGCACACCCGGGCGGAAGTGGATTGGCGCGAGGTCATGAAGGTCGGGGAACTCATTCTGAACGCCCAGTACGCGGAGTCGGGCGGCTGGCCGCAGTCCTACCCGCCACCGACGGGCTACGGCAGGCACATCACGTTTAACGACAACAACATCGAACGTATTATCGAGGCGCTGCTGGACCTTTATGCGCGCACCGGGAAGGAGCGCTTTCTTGCGGCCGCGAAGAAGGGGGGCGAGTGCATTTTGCGCCTGCAGGGCGGACCGGGTGAAGCTGTCTGGGCGCAGCAGTACGACCAGGAGACGCTTGCGCCTGTCTGGGCGCGCAAGTTCGAGCCGCCGGGATACACGCCCGCCGAGTCCGTCGGCGTGTGCAACACCTTGGTCGAGTTGTATCTCGTCACGGGCGAGGAGCGTTTTCTGGAGCCGCTTCCCCGCGCTTTCGAGTGGTATGACACTCACCGGCTCGAGAACGGGAAGTGGGCGCGCCTGTACGAGCCCGGCACGCAGCGGCCGGTGTACGGACGGCGCGACAAGGCGGAGAAGGTCTACGATTTCGAGGAGGCATGTTCGGGCTACGGTTGGCAAGGCGAGTGGTATCCGCACGAGGCGAAGCGCGCCTATGAGCGCATCGGGGAGGTCGGCCGCGAGGCGTATGTTGCGGAGCGGAAGCGGGCCCGGAGAAGGGCTTTCGCTGAAGTCGAAGCGGCGGCCGAGGCGGCTCTGGCGGCCTTGGGAGACGGGGACGAATGGCTGCGCCAGCCAAGCGCGACGGAACTGACCTACTACCGGAAATATGGGGTGCCCGAGCGCGTGGCCTTCGTAGACATGGGTGCGTTTACAAGAAACGCCCAAGCCTTGCTCGACTATCTCGAGGCGGCGAGGGACGAGGCATTGCCTTGACGCGTTTTGCTGTTGCCGAGGCCGCCTTCAGAATCCGGAGTTTTGCCCCGCGCGCACCCAGGCTTCATTGAAGCGCACGTGTTTGATGCTGGAGCCCGCATCCCCCTCGCGGCGATGTGAATAGGTGCAGTGAATCGAGCCGTCTCTTGTCTGAATAACGGAAGGATAGGAGAACGAACCCTTTCCAGGTTCGGCCTCTTCAATCAGCCGGTAGAGCGGCCATGTGGCGCCCTCGTCATCGGAGAGGTAAGCCGCCAGCCGGTGCCTTCCGTCCACCGCGTCATTGCAGACGAGCACCCAGGCGCCGGATGCCAGCGCGATACATTCCACGCTAGAACCGGGGTTGCGTATCGGGAGCTTGTCCAGTTCCGACCAGGTGATGCCGTCATCGCTCGAAACAGAAGTGCGCACACACTTCGGCATGCCGTTGTCCCGCATGTAGGCGACGATTTCGCCTTTCTTGCGCTGGACAAGACTGGGCTGGATGTTTCCGAGCAACATCGGGTTGGGGTCCAGTATGGGTTCACTGAATTCCCAGGTGTCACCCCAGTCTTCGGTGATGGCGACCAGTCCGCAATTGAAGACATCGGAATAGAGTCCGAGCAGCATCCGTGTCGACCCGGTCATGATAGGGTGGATGCGGGTCATCCAGCCGAGACGCCGCCGAAGCTTGTCCTGCGCGGCCGCTTTGCCGCGGGCGACTTCTTCGGTGAGTTCGGGGCGCAAGGCCAGCAGGGGTGCGAGTTCGGTTTCCCCGCGCTCGAGCACTGCCAGAAACTGCTCTTCCAGTTCTCCTGGCCGGATGTGGATAACCGCCTGCCAGTCCCACTCGGGCGGCCCATCGCCGACAGGTTGCTCCGCAGTGCGGTACTTGAGGAGCGAGCCGCCCCATTGATTGTCCTGCACGGTGATCCAGAAGAGCCAGAGAACACCGCGCGGGTCCACGAAGAGCACAGGATTGCAGTCGGGCAGGCCGGGGGTGTCGGCCATGAGAAAGGGCTCGCTCCAGGCGGTGGCGCCCGGCGCCTTGCGCGCACCCTGCAAGAGAACGTCGTCCGCGGTGCGTTCCCCGGAGCCGTGGAACCACACGGCGAGCAGGCTGTCGTCGGCGAGTTGGACCACACTGGAACCATGGTCATGCTTAGGGGTGCCGGGGAAGATGAGTTCCCCCTCAAGAATGGGTTGCGCGGTGGCGAAGGTCAGAATGAGCGCTGCTGCCAAGGGCATGATACATTCTCCCCGAGTGGTTCTACGCATAGAAAGAGGCCGTGCCCGAATAATGCTTCCGGCACGGCCTCAAGAAGAAGCTTAGAGCAGCGAATCGAAATGACGCTGAAGCGGCGTGCGCTGGTCTACCGCCAGTTCCTTCTCCGCGAGCACGGCAATCTTGCTCTCGTAATCAGGCGTGCGCGCGGCCACAATCGCGTCTTCGATACGCAACATGACATCTTTGGCGTAGCCTTGTCTGACACCCCAGATGGGGGTCTGCTCAGTGGACAGGTTTTCGTAGGTGCCGATGTTTTTCCCGTCGAGGGAACGGAAGTACACGCGCCAGTTCCCGAGCATCAGGCACTCGCACCATTTGCGTTCGTGGACGCCAAACTCGTTCTCCACCTTCAGCCGCGCGAAGAAGTAGATGGTCTCGTCTGCTATGGCCAGCTCTTTCTGGCTAAGCTCATTGTAGGCATCCTGAAGTGCGGGCGTAACCCACTGCGCCTCGTCCGCGAGGGCGCGCAGTTCCTGTACCTCGGCAAGGCGCTCGGCGTGGGAGTAGCGCTCCGGTGTCAGCGGGAGGCTTTCTTTCACTTGGATGACCAGGCGGTCGATGTTGTGCACGAGCGCGGCCTTCGCGGCAACGCGGCGCTTGTTGGCCTCTTCGAGACTGGCCACGGTGTTGTTCAAGCGCGCCACCTCGGCGATAAGGCCCTTCTGTCGGGCCTCCAATATGGTGGTCTCACTCTTCAGTTCCTCGAGCATGCCTTCGGCAGTAACGTAATTCTGACCGGTGCTTTCAAGTTGCGTTTCGATGGCGTCCAGTTCTTGCGTCGCTTCTTCCAGGTCGGTCGAGGCCCTGTCGAGTTGGGTTCGCGCACTCTTGAGTGCTTCACTGACCTCAGCCATCTCCTGGGCAAGCCGTTCATCCTCAGGACTCGGCTTGCTGGGCCCGCCCTGCTGAAGGTTGTTGATTTCGCGCTGCAACTGCTGCGCCTGAGATTCGAAACGCTGAATCTCCTGTGCGGGTTCGTTCGGCAGGAAGGGCAGATAGTCAAGGACGTAGGGCGCGAGCGCCATACCGCCGAACAGGGCGATTACCAGGGCGGCCAGCGTGACAATTGTCCCAATGGGCCGACCGCCTTTGGCAGGTGGCGCGCCCACGGGGCCGGGCGTGGGGGGCTCTGCCTGCAAGCCAGTGTCGGGCGAGAAATCGGGCGGCGGCGTGCCGCCTGTGAAATCAGGGGCTCCCGGGGTGAAGGCGCCCTGGTCGAACATGCCCGAGCCNNGGGGCCTGCTGGTCACCGAACATAGGTGTTTCCATGGCTTGTGTCGGCGCTGGAGTATCCATGCCCTGCTGGAAATCGCCCCCGCCGAAAGCACTGTCAAACATCGGCGTGTCTACGCCCTGGTCGCTTCCGGGCCCGGGCCCGATATCGGGTGTCTCAGGCGAGAAGTCGCTGTCGGCGGCGAGATCCTGAAACCCCCCTGAAGCCGGGGTCTGGGTCGGCGTGTCGAGCGGGGAACCGCCGGAGGAGAACTGGTCTTCCGCAGCCGTGTCGAAATCGGGCGGCTCATGCCGGATATTGCCTCCTGTGGGCTGAGGCGTCTCGACTTCGATATCGCTTATGGGCGGCAGCCCGGAAGTCTCGTCCGCGTCGCCCTCGTCACGTTCCGAATCGAAATCGGCCAATGGCGGCAGTCCCGAGTCACTTGTCTGAGACTCGAAATCACTGAGGGGAGGAAGGTTGCCTAACCCCGATTCATCTGCCGAGGGCTCTCCGAACGGTTCTTCTTCCGGGGTCTCTTCATCCTGTGGCCTGTTTTCATCCGCCATGCGAACCACCTCCGTTCAAGACTTCGTTGAGATGCATTCTCGTATGTCAAGCGGCTTGCCAGGTCCGGCAAGGCGCCGTTACATGGTGCCTATGCCGCCTATGGGCAGCTCGGTTCCGGCCTGCTTGCGAACCTGGTCGTCCACAAGCGCCATAATCTGTTCCTGGAAGTCCGGCGTGCGGGCGTCCAGAATCTCGCGCTCTATGCGCTTTTGCTCTTCCTTCGGGATATCGTACACGAAGCCCCACTGGGGTGCCCCGGCGGTTGCAAGATTCGTGTAAATGGCCGCATTCTTGCCGTCGAGAGAACGGATGAGCACCCGCCGGTTGCCTTGCATCAGGCACTCGGCCCACTTGTCTGCCGTTTGCCCCACTTCATCGACAAAGGGAATCTTCGCGAAGAAGTATTCCGTGGCCTGGGTCAGTTCCAGTTCTTGAAGTTGGAGGTCGGTATAGGCGTTCTGCCGTTCCGGCTTTACCCAGTCCGCCTCTTCGATGCTGTTTCGAAGCTGACGCGCCCGTTCGAGCCGGGCGCCGTAGGCATACTTCGGCGGAGTCAGCGGAAGGCTTTTTTCAACCTGGGCCAGCAATGCGTTCACGTTTGCGAGGAGGGCACGTTTCACGGCCGCGCGGCGTTCCGCGGCCTCATCGAGTTCGCCCACATTGCCGGTGAGCCGTTCGACCTCCGCCATGAGGCCCCGGTGCCGTGCCTGAATTATCGCGGTCTCATTCTCCAGGTCGGTGTAGACAGCCTGGGCGGCGGAGTACTCTTCGTTAATCCTGGCGAGGTCGTCTTCGGCGGCCTGCAGGGCGGCTGTCTGGTCCTTCAGGCGCGCATCGGTTTCCTGGAAGTTTTTCTGCTTGGCTTCGACTTCCTGGCGAACGCCGTCCAACTCGGCTTTCAACTCATCCAGCCGTTCCTGGGTGACCTCCACCTTCCCGCTCTGGTCCGCCTGAATGCGCTCCAAACGCGCTTTCTGGGTCTCCAGGTCGCGGATCTCGTTCTTCAGTTCCTCAATGCGCGCGGCCTGGGGGTCGGGCAACGGCACATAGTCCCGGATGAAGGGATAGACCCCCACGCCGGCAAGGATCCCCACCACGAGGGCGACAAGAACCTTGGAAACGCTGACGCCGCCGCCCCGGCGCTTGGCGCGCCCGGCAGGGGCCGCGGCCTGCGCCGCCTGAATATCCGTGTCGGGGGAGAAATCGGGAGGCGGTGTGCCGGGCTCGAAATCCATTCCGCCGCCCGCGCCGCCCGAGAAAGCTCCGGGTTCAAAGCCGCCGCCCTGGTCTCCGGCTTCGCTACCGCCGAACATGGGCGTTTCCATGGCTTGCGTGGGGGCCGGTGTGCCCATGCCGGACTGGAAATCTTCCCCGCCCCCAAAGGCGCTGTCGAACATGGGCGTGTCGATGCCCTGGTCACTTCCGGGACCGGGACCGATGTCCGGCGTCTCGGGAGAGAAATCGCTGTCCGCCGCCAGGTCCTGGAAGCCGGACTCCTGGTGCGGCGTGTCGAGGGGCGAAGCGCCCGAGGAAAAGCGGTCGCCCTGCCCCGCACTGCTTTCGAAGCCGGGCGGCGCAGGCCGGATATTGCCGCCAGTCGGCTGGGGCGTTTCCACCTCAATATCACTAATCCCGGGATAACTTTCTTCGTCTTCCCCGCCGCCGGCGGCATCGGGGGTTTCGCCGGTGTCAAAATCCCGCAGCGGGGGCAGTTCGTCGCCGTCACTGGCTTGGGATTCGAAATCACTCAGCGGAGGCAGGTTCCCCAGCCCCGACTCTTCCGTCGTCTCTTCACCGGGTTGCTGCTCTTCGGGGGTTTCTTCGCCCTGTGGCTTGTTTTCATCGGCCATTCGAACCACCTCCGTTCAGGAAAAGCTACTAAAACTGGCGATTTCCATTGCGCACAATTCGCCTGTGGCACCGTGGGTGCATTGTAACATCGGCCATATGCACTGTCAAGAGAAATCCCAAGCGTATCTCCCGTAGATGGAAGACTTAGCTTGTCTTCTCCTGCCTTTTTACGGAAGCACCACCCCGATGGTTAACAACAAGTTGGCGTATATCCGCTGTTCCCCCGTCACTATCTGGAGGCAGGTGTCGGGCCCGGAGGCTTCCTCGTAGAACTCATAGCGGTCGAACTTGGTCAGGGCGAGTCCGGGCATCAAACTGCGGAACTCCTGAAAAATGGGCGGTTCGGTTCCGTCATCCGGTACCATCACCGCGGCATCCTCAACGGGAATGGCTGTCAATAGAATGTCCAGAACTTCGGTCACGGTGGGTTTGCCGGGGGCCAGATTGAGATAGACCAGGTTGGCGTTTTCACCGAGACGCGTGCTGGCGGGGTAGTTGCCATCGGTAATCAATACCTTTGAGCCATGTCCCGCCGCGGCAAGCGACTCCAGAATCTCAGGATGGGTCAACCGGTGTTTCAACATGACGTGGGTCTCCTTCATGAACGCGGCACGATGGGCGCACCGGTAATGAGTGCCTCAACCTCTGCCTGCAATCCGGGATTGGTCTGCAAAGCCTGCCCGAGATACTGCATGGCGCCGTTGGGGTTTCCAAGCGCGAGCATGGCGCGGGCCGCGTCCATGGCCGCGGCCGCGACTTCCGCCGGATGTTCCTGTGGAGAAACACGTGCCACCACAGGATTAAGATAGCCCAGGGCCTGGGCATAGTCTCCCTGCTGAAGGCATAGCCTCCCCAGGGACAGGCGCACGTCGATTTCTTCCGGCAACACGTAGCCGGTGTCGCCGTCGACAGAGCCGGCCGCCTTGATGCCCTGATACGCTTGCAGCACGGCCTCGTAATGCCGGCGTGCGCCCGCGCGGTTTTCCAGCAGGTCATCGTAGGCGACCGCCAGATTGTAGTGCACGCGCAGGGTGTCCGGGTTTTCCGCGAGGGTTGCGCGGAACAGACTCTCGTTGCTGTGCCAGTCCTGGTTGCGTTCCACGGTGAGGCCGAGAAATGCGGTGGCGGCTGCAAACACCAGCAAGGCGGCCATGCGGCGCGCGACCACGCTTTCGGTGGCGGCGAAACCGGGCAACGGGCGACTGGCCAGCAGCCAGAGCAGTTCACAGAGTGCCCACCAGAAACCGGCCATGGGCACGTAGAGCCAGTGCTCGGCCATGGGCGCATTGAGCGGGAATACACCGGAAATAGGTGCCCACGCGGCAATGAACCATGAAAGTCCGAGCACAATACGGTATTCGCGGGCACGCCATGCGAGAACCATGGCGCCAAGGACAAGGGCCAGGCATGCGTAGCCGAGCAAGGCCGTCCAGGCGGGTACCCCCGCGAGGGACTGCTCCATGTGCAGGCCTGTCGGTGCGAAGAGCGCCCGCATGTAGAATGCGAAGGCCTGCCCCGCCTCAATCAGGCGCTGCGACAGGGGCGCCGACTGCGTTTCCGCGGCTTCCGCAAACTTGAGCACGCTGCTGCGAAGCACGCCATACACGAACACGAGCGCAGCCGCCAGGGCCAGCGGCGAAAAGCGGACCAAAGCGGATGCGCCCGCTTCTCCCGGCCCGGCTGGCCGGCACTCCAGAAACAAGACCAGGGCCAGCAGCACCGGAAAGATAAGCGCGCTTTCCTTACTGAGCAGGGCCGCGGCAAAACAGAGCGCGCTCAGTATTGCACCGGCAAACTGCCTGCCCCGGGTTTTCCGCCAGAGCGCGAACCACAGGCCGGCGAACATGAAGGCGGCACTCATCATGTCGGCCCGTCCGCTGATATATGCGACGGCTTCGGTGTGCAGCGGATGAACTACCCACAGCGTGGCCGCTGCGGCGCGCACGAACCGGGGCGCACCCAAACGGGTCAGTAGCGCGAAAAGGAGCAGCGCCGCGGCGATGTGCCACGCAGTGCTCGACAGGTGAAACACAAACGGCTGCACATTGGGATATCCGCCCGGGGCCATCCCATCCAGGCCGGGCCTGTAGGATAGTGCGTAGTCCAGCATGAAGGTGACCGAGAGCAGGGGCCGGTAGAAGTTGCCCGCCCCGCGCCCGAACGCGTGCTGGTCCTCCCGGAACAACTGGAAGACCTTCGACGGGTCCTGGACGTGCTTGTGCAACAGCACGGACGAAGCATCGTCCCACACCCACTCGCCGTTAAACGTGTTGGCGTAGGCGATTACGCCCGCGAGCACGAGTCCCAGCACCACTATGCCCTGGAATGCCCTTTCTGTCATGAGCGATGCGCCGGCTATCCTTCGAGGCCCTGGACGACCCAAGTGTCGTTCGCGGGGATATACAGCAATTCGACGGCCTGCTTGTCACCGATGATGCGAATAAGGCGCAGGACTTCATGGAACTCCTCGCCCTCGCGCACCCGGTACTGGGTGACCTCTCCGCTTTCCGGCTCTTTGCACGACAGGAAGGCGTACAGGTCGCCGTCGATTTCGAAGAACCCCTTAACGGACACATTGGGCCTCGCAAGCATGAGGTCGGCGCGCCGCTCCAGGCTGGCGTAGCGTTCGCTGCCCGGTTCGAGTGCCTTGTAGAGTTGAATCGCTTCCTTGACCCAACGGTAGCGGTCCTCGTCGCGCGCCCACTTGATCCACTCTTCGATGTCGCGCTGCACCATCATGAGGGCCTGCCGGCCGTTTTCGGTGGCAGTGAGGCGGCCCTTCTCTCCCTTCAGGTCCGTAACGGCCTGTTCCGTCCCTTTGCCGACGTAGGTTTTGTTCTGGTATGCGTTGTAGAAGGGCGCCAACTTGTTCTTCACCTGGCCGTAATACTCCTGCGGCGTGGGCTCCGGAGGTTTCTCTTCGGGCGGTGGCGGCGGCGGCGGCGGCTCTTTGCAGCCGGCGACGACAACCGCGGATGAAAGTACGAGCGAGGCGATGAGCAATAGGCGCACGGTTCTATCCCTTTCCCGTTGGATGTGACTGCGCGAAAAGCGTAGCATAGCGCGCGTGGCTTCCACAAACCATGTCGCCTGGCATTGCCCCTGTTCTACCGTTCGCAAAGGGCTGCTTGGCATTCGGCCGGAAAGACACGTATAATTCTCAAGTGATACGGGTATCGGGCAGGGGCACGCGGCTGACCATGGTCTGGCGTTCGCCCGAATGCCGCGCCCTCAGGGGAGCGTAATTGGAAAGAGAGAACCTCTATGAGCCGCATACTTCTGGTCGACGATGACGTCGACCTTGCAGAACTGATCAAGACAAAGCTCACGGCTGAAGGCCACCAGACCTTTATCATCAATACCGGTGAAGGCGCGTTTGAGTATGCCAAGCAGGTGAAGCCGGACCTGTGCATACTCGACATTATGCTGCCCGGCATGACGGGGTACCAGATATGCCGGAAACTGCGCAAAGACCCGGAACTGTATCGAACGGCCATTCTCATCCTCACCGCGCTGGGAGAGGAACCGGAGATTCTGCACGGCCTCGAACAAGGCGCGGATGACTACCTGGTCAAGCCCTTCAAGCTCGAGCGGCTGATGGACAAGATTGCGTCGCTGAACGCGCTGCTCACCGCCGTCGAGAACCGGAACCGCATCACGAAGCTGCCCGGCACGGATGCGATCAAGCGGGAGATCAACCATCAGTTGGCGCGCGGGAGCGCCATCGCGGCAGTCTACGTCGATATGATCGGCTTCAAGCCGTACTGCGCCTCCCGCGGCCCGGAAGGCCAACAGCGCGCCCTGGAATTCATGTCGAACCTGCTCACCAGCCTCACCCGCGACATGGGCATATACGAGTGCTTTACGGCGCATATGGGCGGCGAGCACTTCGTGGTGCTGCTGAAGCTGGAGGACTACGAGCGTTTCTGTTCTTCCCTGACGCGCACTTTCGACACCCGCGTTTCGGAATTGTATTCCCGCTCCGAGAATGAGCAAGGGTACATGGTCGCGAAAGACCGGCGCGGCAACGAGGTGCGCTGCCCGCTCATGGCGTTGTCCGTCGGCGTGGCGCACACCCGGTTCCGCCATTTCAAGAGTGCGAAGAAGATCTTCGAAGTGCTCGCGCAGGTACGCCAGAAAGCGCAGCCGAAGTCGGGACAGAGCGCCGTATTCGTGGACCGGCGCCGCACCGACCGCTAGGCCGCCGTGCGCCGCGCTTTGTTCATCGGCTTGCCTGCGCTTTTTGCGGTGCTTGTGGCGCTGACCGTGGTGCTGAACCAGGGCCCCTCCCCCGAGGTCATCGCTGCTCGCTGCCGGGCCGCGCAGCCGCGGTGGTCGAGCTACCAGGAAGACATCAAGGGCCAGGTAGGCGCCGCCCCCGTGGCCTCTTGGACCGGCGAGCCGGTCGGGGCCGTATGCGAAGGCGTTGAGGTTAGCGTGACCTTCAGACTCAGCCCGCCCTGGAGCGATTACCCGGCGGCCATCCCGGTGCTGTTGCGCTCGCCGACCGCCACGGTGCATGCTGCGTGCGCCATCCGGCGGGAAGGTTCGAACCGCACCTATGTTTTTGAACTGCCGGATAGCGCTGTGGCCGGTTCTTTGCCTTGGGTGGAGGTCAGGTATCCCCACAACGAGCGCAAGCTCTATTTCGAGCCCGACGGCGTCTGGAACGCGGACGGCCGTGGAACCGGCGTGGAGAGGTGAGGAGGGAAATGGCTGGCGGGGCAGGATTCGAACCTGCGCATGCCAGGACCAAAACCTGGTGCCTTAACCAGCTTGGCGACCCGCCATCGGGGCATATCGTAGCATATCGGGCGACCTGAATCCCACTGCTGCCGTGCGTTACTCGGGCGGGTATGCGCAGTTGGGCAGCGTTTTCCGCAGTTCCTTTTTGGGCGTGCGACTTGGTATGTTCTCCAAGGAAGCGCCCGGATGGTCGGACGCCACGGGCACACTGAATAAGGAGCGTCACATGTTGACAAGCGGATGCGCCTGGACACTGGTTCTACTCGTCGCAGCCAACNNAGCGCCACGGTCTCGGGCACGGTCTGTTCACCGGACGGCGAAGCCATTCCGGGTGCCCGTGTGTTTCTGGAACCGGGCATCAGTGGGGAATTGCAGGCGGTCAACGCGGGGGCGGAAGGCGCTTTTCGCTTTGAGGAGGTGGCGCCGGGCGCGGTGGGCGTGTTCGCCGTGGCGGAAGGGCGGGCTTTCGGCGGCCAGCACGTGAATGTAACGCTTGACGACACCCTCTCCCCCATGCGCATCGTGCTGCATGAGGCGGGAACGCTGTCCGGCCGGGTTGTCGCGGACAAAAAGAAGCCGGTGGAAGGCGCACGGGTCACGCGTGTGCTCGTTCTTGGCGAACATACGGTCGGCGTGCCCTTGACCAAACTGGCGGAATACGGCTTTGAAGTGCCCCGCACGGATTCGTCCGGCGTCTTTACACTCGGCCATGTGCCCCAGGGCGGCGCGGTGACGTTGAAGGTGGTGCACCCCGAGTACGCGCAGGAAGGCGCGATGGAAATTCCCGTGGGTGCAGAAGAATGCAGCGTTCGGCTGCACCGGGGCCTGTTGGTGCAGGGGCGCGTGCTTGCGCGGGGCGCCGACACGCCGGTTGCCAATGCCGGTGTGGTCATTCGGAACGCACAGCCTCCGCATGATACCGCGCTGGCCCGCACCGACGCGCTTGGAACATTCTCATTGCGGCTCAAGCCGGGCGTGTACCTGTGCCGCGCGGCAGGCGCGGGCCGCCAGACCGCCGGCTGGGAGCGCATGGTGCTCACCGGCGAAACGCCGGACCCGCGGGTGGCGCTCTACGTGACGGGCACCGGCTTCATTCGTGGGGAGGTGAAGGACGCGGTCACCGGCGAGCCCATTGAGGATGCCCGTCTCGTCCTCGAATCGCACGGCAATCGCGCGGCCATTGTGCGCACGGGCGCGACAGGGGTCTTTCGGATGGAGGCTGCTGCGGGTGAGGCGGTCGTTCGTCTCGAGTCTGCGCCGGGCTACCTGCCACCGCCCTCGGAGGCTGTGCGCATGATGGTGCCCGAGGGCAAGGAAGTCGAATTGCCCGGCATGTGGCTGGCTCCTATTCCCACCTATCACCTGCAGGTGCTCGGGGTGGACGGCGCCACCCCGGCGGCGGGCGCCGTGGTACACCTGCTGCGCCCGCAACAGTATGGCTGGCAGGTGGCGGACGAGGATGGACGGCTTGAACTGCGCGTGGCGAACCTGCCCGCGGACGGGCGATTGGTCGGCATGGTAGAGCATCCCCATGCGGCCCAAGGGGCGCTTTTCCGGCTGGAACGGGACGCTGCCGCCGGCGCGCGGGTGCAGTTGCTGCCACTGGCCGAGGTGCGCGGCGGCGTGGTGGACGCCGAGGCGCGCGAGGTGGCGGGCGCGGTTGTGGGCGGCATCTTTCCCGGGGAAGACGCGGAGGAGGCATTGCTGCTTTGGCGATGTCTCTCTGACGAGAATGGTTCCTTCACATGGCCCGCCATTGTGCCCGGTGTCCCGCAATGTTGCGCGGCCCGCTCAGGCTCGGGTGTGGGCCAGTCCGCACCCTTCAATTCCGCCCCCAATGAGACCAAAGAGGTGGCGGCAATCGCAGTGCCGGAGGCCGTTGCCGGTGACAGCGTCCTCGGGCGGCGCGTCGCGTGGGAGGCCTATCCAGTGCTTTGCGGCAGGGCGGACGCGTCAGGCCCGGTGCTGCTGAGCTATTGCGGGCCGGCGGAGGCGGCGACGGTGGTTGAGGGGTTGTCGACCGTGCAACGGCTTTTCGGCCCGTCGGGATTGCGCGTGGTGGTCGCCGTGACGGGCAACTACACGTGCGACGCGGCGCCGGTGACCGTGGTCCGCGGGGCTCCTCCCGGGACGGCACGCACACTGTTGCTGGAGGACGGCCTGGTGGCCTTCGAGACCTTCGGTATTCCGCCCGCGCGGGCGCTGCAACTGCTTTGCAAGTAACACGTGGAACGCCGCATGACACGAATACTTCCCCGGCTCATGCCCCTGCTTCTGGCGGCGGCCGCCGCCGACGCCATTACGCTCCGTGGCCAGGTTCTGAGCGCCGACGCAAATCCCGTGGCGGAGGCCTTGGTCTGGCTGGTTCAAACGGGAGACACGCGCAGTGGCCAGGCGGATGGCGATGGCGCTTTCGTTTTCGAACACATTGCTCCAGGCGAGACTTCGCTGGTGGCCTATCAGGACGGCCTCGCCGTGGGCGGCTACAGCGGCCTGCTGGTTGAGGATGTTGAGGTTGAGGTGGTGCTCGGTTCTCCAGACACGTTGAAACTGCGGGTCATCGACCGTGAATTCGGCCCGGTGCCCGGGGCCAGTGTGCAGTCCATGCTTGTGGCCGACCGCTTCTGGGTACCCGCGGCCACACTGGCGGAGCACGGTTTTCCCCGTTTGCGCACGGACGACGAAGGGGTGCTCGAGGTCCCCTGGTTGCCCCGGCGCAGTTTCGTGCAGATGATTGTCGGCCATTATCGGTACGCGGATTCGAATGTTGCCTATCTGCCCGCCGGAACGGAAAAGACCCACCAGATAGTCCTTACAGAAGGTGTTTCTTTGCGCGGCCGCGTGACCTTTCAGGGAAACGGCGTCGAAGATGCTGCCGTCTCCGCGTTCCGCACGGGCGTGGGTGAGCAGCGCCAGTATGCGCACACCGAGACGGACCCCGAGGGCATGTACTCCATGCGCGTGCCTGAGGGTGAATACCTGGTTTCCGCATCCCATCCGCGTTACGGCACGCCCCGTCCCGCGGCGGTGGTGCTGTTGGCCGCGGCCCAGGAAGAGCAGGTGCTGGACGTCGAGTTGAATATGCCGCGCTTCATTCGGGGGAAGGTGGAGTTTCCGGACGGCGAGCCGTGTCCGGGGGCGAGGTTGCTATTCCTCGACGGCGCGGTGGTCCACGCCGAGACCTTTTCCGATTCACGCGGAATCTTCGAACTGCGTCTCGGCCTTTCCGAAGGGCTGTTGCGGGTCCTTCCTCCACCGGGATTCATGACGGAAACTATGGAAGGCATTCCGGTGGACATGGGCGGGGAAGTGCGCGCGCAGTTGAGCACCATTCGCCTGGCGCAGCTTCCCGAAATCCGCGGCGTTGTGTTGGACGAAGACAGGAATCCGGTTGCCGGGGCACTTGTTTCTTCTGTGGACCTGCCGTGGAAGCTCTGGGTGATTTCCGGCGAAGGCGGCGCATTCAGCATACAACTGCAGCAGATGCCTGAGCAGGGTGAGGCAGAGTTTGTTGCCGAGCACCCGCGCCGCTTTCTGCGGGGGCGATTCCTGGCGAGACTCGTAACGGACCGAGCGCACGAAATTGAACTCGAACCTTTCGCACCCGACCAGGAGCAGCGTGCCCCCGCGCCTGACAAGAATGACCTGTCAGAACTGGTCAACGAGCCCGCGCCCGAGATTGCGTGCACAGACTGGTTCAACACTTCGCCGGTGACGCTCGATGCACTGCGCGGCAAGGTCGTGGTGCTCACTTTCTGGGGCGGGTTCGACGACAGCCAGCGGGGCATTGAGCGCATAGAGGCGATGCGCGCGCACCATGACCTGTTGCGTGAGGACGACGACGTTTTCTTTCTGGGCATACACGACGGGATAAGCGAGGCCGGGGAAGTGGAGGAATACGTGCACAGGTACGGGATTACGTTTCCCGTGGGCCGTGACAACACGGAATTCGAGAGCTTCAGCGCCTACCGCGTCAGTCTCATCCCCCAGACGGTGCTGATTGACAAGGAGGGTGTGCTGCGCTACTGCCAGACGGAGGGCCGCCTGCTGGAACTGATTAAGGTCCTTCGGCGGAGATAGCCACTTTGGGCACAGACAACAACATCCCGCGGCCTGGAATCGGGTCGCGGGATGCTTGGTCTTCGTTTGGAGCGCGCTACTGGCGGGTCGCGAGGCCGTGCTGGATGGTCGACTTCTTGCGTGCCGCGGCGTTGCGGTGAATGACGCCATTGCTTGTCGCGCGATCAATGGCCGAAAGGGCCGCGGGGACCGCGGCCGTGATCTGCGCTTCGTCGCCGGATTCTATGGCCGCGTTTGCATTCTTCACGAGCGTCTTCATGCGCGAACGCACCGAGGCGTTCTTCTGGCGCCGAATCTCATTGGTCAGGTTGCGCTTCTTCTGCTGCTTGATGTTCGCCATGCGTTCCAGTCTCTCCGTTTATTCGTCCCGCCGCCGCACAACTCACGTGTCCACGCATGCGGGAGAAGGCAAATCAAGTCATTTGGCGGCCTTAGGCGCCGCCGCGCGCCCGGCCTGGACGGATGGGCGCGCACCTCCTGCCATCAGGAGGCGCAAGTATAACAAACAAAAGCACCTGTATCAAGTTTTCGCCGGTTTGCTGTTCAAGCCAGCCAGACGTTCTCCAGTCCCAGCAAGCGCCTTTTCCACTCCACACCGGCAACGTAGTCTATCAGGCGGCCTTTTCGGCCGACCACGCGGTGGCACGGCACGACAACGGGAACGGGGTTGGCGGCCAGCGCCTGTCCCACCGCGCGCGCGGCCGAAGAAGGCCTGCCCATTTGCGCGGCCAGTTCGGCATAGGTGACCGTCGTGCCCCAGGGGATGCCCCGGGCGGCTTTCCAGACGGCCTGTTGAAAAGGCGTGCCGCCGGAGAGGTCCACCGGAATCCCGGCGAACTCCTCTTGAACACCGTTGAAATACTGCTCGAAGGCCAATTGGAGTGTCCGGCCCAGCACTACGTTGGGCGCAGAGTGCAGCATGTGTACGCGCGGCGCGGGCCTGCCCGGACGAGGCAACAGAATCTGTTGGAGTCCGCCTTTTCCGATGAGACCGTAGACGGGGCCCAAGTCGTGGTCGAATCGGAAATTGGCCGCGTTCATTGTCATTGCTCGCCCTCGCCGGGCGGCACTTGCGGCAGCAGTGCGGCGTCCTCGATGGCCTGGGCTATACGCCCGGCCCAGACACGGTTGGCGGCGCCGTTCGGATGCGAGTCAATGGGGTGGTAAATGGAATAGCGGCCGAGTTCACCCGGTTCAAAAAGGGCTGCGGCGTCAACGAAGCGGAGGCCTGCCCCCTCGGCCAGGGCGCGGATATGCCCGGCATCTCGCGGCAGGTTTGCAAGGTAGGCCACCAGCACCGGGATGCCGCGCTTGTGGGCAAATGCGGCCAAGGCTTCGAAAACGCGCCGGACGTGGGCTGCTTCTGTGGGTGTGGGCGATTTGCCCATGCGCGCATGCGGATGCATGAGGTGATGCACCACGACGGGAAGCCACAGCCGCAGCATAGGGTGAATGCGGCGCTGAGGAACAAAAGGTCGTTCAAAGAAGCCCGGCTCCGGCGGAATGTGGTCATTCTCCGCGCAAAAGCCGATGAGAACGAGGTCGGGCGCGTAGTCCGCCGCTTTGAGTTCGAGCACGGCGAGGTACTGTTCGAGGTAGTAGCCGGGGACGCCGAAATTGACGCATTGCACGTCGAGGCCAGGCTGGCTGCGGCCCAGTTCCTGCTCGAGTATGGTGTGCCAGGCTTCGGACAGCGGAACGCCCACCGGGAAGGTGAAGGAATCCCCCAGCACAGCGACCCGGAATACTCCACCAGGCTTCGTCACAGGCACGGGCACGTCGTGCAGGCCGTCCGCAGTGGTGCGCACCGGGGCGAGATGGTACTCCGTGTCCAGATTCGGCAGAAGTTCTGTGCGCAGACGCGGGTGTTCGGAGGGGCGCAGCAGCAGGCCTTCGCCCAACACACGAAGACTGCCCATGCGCTGCGGTGAGAAGGCCGCGGTTCCGAAGAAATAAACGCGCGTGACAGCCTCCGCCGATACCGCCAAGAGCGCGAGCGTGAGGGCAAGCAGCGTCAGATTGAGGAGGCTGTTGCGGGCAGGACGCATGACCAGGTAGAGGCCGGCCCCCCCCACTCCCGCTTCAAAGAGAAGGATAAGCACAAGAAAGAGCGGGTGTGTGATGCGCCCGTCGGGACTCAGTTTGCCCAGAAAGTGCGGGTTGGCGAGCGCAGCGGCTATAATGAGGGCGCAGCCCAGCCATCGAAACTTGGCGGCGCCTTTCACGGGCGCACTGCTGTCTTGCGTGCATGCGTGCATGCGGCGCGGTCTCTCCCCGGTGGTTTCGGGCGGCATGCTAGCAGACGGCCATTGCGCACGCAATGCAACAAAGAGGAAATGTGAGTTGAGCAAAGTTCTGGACTTCTGTAAGCGGCACAAGATTCTCACGGCGATTCTGGCGGTCCCGCTGGTGCTGATACTGGCGCTGCTGCTGAATGCGCGCGGTCCGTGGCACAGCTA
>NPIG01000701.1_pt1 | contig 22878 bp, 17 predicted proteins | sample 8637441 | NCBI WGS metagenome assembly NPIG01 (sample SAMN07420675, study PRJNA396082) | bioreactor metagenome | isolation source: sample BR6 brine-fed electro-methanogenic bioreactor BR | place: Japan: Kochi | collected 2016-06-14 | reverse complement strand
AGATTCTGCTGACGAGCCCCTATACCTGAGCCATCACGGCGTTGAGCAGTGCAGTTTGTTTTTCGGTGGTGGAGTCGATCTGCTGTTCTAGAGAATCGCATAAGGCCATTAACTGGTTGACTTTTTTAACAATTAATAATTGCTCCTCCTTTGGAGGAAGCGGAATTTGAAAATCCGACAAAATCCCTAAGTTAAGGCCTTTATAAGCAATCCCTCTTAAATTTTGTGTTGTAGCTTCTGTGAAGTACGGTGAGCTGATAACATTTAGGATGTAAAAAGCATCTGCTTCATTGCTCAGCGGAATTAATGCTATCTCTCTCGCAATATTGTATCCGGCAATTTCATATGGGACGACAGCACACCCACCCAATGTACCGCGAATATTCAAAAGAAGTTCACCACCTTTTAAAATTGTTCTTGAGTATTGTTGAGATACTTCTTCCGTAACTTTTCGTACAGAATTCAAATCAAGGGTTCTGAATTTTACGTCACTGCACCTTAGAGCAAAGACACCTCCAATTTTGGGTTCTTCTCCCATTTTGACAATGCCGTATGTTATGCCCCTCTCCTTATTTGATATAGAAGACAAGGAGACCCACTTCCAGTGGACAGGTATAGGGAAAGGGGCATTTGTATTAGAAATATTATTACCAGATATTCCTGATTTATTGGCTGATGATTTAACAAGAGCTCCCATTATTGCCAGTTGTATTACTGCCTTGCGAAGTTCTGTTAAATTTTCTTTGACGGTGTAGAGTGCGCCGAAGTTCTGCTCAATAAAGTCCCAGGCTGAGTCGTTCGGCGCGTTGAGTAGTTGTTTGATGGCGGCAGCGTGAACAGATAACCGCTTCTCCTCCCGCTCCTTGCGCAGTTTTTCCAGCTCATCGCAACGGGCCATCAACTGGTCTATTTTATCGACGATGCGGTGTTGTTCCTCCAAGGGAGGAAGAGGGACCAGCAGTTCCAGAAATTTGGCAATGGATACGCCGCCAATGATGCCGGTCATGGCTGCGTTGAAGGATTCTCTGAAAACAGGAGAGAGATACAGATAGAGGATGAATTTCGAGGGAATCCCGCCAAAAAGTTCATTGGCGAACAGCTTGTTGCCAAAACAGATATCCTGCTCTGTGATGCCACATTTTTTGCCAGCACTGCCGCCTTCAGCGCAGATCAGCACCGCACCCTGGTGGGCAATTTTGAATTTGTCCTCGGACTCAGGAATATATATCCCGTTTTTATAATCCAGCGCGTCAAGCCCATAGCCAACATCCTTGGTTGCAATGTAGGGAAAACCATTGGCTCCAGCGTATTTGGTTTCCTTCTCTCTGGCATTGATGCTGTTGCCGTTGAAAATATTGCCGATGGTGCCGAGGCGCGACCATGTCCAGCTTTGCGGTAAAACATAGGCGGTATCCGCCTGATCAATAGCAGGAAGAGATTTTGGTTTCTTGATTTTGCCTGCTTTGACCTGGCGTTTTTTGTCGACCTCGATCTCCTTCAACAACTCCGAAGCAGGGGGATCATTCGGGTCCTGCTCCACCAGCTTGCCCTGCATGGCGAGGGTCAGGATCAACTCACGCAGTTTGGCGACGCCGTCTGGCGCGGCAAAGGCGGTGTCGAAGTGTTGTTCCAGCAGATTGCGGGTGGCGTCGGTCATGCCTTCCCCCCCAGGCATGCCATCAACTCGTCTTTCAAGGCGGCCTGCGCCGCTTCGAGCTGGTGGACGATCTGCCGGTACTCCGCCATCAGTTCTTCCGGATCGCGGTGATTGACCTCCACCTCGTGCGGGTTTTTGCAGTCCAGATTGTAGTTCCGTTCGGCCAGTTCCTTGGCTGGGACCTTCCAGGCCTGTTCGGTGGTCTTGCGCCCACGGCGGGAGGCTCCGCCCCACCAGGACTTTTCGAGATCAAACTCGGCGATGGTCAGGGGCTTGGAGCGGGAGTAGGACTTGTAGCCCTCGGGATAGGGATGCTCAAAAAACCAGACCTCTTTGGCCGGGCCGCCCTTCTCGAAAAAGAGGATGTTGGTGGCGATGCTGGTGTAGGGGCTGAACACGCCTTTGGGCAGGCGCACGATGGTGTGTAGATTGAACTCTTCGAGAAGCTCACGCTTGAGGGTGGTTTTGGTGCCCTCGCCGAACAGAAAGCCATCGGGCAGCACCACGGCCGCCTTGCCGGTGTCGTGTTTCAAGAGGTGCATGATCAGCGCCATGAAGAGGTCGGCGGTCTCACGGGTCTGGTACTTGCGCGGAAAGTTGTTCTCGATGCCGTCTTCTTCCATACCACCGAAGGGCGGATTGGTAATGATCAGGTCCACCCGGTCGCGGGGGCCGTAATCCTTCAGCGGGCGACTCAGGGTGTTGTCGTGGCGGACATTGGTGGGTACATCGATGCCGTGCAGCATCATGTTGGTCATGGCCAGCATGTGCGGCAGGGGTTTCTTCTCCACGCCGTGAATACACTCCTGCAGGCGCTTGCGGTCGTCGGCGGTTTTGACCTGTTTGTTCAGGTGCTCGATGGCGCAGGTGAGAAAGCCGCCGGTGCCGCAGGCCGGGTCGAGAATGGATTGCCCGAGCTGCGGGTCGAGCATGTCAACCATGAACTGGGTGACGGCGCGGGGGGTGTAGTATTCGCCCGCGTTCCCGGCCGATTGCAGGTCGGAGAGGATCTTTTCGTAGATGTCGTTGAACAGGTGACGGTCGCCGGACCTGTTGAAGTCCACATCCTCTTCGATAGTGTTGATCACCTGGCGCAGCAGGGTGCCGGACTTCATGTAGTTGTAGGCGTCCTCGAAGACCGAGCCGACCACCTTGCCATGGGGCGAAACACCGGCAGCGGTGGCCAGTTTCTTGAGCGCCGGGAAAAGGTCGTTGTTGACGAAGTCGATCAGCTCCTCGCCGGTCATCCCTTCGGGGTTCTTGGCCCAGCTGGACCAGCGGAAACGGCTGGGCAGCGGCGACTTGTAGCCGGGTACGGTGAGCTGCCACTCCTGCTCCTTGTCGTCGAAGATCTTCAGGAAAATCAGCCAGACCATCTGGCTGATGCGCTGCGCGTCGCCATCGACGCCGACATCCTTGCGCATGATGTCCTGAATGGCTTTGATCAGGGTGGTGAGTGACATGGTTGATTTATCTCCAGTTCTTTTTGTCAGGCGCTATAGAGGGCCTGTTCCAGTTCGTTGACAGCTTGCTGATACTGATCCAACCCGCCAAAGGCGCGGATGATTTCCAGCGGGGTGCCGAATTCGGTAAAGGGGGCAATGGTAAGAATCTGCGTCTCTTCGATGTGGGCCACGCCTTCATCGGCGTACTTGTCGAGCAGGGCCTCCAGCACCCGGCGGGCCTGCTCTGCGTAGCGGGTGAAGTAATTGCGTTTCTTCACCTGTTCCGCCCGCTCCTTGCGGGTGAGCGGCGGCATATCCCAGGCGACATGGCAGACCAGATCGAAGGGGTCGAAGGCTTTGCCGGATTGCCGCCCGATCTCATCGGCAAGGGCATCGAAAAACACGCCCTGTTCCGACAATTCGTCGATGATGGCCTGCTTCTTCTCGGTGCTGCTCCAGCGGCGGAGGAAATCGTCAAGAGTGGCGTATTCCCTGGCCAGAGCCTTGCGGGTGTAGTCCTTGAGGGATTCGGTGATCAGTTTGCCGTTGGCGTCGAAATACTGGACGCGTTCGGCGGCGACCTTGACCTCGACATTAGCCACGACGTAACGACGAATGCCGCCTTCATCTCCCGGGCTGGGTTCAGCGACGCCGCTCCATTCCCGGTCCTCTCCGGGTTCCGGGTAGGTGACGCCACCGCTAACTTCGGGATCAATGGGAACATCCGGCGGCACCGGTGACTGATCCCCGCTGGGTTCGTAAATCTGCACCGGGTCACCGTCGAAATCAGGGTCGGCAAACAGCTCGGTCGCCTTCTTGAAGTCGATGATAGTGAAGTAGTACTTGTCGTAATCTTCGTTGATGCGGGTGCCGCGACCGATGATCTGCTTGAACTCGGTCATGGACTGAATGCGCTGGTCGAGTACGATGAGTTTGCAGGTCTGCGCATCCACACCGGTAGTCATCAGCTTGGAGGTGGTGGCGATAACCGGATATTTGCTCTCCGGGAAGATGAAGTTGTCCAACTCGGCCTTGCCTTCCTCGTTGTCGCCGGTGATGCGCATGACGTATTTGCTGTTTTGCGCCACCAGATCGGCGTTTTCATTGACCAGGGCCTGACGCATGCGTTCGGCATGGTCGATGTTTTCACAGAAGACGATGGCTTTGTCGAAGCGGTTGGTTTGTCTGAGGAACTCAGTAATTTTCTTGGCCACCAACTGGGTGCGCTGTTCAAGGACCAGGGTCTTGTCGAAATCCTTCTGGTTGTAGATACGGTCTTCGATCTCGTTGCCGTACTTGTCGTTCATTCCCTTGTCGGGCCGCCAACCGGTCAAATCGCGGTCGAGATCGATGCGCACGACCTTGTAGGGGGCAAGGAAGCCGTCGTCGATTCCCTGCCGGAGGCTGTAGGTATAGATGGGGTCGCCAAAGTAGTCGATATTGGAGACTTCTTTGGTCTCCTTGGGCGTGGCGGTAAGGCCGATCTGGGTGGCGGAGGTGAAGTATTCGAGGATTTCACGCCAGGCCGAATCGGCGGCCGCGCTGCCCCGATGGCATTCATCAATGACGATCAAGTCGAAAAAGTCTGGGCTGAACTGTTTGTAGATGTTTCTCTCTTCCTCGTTACCGGTCACGGCCTGATAGAGGGAAAGATAAATCTCGTAGGATTTGTTGGCCTGCCGCTTCTGGATCTTGGTCATGGCCGAACCGAACGGCTTGAAGTCGTTGGTCATGGTCTGGTCGACCAGGATGTTGCGGTCGGCAAGAAACAGGATGCGTTTTTTCGTCTTGGACTTCCACAGCCGCCAGATGATCTGGAACGCGGTGAAAGTCTTGCCGGTGCCGGTGGCCATCACCAGCAGGATGCGATTCTGGCCCCGCGCTATCGCCTCGATGGTCTTGTTGATGGCCAGCAGCTGGTAGTAGCGAGGACTTTTATCGCTGCCGTCGCTGAAATAATCCTGCGTGACCAGTGCATTCTGCTGATCGTTTAGGCCACGATGCTGCGCCCACCATTGCCACAGTGTTTCCACAGTGGGGAATTCGTGGAGTGCAAGCTCCCGCTCGACAATGCCGTCCAGGGCGATCTTGCTGTGGAACAGAAAACCGTCGCCGTTGGAGCTGAACACAAAAGGGACTTGCAGCATGTCGGCGTAGCCCAACGCCTGTTGCATGCCGTCGCCAACCGTGTGTTTGTTGTCCTTGGCCTCGATAATGGCAATGGGGATGTTCGGCTTGTAAAACAGGACATAATCGGCGCGCTTGTGCTTGGCACGGGTATGCAGCTTGCCACGCACGATGATGCGGCCTTTGGTGAGAGGAAACTCTTCACGGACCTGGGTCGTGATATCCCAGCCCGCCTTCTCCAGGGCAGGCGTTATGTACTTCGTGCAGATATCGCGCTCGGAAAGTTGTTTCTTGTTCATCAGGCCAACTTCCCCTGTTCTTTCATCCGCTCACAAAAAGCTTCAAATTGCCTTCTCGCCAGTTTGAAGGGAACCGTTTTGCTGTTTTCCCAGCGGTTGATCGTGGAAAAGCTCACGCCCAGTTCATGGGCCAGCTCTTCCTGGCTGAGCCCCAGTTGTTGGCGGACTTCTTTGACCGTCTCCGCAAAATTTTCCGGTGCCTTTGCCATATCGGTTTGCCTCAATTCCTGGTGCGCCGCCAATTCACCGGCGGCAAGCGAACGCAGTGTGCCCAACGTACAAATACGGCCTTCAGTATAGCAGGTGACAACGCATGTGGAAAGCGGAAAGTTGGCGGTTATTCCAGAATTTTCCGACACATCCCAACGCCACCCGGTATGTAAGCCCTCAGGAAACCAGCGCTAAAAAAATCAGCAGACGCCCGACACTTTCTCCGTCTCTCCGGTAAGTAAGCGGGGAAGCAATCAGAATTCACAACGAGGAGCGACCGACCATGGACATCAACGACCTGTTTGACGGAATCATGAAGAGTATCAACCGGTTTGCCGACGAGATCGCCGAACAGCGGTTGCAGGAAAAAATGCAGGACACCGGACGAGGTCCGGAGAATGGGGGTAAGAATGCGGAGAATTTTGAGGCGAAAGAGAAGCGGTGTGTGACCGATTTCCCGAAAAGGGAGTGATCGGGGCGGCAGCGCCAACACCCTGGAAGCGACGTATGTCGCTGACAATACGCAGAAAAACAAAACCCGCCCAGTGGTGGCGTCCACAAAACCATCGACATAACTTATTGTTTTTATGAGATAAATGAGTCTGGAAATTTGCAATCTACCCCGATTTATACCCCAACACATCGATGATTCTAAACTTCAGTCTACCGAATTTGATACCCCATGGCTCGATAACCGCGCTGGCGCTTGTCCCACATGCGAGCGAGTTGCGGCTGATCATTTTCGACATAATCGTAGATGCGCACGTCCTGCTTATCGGCATGTTCACGGTGCAGGCGGCCTGCGTACTGCTGCAAGGTCCCCTTCCAGGAGATCGGCATGGCCAACACCAATGTATCCAGTGGGGCGTGGTCAAACCCTTCGCCGATCAGCCGCCCGGTAGCCAGAAGAACACGCGGGGCCGAACCCTTCGCCGATCAGCCGCCCGGTAGCCAGAAGAACACGCGGGGCCGAACCATCCAAGGCATCAATCTCGGCAAAAACGGCAGTCCGTTGTTTCCTGGACAAACGGCCGTGCAGGACAAAGCAGTGTCCAACGTCATCCCCCAATGACTCACGCAGCAGGGAAAGGTGCTCGGTCCGTTCGGTCAGCACCAGCACCTTGCGGCCTTCCCGGCAGGCCGCCAACACATCGTCGGCGATCCGGCGATTGCGCTTTGCGTCGTTGGCTAGAATCCGAAACACCTCCTGGATGGGAGAGTCCTGGGAGGTTTCTGGCGCAGACAAATATTGTGGCCATACCACAAGCTCAGACGGAGCAGTCTCCGGCCTTGCGGCGCTGTGGCGGATCAAACCGCACTGCATGAAGATGATCGGTTGATGGCCGTCGCGCCGGACCGGAGTGGCGGTCAAGCCGACCACGTAGCGGGCCTTGGCCTGCTTGAGGATCGCCTCGAAGGAAAATGCCGAGAGATGATGGCACTCATCGACGATGATCTGGCCATAGCCGTCGAGCAGTTCGCCCAGATCCTCCCGGCGCGACAGAGACTGCATGACGGCAATGTCGATCTTGCCCGACGGCTTCCTCTTGCCACCGCCAATCACGCCCAAGGTGCCCTTGTATAGATCGAGAAAGGAGGTGAATCGCTCCTGCCACTGGCGAAGCAGCTCGGTGCGATGGACCAGCACCAGGGTACTCACCTTGCGTTTGGCGATCAGTGCGGCGGCGGTGACGGTCTTGCCGAAAGCGGTCGGGGCGCACAGAACACCGACCTCCTGCTTCAGCATCGCCCTGACCGCCTCCTTCTGGTCCTTCCTGAGCGTGCCGGTGAATCTGACGGGCACCTTGCACCCCGATACCCGTTCATCCTGGATTTCCGCAAGGATGTTGTTCTGCTCCAACAACTCCAACACCGTGTCGAGACAACCCCGAGGAAGGCCGATGTGTTGCGGGAAATTCTCGGCGCAGCCGATGATGCGTGGCTTGTTCCACACCGGCAGACGCATCGCCTGGGCCTTGTAGAACTCCGGATTCTGGAAGGCGGCCAGTCGGATCAGGCGGTTGGCCAGCGCCTGGGGCAGATCGGCCTTGGCAAGGAAGACCTGGTTGGCCAGTACCAGGGTCAGAGATTCCGGCAAGGGTCCGGAAATCCTGGCGGTTACAGGTGTCGGGCGCTGCCAGGGTTTGCTGTCCTCTTCCTCCGCCGCAAAGACCACATCCAGGGGGTGTCGACCGCCACTGGCCCGCAGGATGGCGCCTTCCAGTTCCATTCTGGAGAGTGGCCGGATCGATGCCAGAAACGCCCATTGATCGGCATACGGCTCGAATTCGTCGTTCACGAAAACGCTGCATCCCTGTTCGCGAGGCTTTTTCTGCAAGGGAAGCGCGATCAGGTTGCCGAATCCGTCCTTGGGCAAGGTATCCTGGTTAGGGAAGAAACGGTCGTAGCTGGACAAAGACAATTGCCGGGTGCGGTCGCAGGTATGGCTGATCAGGGCGGCACCGAGTTGCCGGGCCTCGCGGGCAGAAACCGAATCGGCAAAAAATATCCAGACATGCGCTCCGTTCCCGGAGCGGGAAATCTCCAGCGCGGACGGGATGTTCAGGTCACGACAGGACTGCATGAAGGCGCGGGCATCCTCGCGCCAGTCGGCCTCGTCGAAATCGGCGGCCAGAAAGTAACAGCTCTCGTCTGTCAGCAGCGGATAGACGCCGGCCGTATGTTTACCGGACAGGTGGTCGTAGATCACCTGGTCGGTGACCGGCAGCAGCTGGCGCTGGGAGCAATCGCCGCATTTGACCTTTGGCTTGTGGCAAATGCCGGGTTTCCACTCGTTGCCACAGGCCGGAGAGTAGCCCGACCTACCCTTGGCCGATTCCCAGCGCAGTGGATAGACATCGGGGCGACCTCGGAACAGACGGCGAAAGAGCGCGATCTTATCGGCGACGGTGAATTGGACGGATGCCGGGACCGATTCTGCGGGCGCAGCTTCGGGCTCCGTTGCGAGTGGCTCTTCCCAGACGATGCCGTGGCTGGCCAGAAGCTTCTTGAGACGGGCGTTCTCTTCTTCAAGACGCCTGCAATTGGGACAATTCATGGGGCTTCCACGGTCATCAAACCGCCCGCCAGAGCCCGGCCTTGACCAGCCGCTCCACCAGCGCCCGGCGCCGACGGTGTTCGGTCATGAACCGCTGGAACTCCTTTTGGAAGGCTGCCGCACTGGCATGCAGGCTGTAGGCGTCGCGCAGGTCGACCAACTGCCGGCAAGCGGCATCATAGGCATGGGCATGTCCCTTGTTGGCCTCGCCGTGGGCTGCCTTCCAGGCCTTGGGAAAATCCCTGGCCAGGGTGGCCAGCCAGGCCTCCCGTCTCTTTTTCCGCTCGGCCTCGGCCTGTCGGCGGGCCTTGGCCTCCTCGATCAGCCGCAGGTTCCTGGCCTGCTCGGCCTGTCGCCACAAGTCAGCCACGGTTCGGCGCGCTCCCTGCTCCTGCGGGGCCGACTTCGATTGCCATTCGGCATGCCTGCGTCTGAGCGCCCCCTGGCCGGCCAGCATCTGGCGCAGATATTCCCGGACCTCGTCCCTGGGCAGTTCGTCCAACCAGGCATTGAGCATCGCCTCGTCCACTTCTTCCGGTTGCAACTTCGGGCTGCCGATGCCAGCTCCGGCCAGCAGATCGGCGTCGACTTCGAGGAACTCCGCCAGCGCCTGCTGCCCCGCGGTCAGCTCCCCCAGGCCGCCCAGCGCCAGAGGTTCCTGGATATCTTCATCCGTCTCTTCGGTTGTTACCCCGCGCAGCCAGCCGATGTACAGACTGCGCAGGTCGCCCCGCAACAGCTCCTCGCGCAGGGGCGCCAGCCGCGCCATCCAGCCGGTCTCGTCGCCGCAACAGAAACGGTCGTAGTCCTCTGTTTCGCCGAGCGACCAGGTCAGGAGCCAGTGATCCGGCAGTTTATCGACCGCAAGGTAAGGGGTAAATGCAAACGCCGTCAGGGTCTTGCCGTCAATGGCCTCTCTGGGCAGGCGCACCATGAGAACCGCATCCCCCCAGTTGGCGAGGAAGACATGGACATCGAAGAAACGCCGCATAAAGTCGCGAGGATTGGCCTTCAATCCGCCCCAGTGGTACTCGTTGACGAAACTGACCGGGGTGATCTGCGCCCGGGTGGAGATTCCCCGCAGGTGATCCATCTCCCGCGCCGTCAGGGGGGCGGTCAATGGCGAGAAATTCGTAATACTGATATTCGCTCATGGCACAACCTCACCGGACCTTGACTGCCCGGAAGGCCGAATCGTCAGCAAGGTGCAGATAGATGCGCCCCCGCAGCTCTCCATCTTCGACCACCGCCCAGCCGCGACCGCAGGCCGGATCGCTCTCGTCCTGACCGGACCATGAGAAGTCGAAACGGACCATGTCCCCACGGGATTCCAGCCTTCCGTCGAGGTCGCCCGCCACCAGCCCGAACTGGAATTGTCCCGTCCCCTCCTTATCGATGCGGATATACCCCGGCACCTCCATATCAACATAGTCCTGAGCCCAGAGCTCCATCTCGACGATGCGCCATTTCCCCGCGAACGCTTTCATTTGTCTTCCGGCCCCCAGTTTCAGTTCTCATCACTTTCTTGAAGCAATCAGTTGGCCGAGTCGGTATTTCGCGGCGCATCCTCGCCGGTTATCACCGGTTTTCCGTCTCGCCAGATAACGGCGTACTGTCCCAGCCTTTTTTTCTTTTCCAGGGTTTGTCTAACGGCCTTCTGGAGAGTTTCCAGCGCAGCTTGCCCTTCTTTGGAGGGAGTCGTTTTTCGGGTCGCGTTCATGCGGCGGCCTCCTTTTGCAGCAGTTGATAATACTCGTCGTGCAGAATATCGCGATGTTCTCCCCTTCTTGCTACACCGCTGTCTTCGCCTAAATGTCAAATTGTCAAGACTGGGCTGGGTGCCCCTTCGGTCCCGAAACTAGCCGTTTTGTCAAATCGATGCCAATCACCTTGATTGCCTCAAAATCGGGACGGCCTTGAATAATCCGATCTGCTTCAATCTGCACGTAGGCGATCAGTTCTTCGAAAGTCAGCCGTCGGCCGGAGACCCAGTATGCCTGACGTCTTCTGACCAGCAAAAAGACGCCGTAACTAGAGCGAACGTCTCGCAGGTACTGGCCCACAAGTTGATTATGCAGCCGTTCGGTGTGCTCCTTGAAACTCCAATTGTCAGAAATTTTCAACTCGACGACGCACGGAGCATCAATCTCCTGAGCATGAACGCGAATGTCGGGGCGCTTGGCATCGGCCAGTTCTTCCTCTGGGGCGATACTGTATTTCCCGCGTGCCGCTTTCCGGAGTGAATCTGAAAACCAGATACGCAATTCGGTCTCCTGATCGACTTTTTGCAGGGTCGCAGCAATGCTGGTATCGCCTTCCTCAAGGTCGTATTTGATGTCATCGAGACGATTGCAAACAAGATCGAAAAGTTCACCGGCGTTCGCAGGACGCTTTTCCCCCTCCTGGGCGAAGGCGACCACGTCGGCAGGTTTCCACGGAGAAAATTCGGCATCCGCGGCTGCTCTGCGCAGTGCAATGACAAGCATCCTCTCGCGAGATCGTTTGTGCGGTAGAATTTTGGAAAACTTCAGCAAGGTTTCAAATGCCGGGCGTCCAGGTGTATCACAAACCCTATTCAGGAGGTAGCCTCGCATCCCTTCCGCATTATCGCGAGCGTCCGGCTCAAACACACCCTCATGTATCTGATCATCTTCGATGCGTATGTGATGATAGATCGACAGCACGAGCTTTTCTAAAGCCTCAATTCGTTCGAAATCGCGGTGTCGGCTGCCGAAACGCTTGAAGTGATGATGGCCCATTGAGCCGCAAAAGCGAATAATCTTTTCTCTCTTCTTGATATTCCCTCGGAATTGCGACAGCCATTGCTGCAGCGCGTCCATCGCACCTTCAGCATCGACGCACAACCACGCCACAAGCCAAGTCAATAAGCGATTTTCATCATCTGCCGCATGATGCCGCTGTCTCGCCAATTCTGCAAAGGTACGAACATCCAATTCATCCCACTGCAAAATGATAGACAAGGCGTTCTCCAGCGTCTGATCGCGCCATGGTTCTTTTTCTTGTAGGAGCTGAAAGATGCTTGTGCAATATCGATCTTTTAGTGATTCCAGCTTGGTATAGCGAAGCTGCGCCAGCATGTGGTGAACCGGCGTCGACTGTTCACCTTCGGTTAGCCCGAATTCCCAAAGAAACTCCCCTTGCAATACTTCATCGACGGCTTGCGGGTGAGAAGTCAGCAAATCATTGAGCCAGTCGGGAAAACCGTTCATCTCATGGGTTGCATAGCGGGCTGCCAATACCGCTTCTCCATGAGACAGATATCCTGCCCAGTCGGGTTTGGTCCTTATCTCGATAGCAAGACCGACCATTCCGACAATCAGTCGGCCCGGGACACTATTGGTATCTTGCTCTGCCTTCAGCATTGGCCGGTAGTGCCTCCAGAAAACCATCAACCCATCGCGTGCAGCTTCTGCCGTCTCAAGTCCGAACTCATCTATTAATAATTCCCAGCCATCAACTCCCCATCTTGGCCCCCCTCGTTCGGTATGGTCAAGAATATGCATTGCAAGATGGAAAAGATTGGTGAATTGGGAGTCGATTGTCGTTTCAGTAATTTCAAATAGTTGATGGGGGTTTGCTTGGAGGCATTCTATCCATTTTTTACGGTTATTCTTTTTTCGTCGCTCCACCCTTTCCAGTCTGATTTTCCTCTCGGCAGACCTCTGCTGGCGCTCCAACTCTTTCGGGGACATAGGAGGCGGGTTAAGATATGCGTCGAGCTTTGCTTCCATCTCGGCGTTGCAGCCGGCAAGGGCATTTAGTTTTCTCAAGTGTGACTCGTCACGCCCGCCAAGATCCCACAGGAATAGTGCCACAGAGTACGCAACCAACTGGTCATCACGCTCTGGCAACGTTTCGGCCTGTGCAAGAAAATACTCAAAATCTTCAGGCACCACTTTCCACGGTGCAGGCTCGAATCTTACAAACCACCAGTCATCAAGCCGTTCGTTTTTCTTGCTGCGGTCTTCTCGAATCCTTTCGACCGCTCTCCAGAAGAAAAAGTGCCGAAACTGTGGAATGCCATCGATGATTGCCTGCAAATCCACCTTTGTGCTGCGGTGTGTTTCGCCTCCATAATCTCGCGACTGAGCCATCAGTTCGACCGCCCGCAGAACTGCCTCGTCGAGGCGTGGAGGAGATGCCATGATGAGACGATGCGCAAGGTTTCCCCCTTGGGGCAACAGCCAGGCGTACCGCTTAGAAATTTTGCAGAAATTCTGGTCTGCATATGGCTCAAGTTCAAGCAAGCGAATGAAACCTTCCAACAGAGGAAGCAATTTCTCCTCTGGGCAATGCTCGACAATCTGCTCCAGCGCGTGATCTGCCGGGTTGACCGAAAACCGCTTTGGCTTGGGTATTCTTGCAAGAGCTTCAAGTAACGCCTCGACGGAGATCAATTGCGGGAAGAACTGCTCGCAGACGGCGCTGGTCAACTCGATGTCGCCTTTTTCCACCTCAGCAAGGATCGCCTTAACAAGGCGTCGTTGCTGCTCTTTGGTTCCGCAGCTGCCGATTGCACGAATCCCCGCAAGCCGGGTGTATCGGTCCATTGAAGAATCGAGCACAAGGTCCAGAGCAATCCCGGCGCATTCCTTGATCTCACCTTGCCAAATAGTTCGCAGGAGGAGGTGCCTTACATCCTCGTTTGATCGATACTTCTCCAGAAGTTGAATGATGGTGCCTGCGAGTCGGGAGTCCGCCAAGCGTCTTATCGCCAACAGATCGAGGGATTCGTCATAATAGCGGTTGGATGCGCATACCTCGGCAAATTGGCGCAGCAATCTTTCCCGCACTGGGATGGGGAGGCGCGACGGGTCTCCATAACCGATCAGGATTTCTGGAGCAATGTCGCACAGCCTTCGGCAGATTTGCTCGTCCCAAAGCGACAGCCAGGCAACGATCGGCTTCATCGACGGGATGACAACGTTCAGACCGTATCGTTCGGCAAAGAGCAACTGTTCGACACTGCGCCGAGCCTTGCCTTGTTGCAGCAAGTTTTGAAGCAATTGTGCCGTGAGATATTCGCGCACCGAACGATGATGAATCCTTGCTCGCCCGTAGGTCGCCTCGTCGAACAAGGCGCGACGAAGCAACGACTCGACCTCGCTGGATGTCCAATCTGCAAGAACCGCTTTGGGATCGAGCGTATGTCCTGAAGGAGTGGAGGGAGCTTTTGGATCGGGCAGCGCAATGAAGTTGCTGCGCGAGAGGGTCAGAGCCGCTGCAAGGATCTCAGCACCGGCGCGGGCTTTCTCTGGAGAAATGAGGTCTTTTTTGCCGTGTTTTGGATTAGTCTCAATCAGCTTTTTATCGATATTGTATTCGGTCATCTCCGCCAGAGAGGCAATCGTTTCGAACCGTTGCCAGTAGTCAATCAGATCGATCAGATCCCGTGGCCGCTCGGCAAAGATGCCGGCATCCGCTCGCTCGATCGCTTCGATTAAGCGAGCGGGATCACGGACTCCGCGATGCCGGGCAAATAACTGAATCTGTTCCTTGGTTAACGGGGCAAGGCGGAATACCCGTATTCTCAATTCCTTGGTTGCAGTTTCACCCTCCTCTGATGGCGCAGGTTGTTTATCGTCATTGGCTTCACTTCCTTGCTGAAGGCATTGTTCTTTGGGTACAGGTAGCCATTCCTCGACCAGTGACAGGTCAGAAATCGCATTCCAGTCACTCCCCCGTCCCGAAATATAGACGAACGCTCGATGAGCCACGCCGTCGAGTGCTTTCGAGATGCGCTTTAGTGCTCGTTTGAAATGATCATGGCTGACCAGCCGAGCTTCATCGACGGAATCGAGAAAGAACCAACCGAGTTGATCGGTATCTCGCCAAGCCTTGAACTCAGAATAGGTCCCGACATCGAAGGCTTCTTCGATGCCTGCCTCCGCCAACTCTTCAATCGCACAAAAAAAAGCTGCACTCCCTTCGGCATACAGTCTGTGCGCTGTTTCTCTGAACTCTTCAGTCTTCCCCGTCCCGGCCTCAGCAAGAACGACAACCCGAGGCATCTCCAGAAGTTCGGGCCATCCAGGTTGAGAATCTTTCGACCATAAATGCTGGAACCGAAGGGAATCGGGATCGGAGTCCTCCTTGTCGCTTACTGCCCAGAATTTGCGCTTAAGCTCAATGTGGGTCATTCGAGATATTCAAACTCTTAAAATGAAAAAACTTCATCCCAAATAGGCCGCATGCGAAAACTCACTGTCTAGCCGCTCATGCCCCAGGCAGTCATTCCTTGAGGTTCTGGAGATAACCCACCAGTTCATGAACCTCGGTCGAGGGATTCTCCTCACCCGTCCTGCGCGCATCCGCAAGAGCGCGGGCACCCCGCACCTTGGCCTCCAGCAGATCCGGAAACATCTGCCGGAAAAGACCCCCCATCCCCTTCGCGTAACCGGGCAGGTGCCCCCTCAGAGCACGCTCGCAGTTCTGCGCCGCGGTGCGGGCGCCGGTCCGCTGGAAGGGCGCCCGGGTGTACTCAAAATGGAGGAGCAGCCAGTACTCGAAGGCGGGGTTGGAAAGCGCCGTGCGAAAGCTCGCCGCTTGCGCCTGGTGACAGCCATCGGCGTAATTGACATGTTCGTCCCGGTCGAACACGCAGTAGATGCGGTCGTAACGCTCTCCCTGTCGCGTCTCGATCCTCTGCAACTGCCGGGCGGTCCGCACCACCGAAACCGGGTCGTTCCCCTCGCCCGGGGTGATCTCCACATTGGCCGAGCTGAGCCGGTAATGAGCGCAGAGTTCGCGGAAATAGTTCGGCTCGGTCTTCTCCCCCTCGCAGACGATCAGCACCCTATCGTAGGGCTCCCGCCGGGGGGCGCGCCTTCTCAGGTCGGCGGCGCTGTGGCCGCGCCGCTTAGGAGGCACGCTGCTGCTCCTCTCCGTTGCCGCCCATGGCGAGATCAATCTGCCGGAAATAGGGTAGCGCCCCATAGCGGCCTGCAAGATAGCTGCGTTCCAGGTTTTCCAGCCCCTTGCGCGGGCTGAAATCGGTCAACGGGAAGAGCTTGCTGGCCTGAGTTTCGTTCTTTTCGCAGAACCAGATCTGATCGCGCCGGAAGACGTCCTGGCTCAGGATCGAGGTTTCGTGGGTGGAGAAGATGAGTTGGGCGTTTTTCGGGTTGGTACGGCTGTCATGGTACAGGTCGACGAGGAACCGCACCATGTGCGGATGCAGGTTGTCGTGGAGTTCGTCTACCACCAGCACATAGCCGTGGTCCAGGGTGTCGAGCCAGGGGCCGGCCAGGGAGAAGAATTTTTGGGTACCATCGGATTCCTGCTCGAAATCCAATTCAATCTTCTCCCCCTGGGCGGTGGTATGTACTGTCTTAAGAGCGCTGAGCTCCTTGCCGTTCAACTCATCGATGATGCTCTGCCGCAAAGCGGCCGGCATATCGCCGGGGAGATGTCGGGCGTCGAACTCCTGCTTCCTGACTCGGATATCGGTCACTCCAAGATCGGCAGCGCGCAGAAAAGCCAGCACCCTCCCCTTCAAGACCTCCTTTTCGCACAGCGAAGCGGTAAAAAAGGGATCCCAGCCATCCAGACTGACGACGTGCAGCGTGTTGCGGAACCAGTCGAAGACCGGCTGTAGCTGGGCACTGTTGAGCTGCACAGCGGTGGAGAGGAACAAGGCATTGGAGCGGGTCGATTCCTGCCAGAGCTGCTTTTGACCCATCAGCTTGTCACCCATCTCCCAGATGTAGTCCTGGCTGTCGGCATCATACGCGCGGTTGAACCAGCGCTGCATGCGGCCCCTGGGAAAGGCCATCAGCCACTCCTCGTGGACCCGTTCCCGGGTGGCGCTGAAGCCGTACTGATAGCGGACATCGTCGACGAGAAAAACCGCCTCGAATTCGGTTTGTTCCTGCTCAGTCCTTGTATCGAAAAGAAAGGGAGTCACCCTGAGCTTCTCGCCACGCTGGGAGGACACCGCCGAATTGACGACGACCTGCTTCATGGTGAGCAGCGCCCGCAGCAGGTTCGATTTGCCCGAGGCATTGGGGCCATAGACAGCGGCCGAGCGCAGCAGCGGAACCGACCCCGCAACCTGCGGTTCGAAGGAGTGCGTCTCGGCATGCTCGTCTCCCTTGCCGCGCACCAGGCTCAAGGTCTGCTGGTCGCGAAAAGAGCGGAAGTTTTTGACGGAAAATTGGATCAGCATGGCGTAATCCACCTTTATTTTTATTTTGATTCCAATTATCGTCAGTTTTTGCCAAATTTCAAGAATAAATTTATATCGGATACGAAAGTTAAGTGTCGAGTTGTCGTGAAATGGGCGAGGGAAGGATTCGCTGGGGGTCGTCGTTACCTCCCTAAACCCAGCCCTCCGGAAGCCATAGTGCCTCGCCCAGCCGCCCCGAAAACGAATTCAATTTTTCCCCAAAGACAATATCAACCTTTATTGATTGTCGTTTTTCCAGACAAGATTTTCCGCTATTTCCAGAATCCGGCGGCGCCTGCCGCGCCCCTTCCCTACCCGCGCGTCGGGTCAAGCCGCCGGCCGCGGCGGATCTCGTAGGCCATGGAGCGGATGCGCTTGACCTGCTGCGGGGTGACCTTGACCGAAAGGTAATGGTCGACCAGGCCGATGATGTCCTTGGTGTGGATCCGCTTCCCCTCGGGCGCATTGAGGTAGCACTTCAGGATGTAGCGCTCGACCCTGTTCAGCTCCGGCTTCAGAAATAGCTCCATGCGGCGGGCATGGGAGAAACCTGAAAGGGCCATGCGCAGAAACCAGGCAGAGCGCCAGATGTAGCTGATCATCCTCAGGGCGGCGAGCTCCTGATCCTGCAGGGGGTTGGCGACGAGTCCCATGCGGTGCATCTTCCAGATCATTTTTTCAGGCACGCCAGCCAGTTGCGCGCCGTTCTTAAAGTCGGTCATGAGTTCCTCCAGTGATCGATTCAAGGGGTAGCTTGCTGTTCCCAGGCCAACGATTTTGCCGTGGCCGTGATGGCGACCGCCGGCAATTGCAGATTCGGATAGGCCGATGTCACAAGGGCCAAAAACCGGTTACGTTCGTCGGCGGTGAGGGAGCGCCAGTAGTCCTCCCTTCGCCTGGCCTGTTGGTCGGCCTCTTTCTTCTCCCTTTGAAGAGTCTGCAGATCTCCCCTCTTTTTCTCCCGGAAGACCATGGCCTTGGCCTGACGCTCCGCGGCCGGCTCATACCAGCCGGGGATGACGAGGGAGGAGCAGAGGGATTGCAGGTAGCCGCCGGGATTACCAATCTCCCCGCGATCGCGGCGCCAGGTTTCGGCGGCGACATCGGCGGCCAGTTGCAGCAGCTGCTGGCCGTGCCGGCGCGCCAAGGCCAGCAGCTCCCGATCGGCGAGGCCATCCAGCGGCGTTCCGGCCAACAGCGGGCGGATGGTTTCTGTTGTTGTCTCTTCAATAGCTGGTTCTTTTGTCTGAATCTCTTTGGGTGTCTTTGCCTGCACCACATGGTGTCCGGATCGACACCGGGGAGTAGTGTCCGAAACGACACCACCCCTGGTGTCCTTTTGAACACCAGGGGGGCATGCCTCCAGCTGCTCCTGAAAAATGCTGTGCCAGAGGAAAACGTAGACATTGGAGGAAGGTGCCCCATCATTCCGCCAGCGGCTGACTGTCCGGATCAACCCGAAATCTTCCAGCTCCCGGACGGCGCTGATTGCCCGCCGCCGTTCGACCCCGACCTCCTGAGCGAGAGCACGGTAACTCGGGAAGGCCTCGCCGTTCTCGCCGGCATATTGACAGAGCCTGCCAAAGACCAGTTTTGCCCTGACGGACAGGTCCCTGCACCTCAGAACCGCGTTGGGAATGAAGCAGCCATTGAACATCCGCCAGGGGTTGTAGATATCCCCGGGTGCCGGCATCTACTCCTCCGTCGAATGCGGACCAGCACCGCCTGCGCAACGATATGTGCCCTCGATGAGCGCCCGAATATCCCTCACGTGCCAGACCGTAATCCGGGGTCCCAATTTCACTGGCGCTGGAAATCGGCGGCTTTTTACCCCTGCCCACCACGTGCTTTTGGATACAGGGATGATGGGTGGAATCGGCGGATCGGATTTGGGCGAACCGATGATCTGGCTCAGGCACAGATAACCGGTTTCCGGGAGTGGGTTTCTAGACACTTCATTCCTCCTTGTTGTTCACCTTCGACTGGATGCGGTTTTTCTTGCACTTGTCACAAAGATGGGGAGAGGGCCCAATGACCCGGTAGCTGCGATAAGTGCCAACTTTTAGAATGACATGATGTGATTCATTGGTATCCTATCTGATCTTCCTATATTAGAGAGGGTCATGTCATGAAAAAAATTTGGGATGCCGAGGAGTTAGCCGCAGTTTGGAGTCTGAACCATGATGAAATGAAGCTGCTAAAAACGAAGCCGCCAAGAAATCACCTTGGCTTTGCAGCTCAACTCAAATTCTATCGATTCAGTGGGCGGTTTCTTCAAAACAGCTCTGAGATATCTGATACCCCTCTCCAGTACCTCGCCGAACAGCTTAATGTGACTGCTTCCGATATCGAAGCTTACGATTTTGCAAATCGCTCTGGAAAACGTCACCGATCAGAAATACTAACTTTTCTTGGGGTCCAGCGAGTTACGGCAAGCGATAAAAATGATTTTTCTGACTGGCTTATCAGAGAGATATTCCCTCAAGGTGCTGACATTGAAGAAGCTACCGAACTCTCTTTTAACTGGTTCGCCGGAAAAAGAATAGAAAGTCCTGCAAAAGCTGAGCTTGATCGCCTCTCCCGCTCAGCATTCAACCAATTCGAGAAGAACCTTTTTGCAGTAATCAATCAGTCTCTTTCAGCGAGAGCCAAGGAGAAGCTGAATCTCTGCCTTGATGGTTTTGATGGAGTGGTAGAGTTTGGAAATCTGAAGGCCGATCCAGGTCGTGTGGGCTTGGAAAGCGTCCTTATAGAAACAGAGAAGCTGCAATTTATCCGCTCACTTGAGCTTAACTGTGACGCTTACCAACTAGCCAGCACAAAGGCCCTCAGAAATTATTATCAACGTGTCAGCAGTGAAAGTGCGTGGAGGGTAAAGCAACATCCGCCTGAAATCAGATATCCCCTGCTCGGGATTTTCCTTTATTTTCGGCAGCGAGAAATCATTGACGGCCTGATCGAACTCTTCATCCAGATTGTTCACCGTCTGACGGTTCGGGCAGAACGGAAACTGATCAAGGAACTGCTGAGTGATTTCCAAAAAATCCACGGCAAGACCGCCCTGCTTTTCAGGATTGCGGAGGCGGCACTTCTGAATCCGGAGGGCCGGGTCAAGGATGTGGTCTATCCGGTTGCTGGTGAAAATGTTCTGCAGAATCTGCTCAAAGAGTTCAAGTCTTCCGGTACTGGTTATAAACAGCAGGTTCATAAAATCATTCGTTCCTCTTATGGCAACCATTATCGGCGTATGGTTCCGAAAATCCTTGATGCGCTCACTTTCTGCTCTGGCAACACACAGCATCGGCCCGTGCTGGAGGCCTTAGAATGGATTCAAAAGAATCGGGACCAATCTAATCGCTTCATCTCGCTGGACGAAGGGATTCCGATAAACGGTGTCATTCGCAAACAACTGCTAGAAGTGGTCATAGAAGAGGACGGTCAAGGCAGGGAGCGAATCAACCGGATAAACTATGAAATCTGCGTCCTTCAGGCTTTGCGTGACAAACTTCGCTGCAAAGAGATCTGGGTGGTAGGCGCTGACAAGTTCCGCAATCCGGATGAGGATCTACCAGCAGACTTTGAGGACAAGCGCGAGGACTACTACCTCGATCTTGGACATTCGACAGACAGCTCAGAGTTCATCGAGAACATTCAGGAGCAGATGCGCTCGGCTCTTACCGAGCTTGACGAGGGCATTCCGAGAAATCAGAAGGTTCGGCTTCTCAATAGAGGTAAGAAGAACATATCCATCACACCTTTCGAAGCCCAAGAAGAACCGCCAAGCCTTACCGCGTTGAAACGGGAAATCGCTGGACGGTGGCCAATGACCAGTTTGCTCGATGTGCTCAAAGAAGCGGATTTGCGAGTTGGCTTTACCGATCATTTCAAGACTGTTGCTGATCGGGAGATTCTGGATCGGCAAAGTCTGCAACGGCGGTTGTTGCTCTGTCTTTATGGGATGGGAACCAATACTGGTCTAAAGCGGGTCAGCGGCAACCGTCACGGAATCAGCTATAAGGAACTACTGCATGTCAGACGGCGCTACGTCCACAAGGCTGCCCTCCGGAATGCTATCGGCCAAGTCGCCAATGCCATTTTCAGCATACGCAACGCCGATGTCTGGGGAGAAGGATCAACCTCTTGTGCTTCCGACTCAAAGAAATTCGGCTCTTGGGATCAGAACCTGATGACGGAATGGCATATCCGCTACGGTGGTCGCGGAGTCATGATCTACTGGCACGTCGAAAAGAAATCGACCTGCATCTATTCTCAATTGAAACGCTGCTCTTCCTCGGAAGTTGCCGCCATGATCGAGGGTGTCTTGCGGCACTGTACAGACATGACGATAGATCGGCAGTATGTTGATAGTCACGGGCAAAGCGAGGTGGCTTTTGCTTTCTGCCATCTGCTTGGCTTTGATCTCCTGCCGAGATTGAAAGCGATTGCCACACAGAAACTCTACCGTCCTGACGGTGACGCAACCGAGGCCTATCCGAACCTGGAAAGGATCATGACCCGCCCGATCAATTGGGAGCTGATCAGCCAGCAGTATGATGAGATGGTCAAGTACGCCACCGCACTGAAACAGGGGACCGCCAACCCAGAAGCCATACTACGACGATTTACCCGCAACAATATTCAGCATCCGACCTACCGGGCGCTCTCCGAACTCGGTAAAGCAGTAAAGACGATATTCTTATGTCGCTATCTCGGCTCGGAAGCCTTGCGGCAGGAAATTAACGAAGGTTTGAATGTTGTTGAGAATTGGAACAGCGCCAATTCTTTCATCTTCTACGGTAAAGGCGGCGAAGTCGCCACCAATCGTTTGAAGGACCAGGAGTTGTCAGTCTTGGCCCTTCACCTGCTGCAGATCTGCTTGGTCTATGTCAATACGCTGATGATTCAGCAGGTTCTGACCGAACCGGCTTGGCATTCGCGGATGAAGCAAGAGGACTACCGGGCCCTGTCGCCTTTGATCTACAACCACATCAATCCGTACGGCATCTTTGAACTGGATATGGATTTGAGGTTGCCGATTGAGTTAGTTGCTTAGCGTAGTTTTTCGTACCTATGGGCTTCACTTGCTTTTGGTTCTGACGGCATCGATGTATTTATAGAGGGTTGGTTTGGAGATGCCCATCATCTGGCAGATTTGTTTTACGGTATGGTTCTCTTCATCGTAGAGCTTAACTGCCAGGGCCTGCTTGTCGGCAGACAGTGATTTGGGGCGGCCACCTTTTTTGCCTCTTGCTCGTGCCGCCGCAAGTCCGGCCTGCGTGCGTTCTCTGATTAGGTTGCGCTCAAACTCGGCCAAAGCGCCAAAGATGTGGAAGATCAACTTCCCGGAGCTAGAACGAGTATCGATTGATTCATGCAGACTCTTCAGGCCGATATCGCGGGACTCCAGAAGGGAAACCATTTCGATAAGATCTTTCAGGGAACGGCTCAGGCGATCCAACCGCCAGACAATCAGGGTATCACCTTCTCTGGCGTGACTGAGCGCCGCTGCTAAACCGGGACGCTCAACTTTTGCTCCACTGAGCTTGTCTTCATGGATCTGTTGACAGCCCGCTTGCTCCAGAGCATCTTTTTGAAGAGCGAGATTTTGATCGTCGGTAGATACCCGAGCATAGCCAATCAGCATTTTGTTTCCCTGTAATCAAAAGTTGGCACTTATCGCAGCTACCGGGTTACTGGCATCAGCTTAGCGTACGATTTTTCCCGAATTCTGCGCTTCATATTGCTGAAAAGTAAAGAAACTCGAAATCACTAGAAATAACTTACCATACATTTATTTACTGAGTAAATTTACTTCATTCGAGCAAGTTTTCTTGATTTTCATACTGTCGTTTTCAAAAAACGGCTGCACTAAACGTCAGAAGCCGACTGCACTA
>NPIG01000699.1_pt1 | contig 22946 bp, 13 predicted proteins | sample 8637441 | NCBI WGS metagenome assembly NPIG01 (sample SAMN07420675, study PRJNA396082) | bioreactor metagenome | isolation source: sample BR6 brine-fed electro-methanogenic bioreactor BR | place: Japan: Kochi | collected 2016-06-14 | reverse complement strand
GGCTCATCGGTCCAACGCCCGGTCGAACTGCTGGTGCTTGTGCTGGTCGATGACAAGCGTCTCAAGGTTGGCGATGCGCGCTTCCATCCTGTCGAGCCGCTCCGCCAGGCCGTCCATCTGCGTGCCCTGCTGCTTCACGCGCTCGCGCGTCTTCAGGCGGGCGCGGTACATCTCGCTCACGATGCCCAGCGCGCCGAGTATCAGAATGACCTCCCAGAATCCCACGCGTCAGCCCTCCTCGTGCCCGTTGAGCCGCCGGTCCCAGTCATAGTCGCGCCCCGTGACAATGTCCTCCATGCGCTGGATGCGCCGGTCCAGGTTGTCAAACTGGCGCTTAAGCCGTTGCAGCGCCATGCTGCGTGAATTGGCGAAGGACTGATAGAACTCGGCCTCGTCTGCGCCGGTGAACGGCACCACCGGTTCCGGTTTCATCAGCAGCGCAGCCAGGACATAGGCCAGGCCCACGGGCCAGAAGCTGGAGAAGATGGCGCCAAGCAGAAACACCAGCCGCACCGCCACCACATTGAATCCAAAGTAGTCGGCCANNCCTCCGCGCCGCGAACGGTACGGCCCGGGACCGTGGTGGTTCCGGTAGCCGTGCGGGTGGCCGTGGGGCGGTCGATACGGGTTTTCACTCATGACCGGCCTCCCCGGCGCTCCCTTTCGAGCAGCAGCGTCTCGAGGGATTCCACGCGCTGCTCCATTTTCGACAGGCCCTGGTACAGCTCCTGCATGAGTTGTGCCTCATCGGCACTGGCCGCGTTTGCGCGCCCGCCGCCGGTGACCAGCCGCACAATGGTCCAGCAAATAATTGCGACCCCGGCCAAAACAGCGCCAAATACAACCATGACAATCAGGACGCCGGTGAGACTTATCACTGTCTGGCTCACGTTCTTCTCCGCTTTCCAAGTCGAGTTCTTCGCGTTTCTTCACAAAACCGCGGGCGCCGCCGCGCGGCCCAGCTTCACTATACACCGAAAACAGGGGCTGCACACCAGAGGCGCGGCCCGCCGGCTACCTGGAACCGTGGAGGCGCTCGTCCCAGTCGCGTTCGCGCGAGGTCACCACGGCTTCCAGGCGTTGAATGCGTTCGTCGAGGCCCGAGAAGCGCGCGCGCAGACCCTCACCGGCCGGCCGCACGGGCTCATGGCGCGTGCGCCGGCCCCGGGACGGCGCGCCCGGCTCCGCCTGCATGATCAGCGCCGCGGCGATATAGGCGACGCCGACCGGCCAGATGCCGGTCAACACAAAGGCCGCGACAACAATAACGCGCGTCCAGAACACCGAAACGTCGAAGTATTCCGCGAAGCCGCGGCACACCCCGAAAATGATGCCGTCCCGGGAACGGTACAGACCGCGGGAAGGGGCAGTGTACTCGTAACTCATCTCCACACTCCTCAAAGGTTGCGTTCAGGGCTGCAGGGGACGGGGGTTACGCGCCGGTCTGTGTGCCGCCGCGGCGGGCCTTCAACTCGTCTAGCTCGCGCTCCAGTTCCTCGTCCTTCTCGAGCGCCGCGAATTCCTCGTCGAGGGTCGGCTTGCGGCCGTAATTCACCAGGTCGGCCTCGGCCTCCATGCGGTCGATGCGCTGCTCGAAATGGTCGAACCGCGCCATGGCGTCCGCCGCGTCGAAGCGCCGCATGCCGCCCTGGGCGCGTTTCTTGTCCTGCGCGTGGCGGTGCCGCTGCAACAGCATGCGCTGCTTCTCGCGCGCCGTCTGCAGCTTGTCCTCAAGCTGCACAATGTCGCTCTGGTACTGGGTGACCATGTCCTTCGCCTGCGCGATCTCGGTCTCCAGCTGTTCCGCGCGCTCAACGTAGCGCCGCTTCTCGAGCAAGGCTTCGCGGGCGAGGTCCTCGCGGCCCTTGTCGACCGCCAGTTCCGCCTTGGCGCCCCAGGTCCTGGCGTGGCCCAGCATCTCCTCCAACTCCCGTTCGACCTTTTTGCGCGTCGCCATGGCGCCCGCGCAGTTCGCCTTGATCTCGACCAGCGTGTCCTCCATCTCCCGGATCATCATCTTCACCAGCTTCTCCGGGTCTTCCGCCTTGTCGAGCATGGCGTTGATGTTCGAATTGATGATGTCGCGAACCCGTGTGAAAATACCCATTGTCCGGTCTCCTTCTTTCACCGGCGCTGCCGGCCATCGGAAAATACTCCGTTCTGGACTGTCCTATTCGCTCCGGCGGTCACCCGCCGCTTTGACAGGGCAACCTGCGTGCCAAGTGCCCTGCGCGTCTGTAAGTGATTGCAGTCAAACGTATTATATTGTGCGATAGCATTTTGGAGTGCAAAATGATCAGACAGAATAAACCAGTTTATGGCGAAACATACCATTAGTCTGGTAAAATTGGCTCAGAGGAAGCAAGGAAAGGACAAATCAAAGCGGGATGAAAGGCGCGGCCAGCATGCAGGCCCGCGCGCGGGTTGTGGGCGGATTTGCGGGTGGACTCGCGGCGGCCCCATTCGTCTCATGAGTCGCACACGTCCGACTTCCAAAAACAGAAAGGCTGTCCGAAATGCATGACCCGCGCTCGAACGATGCTGCACTCGGCGAGGCGCTCGGCGAGTCGGATGTCTTCCTGGCGTTCCACGAACGGCTCAGCCGCGTGGCGCCGGTGGACCGGCCGGTGCTAATCGTGGGTGAGCGCGGCACGGGCAAGGAACTCGCCGCGAAGCGGCTCCACTATCTGTCGCGGCGCTGGAGCGAGCCGCTGGTGGCGCTCAACTGCGCCGCGCTGACGCCGTCGCTGATCGAGTCGGAACTGTTCGGCCACGAGCCGGGCGCATTCACGGGCGCGACAGGACGGCGTCGCGGCCGCTTCGAGTGGGCCCACGGCGGCACACTGTTCCTCGACGAACTCGGCAACATCCCGCAGCAGGTGCAGGAGAAGATTCTGCGCGTGGTGGAGTATGGCGCGTTCGAGCGCGTCGGCGGCACGGAGCCGGTGCACGTGGATGTGCGCGTCATCGGCGCGACGAACGCCGACCTGCCCACGCTGTCGGAAACGGGACGCTTCATGCGCGACCTGCTCGACCGGCTCTCCTTCGAGGTGCTGTACATGCCGCCGCTGCGCGCGCGGAAGGAAGACATATTGCTGCTCGCGCGCCACTTCGCGGCGCACATGGCGGCTGAACTCGGCCGCGTTGCCGCGCCCGAGTTCAGCGCGCGGGTCGTTGCCGCGCTCGAGGCGCACCCGTGGCGCGGGAATGTGCGCGAACTCAAGAACACCGTGGAACGCGCGGTCTACCGCTGCGACGGCACGGTCATTACCCACATGGACTTCGACCCCTTCGATTCGCCGTGGCGTCCCGCGCCGCCTTCCTGGGAAGCGCCGGAACCGCCGCCCGCGCCGGCGCCGCGCACCGTGCCGGCCACGTTCAAGGAGGCGGTGGCCGGCTTCGAGTTGGGGCTGCTGCGCGACGCGCTGGACGCGTGCCGACACAATCAGCGCGAGGCGGCGGAGCGGCTCGGCCTGACCTACCACCAGTTCCGGGGGCTCTACCGGAAGTACAGCGAGGCGCTGAAGGCGCCGGAGGAATAAGCGGCGGGCACAAAAGGAGCGGAAGCCGCGTTGAGCAGGTTTCGCTGTCCTCGTAGGACGCCCGACCGGGCTGCCCTCTGATCCTGTCTGGGACCTTTCGCAAAACCTATTTCTACGCGGCCTCCGCTACTACACCGGACGAGCACTGCCTCGCGTGCTGATGCGCTGTAAGGTCTGGGCTCTACACATGGCCACTACCGCCCTATTGCGGGGCAGGCGCATGACGCCGAGCACAGCCTCGTCCTCACCCGTGACGCGTCGCCGCTTGCCGGCCCGCGCGCCCGGGGGGAAGAGCATGTCGCTCTCGCGAACGCTGCATCTTTGCCCTTTTGCTGTTTTAGCCGGGCCAGCTCGCTGAGATAATCTGTCGATCTTGCTCTGTCGCGAATCCCGCAGCCGTTCGCCTCGCATTCAACTCTTCCAAGGATTATTGTAGCACCAAGCCCTCGATTGTGGGAGGGAAAATATTTCCGAGAGCAACGCGCGGGGAGCAAGAAACGCGCCGCATTTTCGGGGTTCGGGCGCAGGTGCGCGGCCGTGCGTTTCTGCTATCGTGGGCCTTGAACAGGCGGTGCTCCCGGGCCGCCGGGAGGGATAGGAATTATGGGAAGCATGAGAAGAATGGGAGCGGTTACGGCAGTTGGGCGGTCGCACGGTCTCGGGCGAATGGCGCCGGAGATTCCCCACTGCGATGACAAGTTGAGACACGGTATGCCGTTACGCATCGCGCCTCTAAGAGCGGTTCTGCTTCTAACGTTTGTCGCAACAAATGCCGTCGCCTTCAATCCGCCGTCCGATAGTGAGGGCGCGTTCACGGCGCGCATCGACGGCCCCGCCGTGTTCGAGGCGGCGGGCGCGCCGGTGGACTACACGCTCGTCGTCGAGAATAACAGCGCCGCCGCCGTGGACGGGGAAGCACGTTTCGAGGTCATCGACGACTGGCGCGTGGAAGTGGACGGCGATACCGCGTTCCGCCTGGACGCCAGCGGCACGCACAGCATTCCGTTCCGCGTGGTGGCGGGGCCGGAGAGCCTCAACGCGCTCTACCCGATTCACGCGTTCGTGTCGCTGGGCGAAGCGAAGGCCGCCGTCGAACTGCATCCCGTGCTGGTCGCCGAAATGCAACGGCCCGACCCGCCGCGCCCGGAACCGGATATCTCTTGGCAACCCGTGCGCCTCGAAGAGAAAGACATGCTCAACCTCACCCAGATGCCGGTGTACCGCCGGATAATGGTGCTTGAGGACGCCGAGCCGATGGTTTTTTCGCCGAACACCGACGGCGAGGAGCCGCGTACGCAAATGCACGTCCATGTCAGCGAAGCGGTAACCCTGCAGCACAGTCTACGGTCTTCTATTGTCATTCACCCGCCGTGGCACAGGGGACATCGCGGCAGCGGCATGGTCGAGTTTCCGGTGCGGCTTCCCGAGAGCGAACCTGTCTCGCTTGGTTTCTACAATGCTATCCGGCGGCACCGTGAAAATGAGCCGCCCAGTGACGGCGTCACGTTCCGCGTTCGCGTAGCCGAAATGAACGGCCCTGTGCTGGGCAAGGTGATTTATGAACGCCACACCGATGCCAAAGAATGGGTGCGTGGCCAGGTAGACCTAACAGCCTGGGCGGGGAAGGCCGTCCGGGTGCAACTGGAAAGCCACCCCGGCCCGGACATGGACACCACCTGTGACTTGTCGTATTGGGGTGAACCGAGGCTCAGCGCGGGCTTTGCTTCTCAGGACGTCACGTGGGGACAAGCGCAGCCAGCGGAAGACCGGTGGGAAGAAAGGGTCGTGGGCACATGGACACAAGAAGATGATGATTGGACATGGCGCATCAGAAGCAGTGGACGCGGTCTGCTTTATGCTGGACACACACTCACGCATGGGAATCGGGGCGTGGCGCTTCGAGGCGTCGTGGTTGTGGTGGGAGGGAACACACTTCATCTAAGAAACCAACTGACCCGGCTCACCGAGGTAGTGGATGAATCAGACGACGGCCGTGTCAGGTACCGTCACCACTTTGAGGGATGGACGCACGACTTCGACCTGATGATTGAGGCGTCCATTGAAGACAAGATCCCGCGTCTGCGCGTTTGGCTGGAGAACGCGCCCGCGCCCACGCCGTGGCAATCTGTCCACATTGAGGATGCGCATCTCGAAATCGATGGGGCTACCCGCATCTACGCCGGGGTGGGCAATGTCCTCGAAAAGCCGGAGCCATTCAGACTGCACTTCGATGGTCACCAGATGGCCACGTCGTTTGTGGGCTACGATTTCGAGAATGGCCTGTCGCTGGTGCAGGCGGTGGATGTGCCGCCGGACTACTTCGCGTTTGACGGGAAGTCTTGCAGTCTCCACGCGCCGCACGCGCAGACCATCACGCTGTTGCCCGGGAAGAACGTGTGGCAGGCGGCGGCGCGCTGGGGCGAGGTGGACGGCAAACCCGCCAGCCCGGGCGTGGAAAAGCTCGCGGGCCGGTTCGTTTTCGACCTGTGGGGCGGCCGCTACGCCGAGAGCCGCGCCGCGCTCGAACGCGCCATGCGCTACGGCGTGCGCGATGCCGTGGTGGTCTGGCACAACTGGCAGCGCTGGGGCTACGACTACCGGCTGCCGGACATCTGGCCGCCGAACCCCGACTTCGGCACGCTCGAGGAATTCCAGGCGCTGGCGGACACCTGCATGCGCAACGGTTTCCTCTTCGCGCCGCACGACAACTACATCGATTTTTACCCCGACGCCGAGGACTATTCCTACGACCGCATCGCGTTCACCGCGGGCGGGCAGCCGATTCGCGCGTGGTTCAACAAGGGCCGCGGCGCGCAGGCCTACCGCTGGCGCCCGGACTGCATCACGCCGTTCGTCGAGCGCAACCTGAAGCTGATACAGGACGGTGTCGCGCCGAACAGCTACTTCATCGACGTGTTCAGCTCGATAGGCCCGCACGACTACTGGACGCGCGACGGCCGCCTCGTCAGCCGCATCGAGACGCGGCGCATCTGGGGCGAGACCTTCGCCTGGATTCGCGACTACCTCGACGGCGCGCCGCAGATTTCCGAGGCCGGCCACGACCAGCTTGTCGGCTGGCTGGACGGCGCGCAGGCGAACCACCTGCGCGTGCGCACCGGCCCGGACGACCCGGCGGACGGGATGGTGTGGGAAGTGCCCTGTGCCGACGCCGAGCGCATTCCCTGGATCGACACCGCGCACCACGCCGAATTCGCACTGCATGGCGCGGGCTACAGTCCCCGCTACACCGCCGGGCTCGACACGCGCCTGCACGGCATGTACAGCGACGACTACATCTGCACCGAGGTGCTCACGGGCCACCCGGGCATGGTGCACCACCCGCCGTTCGGCCGCGGGATTATCCGCAAATTCTGGCTGACGGACGGACTGATGCACGCGCTGGCGCTCAAGCGCATCGAGAACGTGGTCTTTGCGGACAACGATATCCACCGCCAGGAGGTGCGGTGGGAGAATGGCGTGGTGCGCGTTAACCGCGACGGGAGCGACTGGACCGTGGGCGGGCACGTGCTGCCGCAGTACGGCTTCCACGCGCAGGCCGGCGGGGCCGAGGCGGCTATCGAACGGCTGGACGGGGTCATCGCCGAGTGGGCACGCGGGCCGGAGTTCATCTACGTCAACGCGCGCACGCAGATGGACACGCGGCTGCCGGTGTCGGTGTCGGCAGCGCGCGTCCAATACACGGGGGAGCGCGCGCTCGAGGTGGACCTCGCCTGGCAGGCGCGCGCGCCGCTTGGGAAAGACTGGCGCGTGTTCGTCCATTTCATGGATGAATCCGGCGGGATTCTGTTTCAGGGCGACCACGACCCGCCCACGCCCGCCACGCAATGGGACGGACCCGAGCGCAGCCATGCGCGGACGCGCATTCCGGACGGGTATGGCCCCGGCAGCACGTTCGAATTGCGCGTGGGGCTGTATCTTCCCGACTCTGGTGTGCGCGCGGTGCTCGCAGACGCGAACGACGGAAACAACGCGGTGCGCTTGGGCAACGTGCGGCTCGAAGGCGCGGGGGACATTATCCGGAACGCCGCGTGGGAGCCGCGTGAGACCGCCGGCGACCCCTACCGCGCGCGCATGAACCCAACAGGCAAGGCCCTCGACTTCGGCGGCATCATCACCGACGGCGCCTGCCGCCTCTACACCGAAGACGGCACGCTCTGCGTCATGGCGCTGCCGGAGCAGCAGGCGCCGTTTGTGTTGAAGGTGCGTCCGGCCGCGTTGCCCTGGAAGACCGCGCCCGCCACCGAAGCCACGGCGTACGGTGAAGCCGGGGAGAGCTTGGGCGAAGCCCCGCTCCGCGCCGAAGGCGACTGGCTGGTGCTCGAATGCCGCCCGGGCATATATCGCTGGCGCCTCACCCCCGCGGAAGAAGAATAGCGGGATGCCGGCACGCCGGCACGCCTCTAAGAAACGGGTGCGAGCATGCCACCATACGCTTCGGGTGCGAGCGCCTGGAACAGGGTCCACACGCACGGGTTCGAATAGTAGTTGATGCCCCATTTGAGCTTGCCCGTGCCGGGGTCGATGCTCCACGTGATGTTCCACGGGGTATGCTGGCTCAGCAGGATGTTGCCGTAACTCTCGTTGAACAGCGCGACGGCGTCGTCCCTGCGTCCGGCGAAGGCGGCCATGGCGCAGAAGTTCCAGACCTCGCCGATGGTCACCACGGCGGAGTGGTCGGGGAAGCTGCGGTCGGGCGCGCCATCGGGCTGCACGCCGTTGACCGCGCCGTAGGGGGTCGCGGGCACATTCAGCCGCAGCACGGTGTCTATCACGCTGTCGATGTGCGCCCCGGGCACAATGCGCGGCAGGCCGCAGGTGTAGGCGAACCATTGCCCGCATAGCTGGTTGGTGAGCGAGGTCTCGCTGCGCCGGTCCATGGCCGAGGCGTTGTAGAGCCGGTAATACTCGCCGGTCCACAGGCGCTCATCGAAGGCGCGCGCGGCCTTTGCGCGCCACTCGGCCACCGGCAGCGGGCAAGGGGCTTCCGCCTTTTCCGCGAACTGCTCCGCCGCCGCCAGGGCGGCCAGGCAGATGCTGCCGGTGTAGGCGCTCTCGCCCCACCACGGCCAGATGTCGTAGTACTGGTTCGCGGGGAACCCGGTCTCGCTGCCGGGGTCTTCGTTGATGAGGCCGTTGCCGTCTTTGTCCAGCGTCATGGCGAAGCGCAGCGCGTCGAGCACATGCGGGTACATCTCGCGCCGCCACGCCTCGTCCTCCCAAAGCTGGTAATCGCGCCACGCCATCAGGATGAACTCGGTGGACACGATGGGGTGCTGCACCTTGTAGTAGGGCGAGCGCGTGCTGGCGCCGCGCCCGAAGGCGAAGGGAATCTCGCCTTCCTCGGTCTGGGCGGCGGCGAGGGCGCGCATGGTGGCCTTCTCGCATTCGGGCCACATCAGCGCCAGCGGGAACGCGCCGTTGAAGCGGCACACCACCGTTTCCGTGATGGCGCAGCCGGTGAACGATTCGCTCTGAAAGAAGCGGCCGTCGTCGAGCCAGAGGCTGTTGCGCGGGAGCACATACAGCCCGTTCAGCACGGCATCTTTCAAGAGTGGCGGCACGTCCGAGGCGTATACGCGGCTCTGCCAGGCGATGATATCGCGCTCGATGCGCGCGGCCTGTTCGAGGGCGGCTCGCGCCGCTTCCCGCGCACTGTCCGCCAGCGTGGCGTAGCGGTTGGTCACCTGCTCGTCGTCCGTGGAGACCCAATGCGGAAAATGCCAGCCCAGGGCGAAGGTCACCTCGCCGCGCGCGCCCGGGGCCAGGGTCTTCTCGAGTGCCACGGCGATTCGGCCCGGTTCCGCTTCGGTTTCGGCGCGTTGCCAGCCGTCGCCCGCGCCCGCAATGGCGTAGGCGCCGCCCGCGCAGGCCAGTTCCATGCCACCCTCGAAGCGCGTGCCCGTTTCGCCGACTTTGCGCTCGGCGGCGGGGGCGAGGTCATCGTTCGCCATGGCGCGGTGCGCATTCGGCCAGGTTTTTACGGCAACTTCCGCCGCGTCGCCACAGAGTGCGGCGGCGGGCGCGCCGTTCTCTTTCTGTTCAAACACAATCGCCTGCAGGTCCGCGTGATACTGCGCGCGCTGCTGCTCCGCGTTTGCGGGTCCGCCCAAGTCGAAGTTGACCGCGATGCCGAAGCGCAGGTCTTTCACCGGCGTGTCGGCTCGATTGGTGATGCGGTAGCACAGCGACACGGCGTTCGGCCCGGCTTCGCGCGCGTCCAGCACGATTTCGAGTTTGCCGTCTTGCGTCGTCGCGGGGAGGCCGGCCGCGGGCGAGAAGCCGTGCGGCCCGTCCTTCATGCGCCCGGCCGCACCGCCGTCGTACTGAAGCAGCCACAGGAGTTGGCCGATGTTGGGCGCGCCGGCGAAGACCGCCGATTCGCGACGGTGCGTTTCCCAGTTGAACCCGCCCCAGGCATCGAGCAAGAGGTTGTCGACATCGCCAAAGGCAAAGGCCGCGCCCTCCGGGGCGGGTTCCGCTTCGAGCGCGGCGCCGGAAGGCCCGAAGGCATCCGTTTCGAGCAGCCGCCGCAGCGAATCGGCGTTCTCCGCGAAGGCCAGCACCGGCGCGCGGACCCAGGTCTCACCGGGTGCGAGCGCATCCCGGGTCCAGCCGAGCGCGCCTTCGGTGTTGCCCGCGGCGGCGTAGCTGTCCGCGCCATCGGCGGGCCACCGGAAGCACACGCGCACCGGCTGCCCGGTGGCGCTTGTGTTCTCGAAGGCGAATCGGAACAGCGCGGCGGGCAAGTTGCTGCGTTCGTAGTCTTGGGGGATAAGCGGCGCAAAGGCGCGCGCGTACACGTTCACCGGAGCAAGCGCGCCGCCGAAATCGAGGTCGGCGGCGGGATAGTGCCCCCAGAACCGCAGTTCTGCCGGGGGGGCGCCGCCGGTCAGCAACTCGGCCTGTTTGTCGCCCGCCTCGACTATGAAGCCGGCGCCTTGAGGCACGGGTCGCGGTTCGAGCCAGTTGTTCTGCATGACGTGCCTGCCGAAGGCGCCGGACGGCAGGATATCGACGAACCCCGTGCCGAGCGCGCCCAGCGGCATACCGTCCGCCGCATCGCCCGGGGCGTACCAGGCCCCGCAGACGGGCACGTCGTAACCGGGGGCCTCGAAAGTCGTGCATTCAGTTGCGGCGTGCAGGCACACCAGCGCCAGTACCAACCCCATGGCGTTCTCTCCTCGCGGGTATGCCGGCAGCCCGGCTATTCCGTATTGGATGCGGTCTCCCCGGCGGGGGGGACCAGCAGTTCCTCGGCCTGTTGCAGCAGTGCGTCTTCACGACGGCCAAAGTGGGACTCGAGCAATTCGAAGGTCACCGGCACGCGCACGTCCGGCGCCACACCCCCCGCGTCCGCCCCATTGCTCTCGAGCAGGATTTCGCCGCCGGGCGCGGTCATGCGGCCCACCGGATAATAGAGCACGTGGCCTTCGGGCATTGTGACCTCGCCGCCGGTGACGGCGAAAGTGGCGCCGGTGTTGCGCAGGCCCAGCACCCGCACGTCGGGAAGCTCCGCCAGTTGGTGCGCGAGCCCTTCACCCGCGCCGATGGTGCTGTTGTGCACCAGCACCACCACCGGCCGGTCCCAATACGGTTCATTCGGCACGATGGATACGTGCAGGTCGGGGTCGATGAGGAACTGGTCCGCGTCCTCGACATAGACATGCACATCGGCGTAGAGCCGCTCCTCGGTGAAGAAGTGGCCGAGGAACTCGGCGGCAATCGTGTGGTCACCGCCGGCGTTGCCGCGCAAGTCGAGGACGAGCCCGGGCGCATCGGATTCGAGGAACCCGGCAAGCGCCTTGCGAAAGGCGCGCGCCGGAAACGGCATGCGCGCGGTGGGCGCTTCAAAGTAAACGCCGATGTAGCCCGCACCGCTCTGGAGCGTGCGCGTTTCAATCGGGGCCTCGAATTCGGAGAAATCGCGTTCATACCGCAGGGCGTACCGGCGCGCCACGTACTCGTCGGCCTCCGCGGTGAGCGTGGCCACCCAGGGCGTGTCGGAATCGGGATTGCGAAAGGTGACCTTCGCCTTGGCGCCCGCCGGCGAGCGCGTCAGGAAACGGCACTGGTCGAGAAACCGTTGCGTGTCGGTGGCCGGCGGCGAATCCGCCCACAGCACCGGAATTTGCGCGATGGCTTCGCGCACGGGCATTTCGTTCCACTGGACTATCTCGGCGCCCCATTCCATGCCGATAGCCTCGGCCGGGCCGCCCTCCAGCAGCCGGAACACCACCAGCCGGCCGTCCTCCAGCGGCAGCATGGAGAAGCCGAAGGTGCCGCCGATTTCCTTGCGCATGATGTCCGCGTCCATGCCGATGTGGATGTTGCCATCGGGAATCGAAAACAGATATCCGCGCAGCGCCTTGTAGTAGTCTTCAGCGTCGCCCTGCTCCTCCGCGTCGGCGATGCGTGGCGCGTATTCCGAGTAGAGCAGGTTCCAGTCGACGCCCTTCCATTCCGTGAACGGATACTCGCGCGAAAGCTGCTGGTGCAAACTGTCAAAGGCCGCGGTCCAGTCTGCCTGCTGGAAATCGCCCGCGCCGCGCTTGAACAGCGGGATGTCCGGCAGCGGGATTTTGGGCACCGGCACCGTGATATCGGTGAGAGGTATGGTCGTGGTGGTGCAACCCGCCAAGACGGCGGCGACGGCGAAGACGCACAGCGTGTGGCGCCATCTAATGTGCGCGTATCTCATAGGGTCTCCTTGTAACCGGGTGTCTGCATGGCGCTGCATGCAAGCGGGTACAAAGAGATATCTTACACATTCCGGGCGGCGCTTGTCAGATTGGGCGCGGCGCGGCTCACGGGGACACGCGCACCGCTACTTCGTTGTCTGTCAAGCGCTTCAGCACCACGGTGTGCTCGCCAAAGCGATAGCGGATTTCGTCCGGGTGGCCCATGTGCATCCAGATGCGCTGGTAAAGGGCATTGGCGTTGAACGTGTCGGTGACGATGAAGCGGCCCTGGCCCTGCGTTTCTTCCTCCACGCCGCCGGCGTATTCATCGAAGCCGAGCCGTTCCGCCAGCCCCTTCCAGACCACCGCCGTCCCGCCTTCCTCCACCCGCCGGCGCACCGCCGCCACGGTCTCCCCGCTCACATCCGCCCCCACAAGAAACAGCAGCGGGATATCCTTCAGCCGGTCGTATCCCACCAGGTGGTCAAACACGACCACATTGTTCAAGGGCACGAAGAACCGGTGCGAAGCAGCCTGTATGGGCCGCGAGTGGAGGGACTGGATGCGGCCTGCCTCGGTGGGCCGCTCATAGCCGAAGGCGGCGAGGTAGGGTTTGAAATACGACAGCCCGTCTGTTCCGGTGGCGCCGTGGGTCAAGAGGTTCCACAGTTCGAACCAGGCGCGCGTGTCGGGTGTGGACGGCAGCGCCCTGGTGCCGTACAACCCGGCGTTCCACCGGTCCATGTCGTGCGGCGTGCCGGGCACACCGGTGTGCATGTAGTACTGGCCGTAATCGGAGTCCGGGAAACGAATGATGGCGATGTCCGGCGTCAGGTCGCGGAAGGTCCACGGGCGCGGGTGCGCCGGAAGATATTCGCGGATGAAACGGCGCAGCGTTTCGCCGTGCGCGGTGAGTTGATACTGCTCCGGTGTCGCCTGGGTCATCAGGGAGAAAGGAATACCCTGCGCGCCCGCCTCGGTCAGGTTGTGGCCGCAACCCTCCAGATAAACCACGTCCGCGCCAAGCCAGTACGCGAGAAGCAGATTGCTTTCCATTTCCTCCGGCGGATGCCCGGGCACGAGGTCGTAGTACCACAGGTCGCAGTCAACCCAGAGCGGGCGCCCGTATTGCAGCGCCGCGCCCAGGCCGATGGCCAGGCTGACCGGGGAGAAGAACTCCTTTTGGATTTTCGGGCAGGGCACCAGCCCGGCGCGCGCGGAAACGTGGTGAAGCACGGGGAACACGTGCGTGGCGACCAGCGACATTTTCGCACCGCCGTGCTTCTCATACAGCGCCCGGTACCCGGCGAGCGTCTTCTCATACGCGTCCGCTAGGCTCGTGAAACTGTCGCGGTCCGCCAGGTCCGCCGCATGCTCGTGCGGGTTGAGCAGGCGGCAGTGCGCGATTTCGTCGAACACAATGCCGTGGAACCGTTCACCCTCCGCCCTTGCCGTCTCGATGCACGCCGGGGGCGGGTCCACGGTGAAGCAGGCGAGGCTGAAGGGGATTTCCAGCCGCGCGGCCAGTTCCAGCATGGCGGCATTGACCTCCGCCGCCCGCTCGTCCGGGGCGCCGGCCCAGGGCTTGACGTAATAGTTGATGTACTGCACGCCCATCTCGCGCAACGCCGATTCGACGGCCGGCGAGACCGGCGTCTGGCTCGGCATTTCAATGCCGACGGTGCATCCCGGCGCTTCCGCGCCTGCGCCGCAAACCCCAATAAAGAATAGAGTTACAATGCCGTACTTCATCTCGTGTCCCCAATACAGGTGTTGTTTCGCATGCATGATGATGCGCCCGCGTCACGTTGTCAACCCTTGCATGCCCACGTTCTCCACGTCAGGATTTCGACCGATTGAAGAGTGGTTGCACCGCGCGATTCCCCAGGTCAGCCACAACCGCTTGTGAAAGTTCCCGCGTCATTTCGAACGCCGTTGCCACTGGGGAAATCTGCGGTCTAGAATGGGTGACCCGTGAATCTGGAGACAGAAAACCGCGAAAGCGCGCGGAAACAGGGAGTGAATCCGATGGCGAAGAACAGGCGAGTGCTGTGCGTGTTGTCCGGCGCGTGTGCGTTGCTCATGCTGGCTTCGGTGGCCGGCGCGGAGGTGCGTGTGTGGGAGGAACCCTTGACCCTTCCCACCTACGGCATCGGGCCGGGCGACATCAATCCGCGCTTCTACGACGGGCGCGGCTACCAGGGGGCCAAGGGCCCGGTCTATCCCTACCCCATGCTCGACATCCTGACGCACGAAAAGTCGGACCAGACCTACACCGCGCTCTACCTCGAGAATGACTATGTGCGCTTCATCGTGCTGCCGGAAATCGGCGGGCGCATCTTCGAGGCCTACGACAAGACAAACGGCCACCATTTCTTCTACCGCCAGCACGTCATCAAGCCCGACCTCATCGGCATGCTCGGGGCGTGGATATCCGGCGGCGTCGAGTGGTGCGTGTTTCATCATCATCGCAACACCACCTACATGCCGGTGGACTACACGCTGGAGGAACACGACGACGGCAGCAAGACCATCTGGATTGGCGAAACCGAGCGGCGCCACCGCATGAAATGGACCCTCGGACTGACGCTGCATCCCGGCGTGTCGCGGCTCGACGTCACCGCGAAACTCTTCAACGACACGCCATACGTGCACAGCATGCTCTACTGGGCGAACGTGGCCATCCATTCCACGGACGGCTACCAGGTCATTTTCCCGCCGAGCACACAATTCGCCACCTTTCACGGCAAGAACGAATTCTCGCACTGGCCCATCTCGCACGAGGAGTTCAACGGCATGGACTACACTGAAGGCGTGGACGTGAGCTGGTGGAAGAACCACCCGAAACCGACCTCGTTCTTCGCGTGGAACGCGCGGGAGGACTTCTTCGCGGGCTACGACCACGACCTCGACGCGGGCGTGGCGCACGTGGCCGACCACCACACCGTGCCGGGCATGAAGCTGTGGACCTGGGGCACGGAGTCGACCTGGGACCGTACCCGCCTCACCGACGACGACGGGCCCTATGCCGAAATCATGGTCGGCGCCTACAGCGACAACCAGCCGGACTACAGTTGGATTCAGCCGCACGAAACCAAGACCTTCACCCAGAGCTGGTACCCTCTGCGCGGCATCGGCGGCGTCTGCAACGCGAACCCGGAGGCAGCCGTCAATCTCGAAATCGCCGACGGCGCGGCACGCGTGGCCTTCAACACCACCCGGCGGCATGAGAAAGCGCGCGCTGTGCTCGGGGCGGGCGGCGCCACGCTGCTCGACGAGACCGTCACCATCGCGCCCGACACGCCGTTTGCCCGCGAAGCAAAACTGCTCGCGGGCGTGGAGGAAACCGAAGTGCGCGCAACGCTCCACGCCGAGGACGGCACCCTGCTGGTCGAATACCAGCCGCGGGTCCACGAACCGGAGCCCATGCCCGAACCGGTGACACCACCGCCCGCGCCCGAAGAAATCGCCACCATCGAGGAACTCTATCTCGCGGGACAGCGTCTCGAACAGTTCTACAACCCGACGATGGAGCCGTATCCGTACTACGAAGAGGCGCTGAAGCGCGACCCGGACGATGTGCGCGTCAACACCGCCCTCGCCATTGACGACTGCAAGCGCGGCCGGTCCGCGCAGGCGGAGGAACGGCTGCGACGCGCCCTCGCGCGCCTGACCCACAATCACACACGCCCGCGCAATGGCGAGCCGCACTACTACCTGGGTGCGGCGCTGGCGGGCCAGCACAAGTACGCCGAAGCGTATGACGCCTATAACCGCGCGGCGTGGAACAGCGCGTGGTACGGTCCCGCCAACTTCGCGCTGGCGCAGCTCGACTGCCGCACCGGTGACTTCGCGCGCGCACTTGAACACATCGAGGATGCGCTGTCCGCCAACACACGCAACGTGCGCGCCATGAACCTGCGCGCGGCGGTGCTGCGCCGTCTCGGCCGGGCGGAGGAGGCCTTGAAACAGGCGCGGGCGGCCCGCGATTTCGACCCGCTCGACTTCATGGCGGCAAACGAGCGCTGCCTGGCGCAACAGGCGCTGGGCAGAAAGCGCATGGCGAAAAGGACCCTCATGACACTCGAGCAGACGATGCGCGGCGAGGCGCAATCCTATCTCGAGCTTGCCTGCGACTACGCCTCGGCCGGCCTCTACACCGAGGCGGCGGACACGCTCGCCCGCCACACCGCGTCCGCGGGCGAGACCGACCCGATGGCCTGCTACCACCTCGGCTACTACGCAGCGCAGCAGGGTGACGCCCCCAAAGCCGCCGAGTATTACGTCCGGGCGGCGTCGATGCCAACCGAATATGCGTTTCCCTTCCGTCTCGAGTCCATCGACGTGTTGCGGCACGCCATGCAAACGCGGCCAGACGATGCGCGGGCGCCGTACTACCTCGGCAATTTGCTGTACGACCTGCAACCGGACGCGGCCGTGGAGGCCTGGGAGAAATCAGTGGAAGCCGGCGCGGATTTTCCGACGGTGCACCGCAATCTCGGCTACGCTTACGCGAAACGCGATGACGACTATCCGAAAGCCATCGCGGCGTATGAGCGCGCCGTGGCCAGTGACGACAGTGATCCCCGCGTGTTCTACGAACTCGAAGAGCTGTACGAGGTGAACGGCACCGACCCCGAAACGCGGCTCGCCGTGCTCAGCCGCAACCAGGAAACGACGGACAAACGCAGCGACCTCGTGGCGCGCCAGATCAGCCTGTACGTGCAGGCCGGCCAGCACGACACGGCCATCGAGATGCTCGGCGGGCGCCGCTTCGACACTTGGGAGGGTGGCACGGGCATCCACGACACCTGGGTCGAGGCGCACACGCTGCGCGGCAGGCAGGCCCTTGCCGCCGGCAACGCCCGGCAGGCGCTCGAGGACTTCCAGGCCGCGCTCGNNGAATACCCCGCCAACCTCGGCGTCGACCGGCCGCTGCACGACCCGCCCGCCGCGCGCACGCACCGGCTTATCGCGGCGGCGCTTGAGGCGCTTGGCGACGAAGAGGGGGCGCGCGCCGCACTGGAGGAAGCGGCGGCGGTCGACGTGGGCGGCTCCGAGTACCGCTATGACAAAGGCGCGGCCCTGGCGAAACTCGGCAAGACCAACGAGGCGAAGGCGCTTTTCGACGCGCTGGAAAAGAGCGGCGGCAACCAGCTCGAGAAGGGCGGCGAGGTGGACTTCTTCATGAAGTTCGGCGAGAAACAGGCGCACGGCCAGAAAATGGCCACCGCGCACTATCTCATCGCCCTGGGCGCGCTGGGCAATGGCGACAGCGCCCGCGCCCGCGAGCACTTCGAGCAGGCGCTGGCACAGAACCCGAACCACCTGTGGGCGCGGGTGCGGCTTGCGGAACTGCCCTGACCCTGCGGTGCGGGTGAAACGCGGCAATGCCCGGCGACCCGCGTTTCACCCGGCGTGAAGATTCTTTCCATGTCAGTCCGTGGGCGCGAGATTGAACGAGAAGACGGGCCCGAACTGCACGTCGTCGCGCGCCTGGAAGGTCAGGCGCACTTCGACCGGCTCGTCGGGCATCGCGTCAAGCAGCGGCAGCCGGTCCATGGCCACGGAACCATGACGCGGAACCACGGCGGCCGGCAGCGCGAACTTTCGGTATTCACCCGCCTCCGCGAACACGAAGACCGCGCCGCGGCCGGTGTTCGGCCACGCGGCCTCGCCGAGATTCGTCGCCTCGATGTGCAGCCGCACGGGTTCGCCCGCAGTTGCTTCCACCGTCGCGTCTTCCTCAATGGCGCGATAACCGCCGCCCGCGATGTGCAAACCCACCACGTCGAACCAGCCGTCGATGTACTTGGGCGGATTCTTCGCCTCGTCGTCGCCGTAGGGCGGCCCATGCGCGCGCAACGGCTTGTTGCCCACGGCCACCAATGGACAGTCTAGCGTGCTGGAGCCGGTGGCGGCGGTCTTGAAGCCCGGCGTCTTGCCGGATTCCCGCGCCTGCCAGAAAGTTTCTCCCGTAAGTTCGTAGATGCCCGCGATGCCCGCCGGGTGCAGGTCGCGGTCGATGCCAATCCAGTAGTCCTGCGCGGGCAACTCGGGCCCGGCGAGGAACTGCGGGCCCAGGCGGCGGATGGTTTCCGTGGCGGGCCGGTCCGAGCCGTCCGGGTTGATGATGCCGTAGTCGCTGCGCTCGTTGGTGCGGTAGCCGCCGGGATACCACCAGAAGAAGATGCCGTCCGCGGCGGTCTCGATGAGCATGCGGTAGATGTGGCCGAGGTACTCGCCCTGGAACGCGAGCTTGCGCTCCGTCGATGCCATCACCGCTGTCGACCACGCGCTGACGCCGGCCTCCGCCCACATGTACGGCAGGTCCGGCGCGGCCCAGCGCCCGTACTCCGCCTCGAAGATGGCCGGCTTCACCTTTTCCCAGTCACCGATGCGCCCGTAGGCCTCGGGTTCGAGCAGGTCGACCGCCGCCGCGAGGTAGGGATAGTCATAGGGGATGCGTTCACCCCACAGGAACGTGGGATTGCCCGCTTCGGTCTTCCGGAAACTGACGAGGTGGTTCGGGTCGATAGAGCGCACCAGCCGCCGCGCCTCGCTGTACTTCTCGTAGAGCAGCGTGTCCAGGAAACGGCGGTAGGCCGCCACCATGACCCGCCACGGCCCGTCTTCGACGGTCATGTGGTTTTCGGGGTTGGTGACTTGTCCTTCGGCGTCACGCAGCGCCGCGAAGCCCCAGTCCGCCTCGGCCGCCTCAATACTGCCGTAGCGTTCTTCAATCCAGTTGCGCCAGGCCGGGTCCCACTGTCTGCGCTGCTCGTGCGGGCCGAACATGGGCTCCCAGGCGAGGTCGAGCGCGAATACCGTGTCGTTCTGTTCGAGCCGGTAGTACTCGAGCAGGTCGCGCATCATCTCCCACTCAAAGTCCATGGGCGTGCCCGGCCGCAGGGACAGGTTCGCCTTCATGCCGAGCGCGTCGAGGCGGCGCAGCAGGTCGAGCAGATTCTGCGCCTCCATGCTGCCGTGGTAGATGAAGATGCTGACCGCGTTGAGCCCCATGCCCGCGCAGTTGTCGAGGTCGCGCTGGATAATCTCCGGGTCGTAGGCGCGCGCGCCCAGCCAGTATTCGAAATACGGCTGGTCCTCCGTGCCGATGCCCGAGGACGGCATGTAGTTGACGCCGTTCGCGCGCCAGCGCTTGCCGTCCAGCAAGAAGTTGCCGTCCTTTGCCTCGATAAAACTCGGGTTTTCCTTAGGCTTCCATACATGCGCCCGCTGCGTGACGCGGTCCACCAAGTCCCCGCCGGAAAGAAGAAGGGCGGTCACTTCGATGCCTTCCCGCGGCATCGCGCCGCCCGTTGGGCCGTCCCATTCGACGGAGGAAGCGGCGCCCGGTTCGAGGGCCAGTCCGCGCTTCTCCTCGCTGTACGATTCCCCGCCCGCCTTCGCCACATCGATTGCCACCTCTGCTTCGGCGGGTTGCATGCTTGTGTTGACCACCCGGGCGCCCACGCGCGACTGTTGGTCTTCAAAATAGGTGTAGTAGTTCGCGCCCGCATCCACGAAGAAAACGCCGCGCCGCATCTGTTGCGCGACGGCGCCAAGGGCGTCCAGCACCGCCGGTTCGAGGTACCAGCCCAAGTCATCCACACCAAACGACGCCCATACGCCGCCGGCATAACGCCCCTCTGCATGCACCAGCAGCGTGGCCGGATGCCCCCGCCACTCGCGGTCCGCCGTGAACGCCTCGAGGAGCGGCTCAAAGCGCCAGGCACGGCCTTTGTCGAAACCGCCCGCGCCGGGCCGCGGATGCGGCGAACGCACCACCGCGGGCACCGGAAACTCGCCCTCGGCCAGCCAGGGGCTGCCGGACCGCGCGGCGAGGCGTGTCACGCCCGTGCACTCGAAGAGTTTGTAGCCGGGGGACAGCGTGTCCCACTTGGGCAGCACCGCGCGGGTCAGCATCTTCTGGTGGTCCGGGGTGGGCGCGGCGGTGCCGAAGGGACCAATCCAGTACTCGTGCTCCGGGCCGAACACGCGCGTGTGCGAGAGCGCCAGCCCGACACTGAGTTTGTGCGCGTTGGCGGGGTTGAAACCGGTGCCCGATCGCGCGGGCACGCTCTGCCAGTAATGGAAGTTCGCCGGTTCGAGCACATACTGCCGCCATTCCGTCGTCAGCGGCACCGTGGCGAGCCAGCGCGAGCCGTCCTTCTCCTCCCATTCGACCAGCAGTTCCGGCGTGTTCGCGTCGCCCTTCGCGTGGAACACCGTCATGGTGTGCCCCTCCGGGAAGGGTTGTTCCAGCAGGGGCGACACGTAGGTGTCCCAGTTGCTGAGGTCCGAGATGCGGACGTGGAGCGCGTGGCCGAAATCCGCATCGTCGGCTGGAACCGTCTCATGCACCGTGGCGGTCGACGCGTCGTTCGTGGTGCGCTGCCAGCCCTCGGGCAGGTCCTCCCATCCAAGCAGCACGCGCTGCAACAGCCGCGCCGCGTGCCGCCGCCCGTAGGTCTCGCGGTCCACCCATTCCTCGCCGTCGCGGAGCAGTTGCGTCTGCCACAGCGGCGCACCCAGCGCGATGATATCGCCACCCGCCTCGAGGTAGGCCGTCAGCGGGCCGATGGCGCACACGGGCAGCGCGGCCGCGTTGGTCAATACCAGCAGCGCGGTTTCAGTGGCGGTTGGCGCCTCACCGTCGCACAGCGCGTCAAAGCTCACGGTGCGCGGCGTATAGCCGGCCTCGCCGAGTTTCTCGCTCAGCGCACTGGACAGCGTTGCGGTCTCCGGTGCGATGCCGCCATCTACAACCAGTGCCGCCGGCCGGGCCAACGCCACCGGCGCGCTCAGCAACGCGATAAGGACAGACACACAGATTCGGCGATTCATAGTCATTCCTCACTCTTATCCAGAGCACGGTCAGGCAATATGCTTCCGGCTTCTGTTCCGGGGTCCAAAGGTCTTCGCCTATTCTCCGGACTTTCGCTCCAGAAGGGAAATTTCTCCCAATTCCGTTGTGCCTGCGCGTGGGCACGGTGCGGAACATGGGTCCGCCCGTGCAGATGGACCGCGTAACCCGGGATTTGCCCGACAACAGCGTGTGGAATACGCGGTCTAGTTCGCAGACCCTCGTTGAGTCGATTTCCACGCGAGCGCGAAGGTCTGGTCGCCGTCCTGCCCATAGCGGCGATTGGGGGGGTAGGCCATGCCGCCGTGGTCGATGCGGTCGGGGCCGAGGCTGTAGAGGGTCGCGCCGCCCGCGCTGGGTTCGTAGCGGATGGGTTCTCCGTCCCAGGGGTCGTTGGGGACGCTGGGCAGGTAGGCGGGGGTGAGTTCGGCGAGCGACTGCGGGGGCGCGCCGTGCGCCTGTTGATACCGCTCCACAGCGACGGCGCACTGGGCCATGCGCACCTCGGCCACAAGGCGCGCCTGTGCTTCGAGGCAACGGGTAAGTGCTGGGAGGAGCATTCGCGAGGGGAGCGGCAGCATTCCCATGCCGTCTTCGATGCGCTCCTGAATGGCCCGGGCCTCGTCGAGGGCCTCGGGAAAGGGCATCTGGCTGGCTTCGACCAGTTCGTTCATGCGCTCGAGGTAGCGCGCCTCGTCCTGCTGCCAGAGCCCGACCAGTGCCGCGCCGTTGATGAGCATGCGCGTGCCGCCCGGCAGGACGTCGTCCACGGGAAGCCGACCCCCCGCGTCGAGCAGGTTCGCGGGATCCTCGTAGGCCTGCAAACCGAAAGCCCGCTCCCCCATGAGGCCGGTGGCCAGGCTGGGACGCGCGTCCGTCGCGGCGAGCCGCGCGGCGAGTTGCTCCAGATGCGCATCGCTGAGCGCGGCGCCGTTGATCACATTCTTGAGCGCCTCGAACGCGATTTCGTGCGAGGCGATGTGCACCAGTTGCGAGATGAGGGTGGGTTCGCACCGGGTGGCGGTTGCCAGCTTGAACGCCGCGAGCAGCGCCTCGCCGGCGCGTTCCGGGTCCCCCTCGTGGGCCGCCCACACGGCCTCCCAGCGCAATATCCGCATCCCTTCGCGCACCTGCGCGAGATGGCTGAGGTCGATGCTGAAGCCGTCCTCGAGGTTGAGTGGGAACCGGCACTCCTCGATGCGCGCGCCCTGGTGCAGGAGACCAAGCACTTCCTCCCGGCTGGCGAGGTAGGCCGCGAGCTTGGCCCACAGCGCCTCATCGGCCGTGCCACTCAGCAACGCGTCCTGTTCTTCGCGGGTGATGGCGAGCTTCGGGTCGGCCGAGACCGCCTTGCGCTCGGCCGTGAAGGCGGCGGAATAGACGCCGGCTGCGTTTCGGTCCTCAATGACGGGGGCGGTGTCCCGCGGCGCTTCGTAGACGGCGGCGACATCTTCGAGGGTGACGGCCTGTCCCTGGGCGCGCAATTCTTCGATGCGGGACGCGACCGTGCCGAGGCGGTGCGTGTAGTTCCAATACAGGGCGAATGCGACGAGCGCCACCACGAGCAGCACGGCAACCGCCGTGCGCTGGAGCCGGCGCCGCCAGGGATAGGTGCGTTTCATCGGAGGTCCTCCGGATACTCCCACAGAATAGCATGTCGCAAACGGTCCGGGGCGATCACGTTGCGTTTTTGCGCTGGCGTTCGAGGAAGGCGCGCACGAACTCGGTGGCGGGGCGTTCGAGGATGTCGCGGGGCGTGCCCACCTGATGGCAGACACCGTCTTTGAGCACGGCGATACGGTCAGCCAGTTCAAGCGCCTCTTCCTGGTCGTGGGT